>ERZ773068.1781-NODE-1781-length-10401-cov-4.028030_pt1 | contig 10401 bp, 9 predicted proteins | sample MGYA00580620_ERZ773068 | MGnify/ENA primary metagenome ERZ773068 (study PRJEB29015, sample SAMEA2737983) | human oral metagenome | biome: human oral; feature: human-associated habitat; material: dental | place: China | collected 2101 ... | reverse complement strand
TGCCGGTAAACAAGTGTTGCAGTTCAATTTGGATATAAGTATAAAAAATTTTGGTACCGAAAAAAGTAAACGCATTGGGAGAATTCTCCCACCATATATAACACGTATCCAACAGAAATGTGCCCAGAATATGGTACGTGAGGGAGTTATGCCTATACCAAAAGAATTGTTTATGAATTTTGAAGATTAAACACTATATTCATGGGGGCAGGATGAAAATCCTGCCCGTTTTGATGTCCTAATATACTCTCCTTTCGGTTCAAATGACAGTATAAAAACAGAAGAATTTTTTAATGTACTTTTAATAAGCTTAATCTTTGTAACCGCCATATCTCTTTTAAGGCTCCTTTGATTTCCTCTATATATTCCTGATACACATTGCCCGTTGCTTTGGCTCTTTTTGCAATCTGATTGATGTTGACCCCGATTTTTTGAAGCTCTGCCGTTATTTTCTTTATATCGCTGTGATCAATCTGAATGATATATCCGTCTATTGCCATTTCTCGAAGGTACGCTTCCATGTTACTTGCAGGCACCTGTTTCATTTTTCTTCAATCAGGCTGCGTTCTTCTTTTGTAACACGAAATTTAATCTGCACATTTCTTTTTTTGTTATTCATAGGTGAATTTCCTTTCTGCTTTTATAGACGGTTTGGGACACTTCCCAACAAGCAAAAGCTCTATCGCCTGAACTGCGGAAATAGAGATTATTTACGGAAAGGGTACCACTTTCCTATGCTTACTATTCTTACTATTCCACGTATCCCTTAATCTCTACAACAAAGGAAATTCACTTTTGGCCAAAAATTATAAAGAAAAAACGCTGCAATTTTTTATAACTACAACGCTTATTTCATATATAATTTATATCCAGAAAAATTATTTACAATAATCTGACTTTGTGAGAATGTTAGTTCGGTTTAATCTGTAGTTATTGGGGATTATCCCCATATGTTTTTTAAAATAAGCAGAAAAACTACCGGCATTTTTATATCCAACAAGGTCGGCAATCTCTGCAATATACAAATTACTATATGACAACAGCTCACAAGCATACTCCATTCTTTTTTGAGTCATATATTCTGAAAAAGATTGCCCAACAACACTCTTAAACACATACTTAAATTTTGAAACACTCATATAAGCATCCGCTAACAAATCCAGTAACGGATAATCTTAACACACACAAACCGGCTTCTCTTTATAAGGCATTTACGCTACAAGAGGCACGGAGGATTATAAAACGGCTGGAAATCCACTATACTCCCAAACATGGAAGTTGGCTTAATATAGCAGAAATTGAACTTAATGTAATGACACGTCAATGCCTTTTACGTAGAATAGCGAGCATTGAAAAACTTAAGTGTGAACTTTCAGCATGGGCAGAACATCGTAATCGAAATACAGCCAAGATACAATGGCATTTCAAAACCGGAAATGCACGAGAAAAAATGATATCACTGTATCCGTTAATTGAATCTACTACTTCTTAGCTGAAGTAGTAGATATGCTAAATATCAATGATACACTACACTAGTAGGGTAGATCTCAAATCCCTTTATTATGTATTTGTTACAAGCTATTAACAAAGCAGTAATAAGACTAAATATCAATGATACTATACAGTAGTGTAGCGTTTTTTATGGCGTGCAACAAAATACCATATAAGTACGATTATAAACGATACAGATTGAGCAATAGAAATTCTCAAAATCATAAGCTCGTCTGTACCTGTGATAGAAATGACATGAAGTATATTTACTATTGTATTATTGACAAAATGATCCCCCATTGCCATATACAGATTGCCGGTCAATTTAGTTATCATTGCAAACTTGAAGCCAACCAAAGCGGATGTAATAACTAACATAACAGAATTAGCGATAAATCCGCTCATGCTCATTGTACCGTCATAATAATCTCTAATCGGTGCCATTATGTGCCACATACCGAATAATACGGAGGCTATTACAGCGGAAATGATAAAGGTATATTTGTGTTCAAGCAACTTTGGAAATAGCCCCCTAAACATACCCTCTTCCATTACTACATTAATAATATTTCCAACAATGCAAATTGCAAAGAAAACTAATGCTGTTTGGTGACCGATATTTCCATCAACGGAATAAGCACTTACATATAAAGCAAGTGTTTTAAAATTTCCATGCAAAGCAAGTACTAAAATCTCAGCCGAATAAGCAAGTACGAATATTACTAATCCAAAAGCCAAGCCCTTTGATATGCAAAGGATTGTTTTACCCTTGGCAAAACCTATTTCCTTAAATGTAAAATCAAAGAGTTTTATTACTACAAAAAGAACAGCAATGCCTATCAGTTTATGTATAAAGGCTTCACCCCAAAATGTTCGATCAGTTCGTAGTATAAAGTATTCAAGTATGCGAAATACAAAACAAATCAGATAAATTATAAGTACAACGGATAGCACCTTTCTTTTTGTGTTAATCATATTAATCTCCATTCCGCTGCCAATTGGCGGCACAAATAGCTATAAAAGTATTTTTTACACGAGTGTAGTGTATAATTGATATCTAATTAATATTGGCAATAGTAGAGTAAATTTTAACTCTCTTTATTATATATTTGTTATAATCTATTAACAAAGTATTAATAAGGCTGGATGTCAATGATTCACTACACCGACTTCTTATTATAACAAGCCCTTTGATAAATAGCTGTTTCTCTTTTTGATAAAGTTGTGCAACCGACTCTTTTTTGATTGACAGTAATTAATTATCCATAGGCTTAAGTATTTTACCACAGAAATATAAATAATTGCGAGTAAAGTATTAGATATTTTGTTTTGCGAACAAGATATTTATTGATTTATAAAAATGTTTTTAACGGCAAAAATTAAATGGATTCTTTTAAGAAAATTATTATTGTCGAAAAAATGAAAGCTAGCTATGATGAGAATGGTTATTTGATGGTGGGAATCAAGGAATTTCTACTGGGTGAAAATAGTTTGTTGATATGATTGTATACTTTAGTTTAACATAGCTATGATATAAATCAGGTTTATGAAAGAAGATTGAAAAAGATGTGTTATCGTGTTGTAGTCAGTGTAATTGATAGCGGAGTTTTATTTTTTAGTTTATCTTATGAGTTAGCTATGAATATAGGAATGGTAGCATAGGCAAGTGTTATAAAAATGCCTGATAACTATAAATTAAAATAAATAAGGAAAATCTAATATGCAAACTAATCATAATCAGGATATCAAATTGATATGTACTGTAAAATTTTTCAGAGGAAAGAGAAAAGAATTTCCTGATTTAAACAGTGGAAAATATTGTCCTCATTTTATAATAAAAGATGATGTAAGATATCTAGGTATTTGTTTTATAGATGGGCAGGAAGCGGACTTTGACACCTGAATAAAATGTTGTGTTTCATTACTGTATAAAGATATGAATTATTCCGAATTAGTTTTAGGAACTAAGTTTAATATTATGGAAGGACCTAATGTTGTCGGGGAAGGAGTAGTGGATGACATTGTCTCTAAAAAGTGACTAAATGACATAGGGTTTAGTGTTACATTTCAGGTAGTTCATTCATAATTCATCAAAATAACCTAAAAATATTTAATCTTATTTATAAATCAGACGAATTATGAATGTTGGCAGTAACCTGTTAGATATACATATACATAATATGTGCCTGAAAGCAAGCTTTTATCTTGCATTATATATATAGGCTACCTGAACTGTAACGATTTAGTGCCAATGTGATATATTAATGTTAATTACATAGATTGACTTGAAGTTGATTATAGCTTAGTATGTAGTTATAAATCTCTTTAAGATCATTATTCAATTTAATGATGATTGTTAAAAAATAAAATGAAAATAATCGTATAACTTTGAGGCTACTTAGATAAATAAGTACGGAATAAGTGATGATTTTAAAAAGAAAGGAGAATAAGTAATGATCTACGATTTTACTATCACAACAGGAAACGGAGAAGAACTTAGACTTTCCGATTATAAGGGGAAAGTTATTTTGATTGTCAATACGGCGACAGAATGCGGTTTTACACCACAGTATGCTCCGATGGAAAAACTTTATGAGGATTATCATGATAAGGGGCTTGAGATTCTTGATATCCCATGTAACCAGTTTGGAGGACAGGCACCGGGTACGGATAAAGAAATTCATGAATTTTGTACACTGCATTTCAACACAACCTTTCCACAGATGAAGAAGGCAGATGTAAACGGAACAAATGAACTTCCGCTCTATACTTATCTTAAGTCTGAAAAAGGATTTGAAGGTTTAGACGAGCACCCATTAAGATCCGTACTTGAAGATATGTTTAATAAGGCTGATCCTGACTGGGCTAAAAAGCCTGATATCAAGTGGAATTTCACTAAATTTGTTGTTGACCGTGAAGGAAAAGTAGTTGCACGCTTTGAGCCTACTGCCGATATCGAAAAGGTTGAAGCTTGCATAAAGGAATTGATTTAGTTAAGAAGAATTCAGGTGAAAATGACATTGATGCCACCTGTGTAATACAGGATAGCATCAGTGTTCTTTGTATAATTTATAAATATATTAACTATACATTATTGAGCTTATACTAAATCAACTAAAAACATAAAATATATGCTAAAATAAAAGGGCGATTCCGTATGGGATTGCCCTTTTAACTATAATTTATAAATATTATATATTCACAAAAATACAATCACATATATGAACATACACAGTATTATGGGAGATATTAATGAGAGAATTTAAAACCGCATCAATCCTTTTTGACGGCAATTTAGCCCTATCCATAGCACCGGCTCTTACACCAAAAGGTGTAGAGGATAATCCGTTATTTTTCAATGGCAAAATCATAGATCCTGTAATTATTTCCGGAGGACTTTTGGTACTTGCGGATATTGTAAGCACAAGATATTTTAAGTATGTACCGGTAGACCAAAGAGATCCTATTCTTTCTGCACAGGGTGACAGATTAAGAGCCGAATGTTTTTCCGCCTGTAACGGTGTTTATGCAAGGCTCGATATATTTCAAAGTGCCTTGGACGGAGAGATACTCTATGGTACTACCAATGTAGATATCGGAGCTGATTTAAGAAGATCCCTGTTTAATATAAAAAAAGAAGACAGATTAAAGTTTAGAATCGGAGATGATGGCTGGAAAGTATTTAACAGTAAGAAGCTTGATGATAAGAATACATTGACAGATATACTGATACAACGCCCTGTGAAAATGCCGGACAGGTGGATCAGAGCACTTGGCAACTGTGCCATGCTACATCAGAATATGGAATATAAATTTCATGTTGAGGGAATGCAGGCGAAGGCATTTATCGCAATGCTGCCGGCTGCTACCGGAAAGGAAAGATCCGGTTGGCTTACTCCTACTAAAGTAGGTGTGATGTTGAAACTCAGAGAAGAAAAAAACAGCGTATATATCAGCGGACTTCACAGACTAAGTGCATTAAGGCGTATAATGAGTTATGTAGATGCAGTATACTTTTACGCTCCCAAAAACGCCGAGTCCGGGCAGATGATGCTTGAAGTATGCATGAGAGGAGCAAGTATAATCCTTAGCTTGACAGCAAAGAGTTATGAGGGTTATTCAGGTGAGGGGACATTGCTTGATTCGCTTTCGGACTTAAAAATATTAGAATATGCCGACAGAATTGATGATATATTAAACTTTGAGTCAAGACTTGACCTTGATGTAATGTCAAAATCCATGGGAATGATAAAGAAAGATATGAATGCTGCCATAGAACTGCTCGCAGTTTCAGGAAAGCTCGGTTTTGATGTTAGAGAGAGAGCATTTTTCCACAGGGAACTGCCGGATGATCCCGATAGAGTCTTAAAGGATAATCCAAGACTTGTGGGTGCAAGAAAACTTATGCAAGAAACTTCGTATGTAGAAGACGATGTATGGCATATAAAATCAGGAGATACAATATACAGAGTTATTTATCCTGCTGATACGAGAGCGGAAAATGCAAAATGTACCTGCGCATGGTATCTTAAACATCAAAACAGCAGAGGACCATGTAAACATATTTTGGCAGTGAAATTAAAAAAAGAAGTCTAGTGTTAAAATACATTTTCATTACTAATTATTGTCATTAAGCGGCGAATGGAGGTTGGTATGGCAAGTAAACTTGAAAAAGCGGTTGAAATTTATCGTTCTCTTGGATATGAGGAAACAGATTTTGAAGATATTTTAAAGCTTGGGCTAGGAAGTAAGGAAGAACAAAAAATCGCAAAAGATGGACTTAAATCCGGCGAATGGTCACAAGTTAAACAATTATCGGAAAACAGCTACGGTTTTGTACCTATTGTAGATGTGGATTTAGTTAAACTTGCAATCTTTGCTATTCGTGTAGGAGTAGATGCCAAGCGAGCGGCAAATATTTTAAGAGGGGGCAGTGAGGTTGCTCTAAAGACTATTGAGGCTCGGGGCAAAAACTATGCCATGGATTTTATTAAAGCTGCCTGCACTTCAAACAGGAGAATATGGGAGCATTCACTGTCGGTTCTTGGTATGTTGGCAGTAAAACTGGTACATCAAATGGAACTTGAAATTCCTGAATCCGCAGAGTATATGAAGGACTGGGCAGCAGTTGCGGCGGGGGTTTTAAAGCCTAAAAGAAAAGATAGGAATATTGATGAGAACTTTGTAATTGAAAAAGAGGAGATTATAAGAAGATTTATTGAACATATTGAAGTAGGGATTTCTGTAAATGTGCCTGCAACCGGACCTTTCTCCAAAGTACTGGTTTGGGGTGTAGAGAACAATGTGCTTACAAAAGAAGAAAGCGTCGATCAGGTATTTTATGCACTAAATATTGCACAAAGACCGGGAGACAGAAAAGAGCTTGTAAATGTTTTGGAGCAAATAGGACTTACAGATGATGATATAAAATCAAGAGCAGAAACAATCATTCCACTATTGGGACTTGGAGAGAGTGCTTTACTTGAGAGGTTTGCACCGGTACTTATAGAGAGTGCTTCCAAAGATTTGCTATACCATGTTCTTATTGCCTGCAGTTTTGCAAAGGTTAAGAAAATCAAAAAAATGATTTTAACTTCTGTTTTAAAAAGGGAAAGACCTAAGTCTGTGAAGGAATATGAAGAGTGGCTCTTAATATATAAGCAGGATGAGGATAAGAGTATATCAAAACTTGCAAAAACCATTGAAAAGGCTTGGGGCTTGGAGATTGAAAAAGATGATGTAAAAGAAGAAGTACAGGGGCTTTGGAGAAAAACACCGAAGCTGTGGGAAGTTCCTAAGTTTAAGCTTGGAGAAGTCTCGCCGGAGGCATTAACAGATTTACTGGCAGTGATTTCAGAAAGAAAGGAATGTGTTGAGGATATTACTTTTGAAAGATTTATTGCTATGGCAAATAACATTGCATACAAAAATCCTGATGAGGCTAAAATGAGTCTGGCAGGAATTTCAAGTAATGATTCAAGCATCATACGGATACTTGGCAGATGGGCAAAAAATGTTGAAAATAATATATGTCCGGACAGAATAAGAAAGGTATGGAACGGCGAAAATGAAGCTGTAAAACTTGTATATGGAGAACTTTTATATACAAGGAGTGCTGTTTTATTTGCCTCTATAGATAAGTTCCCCTGCCTGCTAAGCACTCCAAGCTATGAAGATTTAAGTATAAGTTTAGGTGATTTGGTTGCTCGCCTTTTAATCTATAAAGATGAAGATTTATCATATGTTTCGGAGCCGGATCTGCAGCTTGCACTTACAAGACTTGATATGGATTTGATTACAAAAAAAGATGTAAAAGAGTATGTGGAAAAGCTAAGCGGTATAAATTTGAAGATATTGCTTCCCTCAGGCGAATTTTTGCAGGACGAAGGGGGAAATGATGTTTTAGCCGCTAAAATAATTGCCGAATATTTAACAGATCCTTATACAGAGCCGGAGTTTACACCCGGAAAAACCCCATATTGGAAGATAGAACTAGATATGCCAAAAAGCCTTAAAGCATTACCGAACAGACTTTCATATAGCCATGATTTTATGTTTTCAATATTTCCGACTTGGGGAGATTATGCCCTTACAGCAGTTCATAGAGATTATGAAGTTTACCACGGACAGGGGCTTATCTTAAGGCAGGTAGCCAGAAGAAGAAAGCCTGTTACAAAAGGTGCGCTGATGAACTGGCTTGCCATAGGCGCTAATCTAAGTGATGGGAATGCAAAAGATGTTATTACAGCAACTCATAAAGCCTGGGAAAGAGGACTTTTGCTACCGGGCATTGCAGATATTTCCTATTTGGATTGGAGCGGTGGCACTCCTTCAAATTTGGCAAGTATGGCTCTTTCTATGGATAGTATGGCAAAAGACGGTATGCTAAGTCTTGTTTGGGAAGCAGCCTGTGATACGCTAAAGCTATCACTTGAGGCTCCGAGAATGTTAGCAGGCACTGCGGAAGTTGTAAAGCTTTTAAGAGATTATCTGGATGAGGTTATCTTTGCAGTGGAAAATAAACTTGCTCCCAAAAGTGTACTGAAAATGGAAGCAGTAAAAAAGCTTGCAGCCAAATCAGGGTCTTCAAAGGCAGTAGGCTATGCAAAGGAAATAGTGAATAAATTAAACTCCTGTAATATGGAGATTATAAAAGATACGGAAAAAAGTAAGAAAGTATCGGAGGTTAAAGACTCTCCAAATGATTTTGACGAGCTGTGGTTAAATTTGCCTGAACCTAAAAAACTTATTGATGATAATGTATCAATGAAGGTAAAAGCCATTGAATTAAGAAAAAGTGAAAAGGTGTTCCGGTTTAACTTAAAACTGCCTGATGTAAATGAGCATGAATATCAGGTTACAGTAGCCGGCTGGATTTACGGACTTAGAAACGAGGGGCAGGTTTCGGCATTTGAGGCTGATAATAAAGGCGAAATTATAAATGAAGACGAAAAGGCGGTATGGCTTCATTACGACAATTCAAAAAAGAAGATTGCAATAAGCAGGTTCAGAAATTGGAGGAATGAAGAAAACGGTCCCTTAAAAGGAGAACCTGCTCCATATTCAAAGGCACTTCTTACTATTGCAGTGGCACTTTTAGCTCAGGATGGAGAAAGTATCTACGGTGCAAAGAGCCTTTTTAAGCAATTGGTAGACTCAGGTGATCTATCAACTGATGTACTGCGGGATATTACAAGAGAGCTTCTATTACACAAAGAGATAAGTCCCGCAAAACTGGTGCGAATAGTTGAAAAAGAAAGAGGACTTTTAAGTATATGCTATGTTATGCTCAGTGAGTGTATCAAATATGCAGGAGAAAAGACTGTGGAAAATAATAAGCCTCCGGTATGGATAAATCGTATTTTGGATATTTGCATTTATTATGCAGACTATTTAAGGGAGGCGGCAAAGAGAGGATTGATTCCCGAAGAAGATGCAAAATGGCAGGGACTTTTAGAAATAGCCAAAAGCAATGCCAAGTCTGCTGCGATACAAAAGGCAAGGAATTTGGTGGAAAAATTGGATATTGTGTGAGTGAAGAACAAAGTAACCTTCATGTGTTAGAGTTTAATTAATTCAAGTATGTAGTGGAAGAGTTCATAAAGTATTGGCGTTGGATTGAAGATGTAAGGTATAATGGTACACAGACTGAAATGGAAAAAGAAATTTTTCAATTTATATGGTTAAAAAATCAAGAGATTCGAGGTATTTATTGATGAGCTTAATTGAATAGGAAATCTTGTTGTACTTGGGAGTAGTATTAACGGTAATATTAAAGACAATCCATTATAAGAAAAGATTATTGAATATAAAGACTCAAAATATGCATCAGTCAGATTAGAATTCATTAGCAGGTATAGAAAGTTGGGAGAATAGAAGATAAAAGCTGTTGAAAAAGGGCTGAAGATGAAATTAAAAAGATAGAATATTTTATGGATGAAATGTAATAATCTAAGCTATTTACAAAGCTTGAATCAGGAAAGGAGAAATATGGCAGCAGATTTTAAGTATGATATTGTAGAGGAAATAGGTGTTTTATCGGAGAATGCAAAGGGGTGGAGGAAGGAGCTGAACCTGATTTCATGGAATGGCGCCGCACCTAAGCATGATATCAGGGAATGGGCACCGGATCGTGAGAAAATGGGAAAGGGCATTACACTAACCAAAGAGGAGCTTTCTGCCCTCAAAAAACTTATAGATTAAAGGAAGACTCAATATGCCTATAGGATGGATTGATTTTTCAAAAACAGAAAGAAACAAGGTGCTTACAGTACTTGACTTGCTCTTGGAAAACTCAACTCTTGATGAACTTGGTATTGCAACAATCAGAGACGGGTTCTCTGATTTGTTTTTCCCAGGCACATCTACAATCCAAACAAGAGCAAAATATTTTTTCATCGTGCCCTATGC
>ERZ773068.1778-NODE-1778-length-10410-cov-3.186577_pt1 | contig 10410 bp, 10 predicted proteins | sample MGYA00580620_ERZ773068 | MGnify/ENA primary metagenome ERZ773068 (study PRJEB29015, sample SAMEA2737983) | human oral metagenome | biome: human oral; feature: human-associated habitat; material: dental | place: China | collected 2101 ... | reverse complement strand
GGTCAATGGCTCCTGTCTCCCGGAGGTCATTCATGAAGAACTCGGCTTCTTCAAAAGTAATCCCCATGGCCGCAAAGACCACGGCGAAGTTTTCGTCAGAGTTGAGCACGGTAGCCTGACGGGCGATTTGAGCAGCTAATTCCTTGTGGGGCAGACCAGATCCGGAAAACACTGGCAGTTTTTGTCCCCGAACCAAGGTATTAAGGTGGTCGATGGCTGAAATACCGGTCTGGATAAATTCATCCGGATAATCCCGCGCAACCGGGTTAATAGCCTGACCATCAATGTCAAGGTATTGTTCAGGAATGAGGTCTGGGCCACCGTCGATGGCTTCCCCCATGCCGTTGAAGACACGGCCGACCATGTCTTCCGAAACCCCCAAATGCAGGGGTTTACCAGTAAACCGTACCTTGGCGCTAGCTAGGTTAATACCAGCCGAACCTTCAAAGAGTTGGACCAAGGCTTTGTCTTCTTGGACTTCCAAGACTTGCCCTTGGCGGAACTCACCATTATGTAGGCGGATTTCCACCAGTTCGTTAAAGCGAACTCCTTGGACGTCTTCAACCAACATTAAGGGGCCTACTACTTCACTGACCGTGCGGTATTCTTTAATGACTGCCATCGAGTTCACCTCCTTGGGCTAAGATTTGATGGATACTTGAGTCAATTTCTTGGGCTAGAGCCTTAATACGATCTAGCTCCGCTTCAGGAATGAACTTGCTCCGGGCAATACGGTCCCGCAAGTCCACGGTTCCAGACATGATTTCATGGAAATAAGCACCTAAAACCAAGGCTTCTTGCGCCACTTCGTGGAAGCGCAGAATGTTGGTCAACATAGCATATTGCTTAGCAAAAGATGTATAAGTATCGACTTCATCAAAGGCATTCTGTTGCAAGAAATCTTCCCGAATCATCCGCGCCGTATTGAGGGTCATGCGGTCTTTTGGCGATAGGGAATCTACCCCAACTAAACGCACGATTTCTTCCAATTCACTCTCTTCTTGGAGCAGGTTCATAGCCTTGGTGACCTTAGCAGCCCAATCGACTTGCTGCGTTTGGTCAATATATTGACCCACTTCATCACTATAGAGTGAGTAAGAGTTCAACCAGTTAATCGATGGGAAGTGACGACGTTGCGCCAAACCAGCATCTAAGCCCCAGAAAACTTTAACAATACGTAAGGTGTTTTGGGTAACTGGCTCGGAAATATCCCCACCTGGAGGCGAAACGGCCCCAATAGCGGTGATGGTCCCTTCTAATCCAGACCCTAAGACCTCTACACGACCTGCTCGTTCATAGTATTCCGCAATTCGGCTCCCTAGGTAAGCTGGGTAACCTTCATCCCCTGGCATTTCCTCCAGACGACCGGACATTTCCCGCAGGGCTTCAGCCCAACGAGAGGTTGAGTCCGCCATAATGGCAACCGAATAACCCATGTCACGGAAGTATTCGGCAATGGTAATCCCCGTATAAATAGAGGCCTCACGCGCCGCCACCGGCATGTTGGAGGTATTGGCAATCAGAATAGTCCGTTCCATGATGGACTTACCACTGGCTGGGTCAATCAATTCTGGGAATTCGTTCAAGACGTCCGTCATCTCATTCCCGCGTTCACCACAACCAACATAAACGACGATGTCCACGTTAGCAAACTTAGCGATTTGGTGTTGCACCACTGTTTTACCGGCCCCGAATGGTCCTGGAACAGCCGCTGCTCCCCCTTTGGTTACAGGGAAGAAGGTATCGATTACCCGCTGACCCGTAATCATTGGTTCGACCGGAATCAACTTACGGGCAAAAGGACGTCCCTTACGAACTGGCCACTTTTGCATCAAGGTACCTTGGAAGACTTGGCCGTCTTTACCTTCAATTTGGTAGACGGTGTCCGTCACCCGATAGTCGCCTTCTTCAATGGCTGTCAAGCGCCCTGAAATGCCATTCGGCACCATGATACGGTGCTGGATTAAATCTGTTTCTTGAACATAACCTAGAATTTGACCGGCTTTAACAGCTTCCCCTACTTGAACTTGAGGGATAAAATGCCAGCTGCGTTCACGGTCTAAGACAGGGAGGGCTACCCCACGAATGAGATAGTCACTTTCTGTTTGGCTACGGAAACGTTCTAGGGGCCGTTGAATCCCGTCAAACATCTGAGACATCATACCAGGACCTAGCTCAACAGACAGGGGTAAACCAGTTGAAGCCACTGGCTCACCTGGGCCTAAGCCCGACGTTTCTTCATAGACTTGGATGGAGGCTTGGTCGCCCCGCATCTCGATAATTTCACCAATTAAGCCCAGATGCCCAACGCGGCAAATGTCTTGAATATTGGCTTCTTCCATTCCATCAGCGACCACTAAAGGGCCTGATACTTTAATAATTTTTCCTTCTTTCAAGCAAACCCCTCCTTTACAAGATATTTTGGCCGACTGCTTTTTCAACATTGTCTTGAATCTGTTGTTTACCGATTCCTAGGCTCCCCTTATGGGTTGGAATCAAGATAAGAGCCGGTGTCACGAGTCCTTGGTAATATGCCAGAATTTCTTGAGCATAATCTTCTGTCAGGTAAATAATGCCGTAGTTATCCTTAGCTAACTGCGCCAAGAGGCGACCCAGTCCCTCTACTTGGCGGACAGGATAAATGTCAAACCCAATCATTTGAAAAGGCAGAATGGCATCATGGTTGCCGACTACGGCAATTTTGTAAGATTTAGTTGTCATGATAACCCAGTCGCATCCTTTCTTCGATGGCTTCTTTGGCGATACCATTGGCTCGACCAAGGAGAATCAAACGCAGATTCACTGCTTCCATCTCACGCCCATTCAGATAACGCAAAATCTGTCCACCAGACAAGGCATCTAGGGAGGCACTATTGACTAAGTGCGTCAAGTAGAGATCTTGAAGTTGTTCCATCTGACTGGCTTGAATCTTGCCTGATTGCATCGCTTGGACATAGGAATCAAAAACCTTGGTATAAGGCAAGGCATTAAAGGCATTAAACCAACTTGCTAACTGGCCGTCTTTAGCCAAATGCAAGATTTCCTTAGGTCGCTTAGTCCCCTTACGAGACATTAATTGATAGGCAAAACTGTTTGGCTTGTCTTGAGCCAGGGCACGCAAGGCCGTAATGGCATTGAAAAAGTCAATCTTGGCATCCACTAATTCTTGCAGGAGCGGCAAGTCGCTTTGATCAGCAATGACCCGCAAATGACGGAAATAGGCTGAATCCATCCCCATATCAATGGCGACCGTGTTCTCATAGTCCTTATACTCTGACCAAGTCTGAGCCACTTCTTCCACAATCAAGGGATCACATAAATCAGACTCTAGGGTCAGGCTCAAATGCTTGAGCGCCTCCAAGGGATAGGGGCCAATAGGAATCAGAAGATGTGACAAGTCACGACCAATGGCCCGCATTTTTAGGAAGAGCTTAAGGTTATGGTAGACATACTTGAGCCCAAAAACATTGACCAGATTTGGGTCTGGACATTGTTGGTAAGCAAAAGCATAGTCCGCCGCCAGAGCCTTCATAATAGTCTGGTCTAAGACATCGTGTTGCCGAATCTCGGCCAAAGGAACACTATAGGGTGTGCCTTCTAGATAAAGAGCTAGCTGTTCATCATCGACAGCATTCAGCAGTTGGACTAGGTTAGCCCGACTGAGGAAGCTTTGTTCCTTGACACTAATGGCTGTATTCAGTTGAGAATAGTCATGAACCGTCATGTCCTAGCCTCCTTTTTAGTCAGCAAAAATTTGATTGGCAATTTGATAGCCTTCCTCTTCATAGATAGCGGTTAACAATTCGCGGAAGAGATAGTTGTATTCAATCCGGCCTAGGGTGATGACAAAGCCTGTTTCATGGCGCAAAGGCACCCGCAGAGCCATATCTGGATAACGCGCTTGCAGTTGATCCAGTTGGTCTTGGCTGAACTTAGCTTGTGTGTCTTCACCTAGCGCTAATTCAAAGGCTTGGCCAGTAAATTGGTTTAGGACAGGTTCCATGAACTGCCAGATTTGTTGGCTGTCCCAGGCTTCCATCCGAGCCAAAGCCTCAGTGAAAAGTTCTGTTAAGACTTTTTGTTTGGCAGTCAATTTAGCTTGACGTTTCTGATAGTCTACTTGTTGTAATTGTTGTTGGTAGCGACTACGCACCTGATTCAAGGCCTGTTGGCGATGACGATCACGTTCCGCCATTGCTTGTGCTTCAGCTTTTTCTAGCAAGTCATGGTGTTCATGACGCGCCCGTCTGAGCAAGGCCTCTCCTTCTTCTGTCACCTGCGCCAAGATAGCTTGACGCAAGGATTCCATTTCACTCATATTAGGACCTCCTCCCCAGCGTCTATTGAACGTTGGTTAAGAGCATGAAGGATACAACGAAGGCCAAAATCGCGTAGGTTTCTACCATGGCCGCTAAGATGACCCCTTTCATGACATGTTCAGGACGTTTCGCTAAGATTTGAAGACCAGCAGTCGCCACATTCCCTTGGTACTTAGCAGAGAAGTAACCCACTACCCCTACTGGCAAGGCTACGAAAACATAGGCCAAACCAGTTGCTAGGCTAACCCCAGCAGACATACGCAAGAGGATGAAGAAGCCGATAACGAAACCATAAAGGCCTTGGGTACCAGGCAAGAGTTGCAAGATTAAGGCTTGGGCGAATTTATCTGGTTCTTCTTTCAATAAAGCGGCTGCGGCTTGACCGGCAGTCCCGACCCCACGTGAAGATCCCATCCCACTAAAGATAACAGCGATAGCGATGGCTAAGCCAGCAAAGAAGGCGCCCCCGTATTCTGTAAAGTAAGCAGCTAAATGTTCCATGTAATTATTCCTCCGATTTTACTTTTGTTTGAACGTTTTGATTGACTGGTGCCAGGGGCTGGAATGGCTGACCGCCGCCTTCGTAGAACTTACCGAAGAATTCGACGAACATCAAACGAGCGCCGTGGACATATCCTGACAGCATGGACAGGAAGATGTTAAGGCCGTGCAAGAGCACAAAGAGCAAGAGCCCAATGCTAAAGCGTGCCCATACTGGTAAAAAGGCCACAATGGTGTTAAAGGCCGCCCCAATACTCCCGCCTGACAAACCCAAGGCCATGAGACGTGTATAAGAGACAAAGTCCCCAATGTAACCAGAAATCCCATAGAGATTATAGAGACCTGAACCCAGTCCTCCTAGGCTCTTAGCCTTGATGACGGAGCTGAGGACAATCCCAATAGCATTGACGGCAGCTAGGATTTGGCCCACTGTGCCTAACCAAGCCGCGCCTGGAATCATTGGTCCCAGAATCATAGCGACTAAGCCTAGCAAGATGAAAATCCAAGCCAAGCCATTGGCATAGGCTTCATGGAAGTCACGCCGCTTAGCTTTCTGGTAGGTATTGAGGAAGAGTCCAGTCATGATTTGCAGGAACCCTAACCCAACAGAAAGCAGCAAGATGGTCGTGACATCTGTATTGGTATCAATCAATTTAAATGGTAGGTTAAAGCCAAAGGCTGACCCATAAATAGCTCCCCAGATAGCAGTAGATAGCCCTAGAGAGAAGTAGAACTTACAGGTCGTTCTTAGGCTTTCACGCCCCTTAATCAACCAGAGACCGATTGCGGTTGCTAACATAACCAGCAAACCATAGCCCAAGTCGGCTACCATCATCCCGAAGAAGGTCCAATAGAATGGAGCCAAGAAAGGCGTTGGGTCGACTTCATTATACTTAGGCAAAGCATACATCCGAGTCACCGATTCAAAAGGTGCCACGAGAGGATGGTTGCGTAATTTAATTGGTACTTGGTCTAGCTCTTCATCCTTGGCATCAGCAACTTTCATAACGACTAAGCCTTTGAATGCTTGCTTGAGAGTCTCTTGTAAATGCGCCGTCGCGCGTGTTTCCGTCCAACCTTCAACCGCAGCTAAATGTTCAGTCAACCCAGCATTTTGGCTCGCTGCCTCACGCAAACTATGGTTGGCTAAGTAATCTAATTGAACTTTGAGTTGGTCTACCGTCTCTTGAGACTGGGTCAACTCTTGGCGAATGGCTTGAATGGTTTCTTGCACTGTCTTGAGCCGTTCAGAGGTCAATGGCAGTTGCTCCTGAGGCAGGCGCTCAAAAGGATACTCTAATGCCTGGAAGGAAGCAGGTGCCAAACTATCCAAGAAGTCTGCTTGACTGGATAATTTCTGACTGAAGACCACAACCCCCACTTCTTGAGGATTGCTGAAGACTCGTTTTACCACTAAGTCTGGCAAAGCTGCTAAAGCCTTGTAATAACGATCAATACTGTCTGCCGGAACGGTCCCAATTGCCACATTGACCACTTGATGGTCTTGGCCTCCTTGAGGTAAGACATCTAGCTTTTGCCATTGGGTCAAGAGGGCCAAGTCCGCTTGCAAGGTCTGAGCTTCTTTTTCTAAATCCTTGAGTCGCTTATTGAGCTGACTTGCTCGGTTAACAGCTAATTGTTCATTGAACTGACGTCCTTGGGCTTCCAATTCTTGGAAGGTCAATTCTGGCAGTCCCTCGGTTAACGAGGCTACGAGACCCTTCTTAGGCAAATGCTGTTGATAGAGGGTCAGCGCCTTTTGCACCTTTTCCTGACGTTTCTGAAGTTGGGGAAGTAGATTGACGGCTTCAGCCTCGTCTTCCCGCGTAGACGTCCCTCGCTCATTGGCTTCAAGGTCTTGCCAATCGTCCAATACCTTGAGGTTATTGAGATGGACCTGGCCATCTTCTTGAAGGACAGTCAGTAATTCCGGCAGAAGGGCCTTGCTTGTTACCAAGGTAATCTTCTGCATTGGACTAACGGCCATAATTGTCTACCACCTTTGTCAAAATGTGTTGGAGCCAGTGTTCACGCTGGCCAGCCAAGACTTGCTCAACCAAGGCTTGCGTTGCCTCTTGGGTTGAAGCTAATTCTTCTTGGGCGGCTTGATAGCGTGCCTCTAACTGGGCTTCTTCTTCTGCCACTAGCCCTTGGGTCACTTGGTCGAACTGGGCGATGACGCCTGCCAGCTCTTCCTCGCGCACTTGGCCTAAGGCAGCTACTTGTTCTTGATAGTCACGTCTTAAGGCTTCAGCTTCATGCTCGATAGCCTGCATTTCTTTCATGGTTGTATTCACACTTAATTGCACCTCCTATAACTCGGATACGCCTACTATTATACCAAAACAATCCCGTTTTTTATAGCAAAATCATTCCTTATTCCATACCTTGAAAAAAATGCTTGACATCATGAACACATGTTCGTATACTAGAGGTATAGAACAGGTGTTCGCAAGAACATTATTTCGCATAGAAAGGATGACCCCCATGGAACTCTCATTAAATACTAAAGCAATGCCCGCCCTCTTCAGCAATGTCTCCAAGGCAACTCGCCAATTGTTACAACCCTTCTTCCAAGCGCCGACTTCAGATGCTAATGTCCAAACTTTTATCATGCCAATGGACCATGTTCTGGAGCGTCTACACCAACATTATGTCAGTCAAGAAGCCTTGACACTCACCTACGAATATTATGATAAGGCCGGCAAAATCCAACTGGGCGAACGCCGTGTCTATGTCACTGGCCTCTTAAGCAATGGCCACTTCCGTTTTATGGCCTGCGACTCTGGCCTGGATTTCCTCTTGGATAGCCAGCAAATTCTCCGTGTAAAATAACCCTTGACCCACCCAAGCCACTGCCATGGCCTTTGGGCTGATGAAGCACCTACACTCTCTTAGACGTCTCACTCCTGAGTCGTCTTTTTTGTTTGCAAGAATAAGAAAAAACCTCGTCATAGACGAGGCATAAAAATACTTTATTGACCTGTTCCTTGGCCGCTACCTGAACCTTGAGCAGGAGGCGTGACCGGTTGAACTGGTTGTGTTGGCTGAACTGGCGTAGTAGGTTGCTCACTATTTTCTGGCGGAACTGTCGGTTGGACAGGATCCGGCTGAACTGGTTGTGGTGTAACCGGCTCTTCATAATAATACTCAGTTGCTGGTGCTACTGGATTATAATACTCATTCTGCCGAAAGTTCTGCGCATTATCCTGTGTTTGGGATACTTGTTGCAGTTCTTCTGCTGTAAAACCAGTCGGATATTGATTGATAATCAACTTAGAAGTCTTGGACACCGTCGCAGTAGTCGTTCCTCCTGTATCTCCAAGAGGATCATGAAGTTGACTGGCGCTAATTGGTGTTAAGCCTGAATTCAAACGCAACTCATTGGCTACCTTAAGGCGGGAAGATAGAGGTGCATAGTAGTAGTAAATCTCATTCAAGATCAAATCTTCCAAATTTTCAAAGCGAATGGCGGTGATATTTTGGAGAGCTGGCGAGTATTTCTGATAGATATTAAGGGCCTGCTTGAGATCTAGGTTAGTTTGGACGTTCTTAGCCACTACTTCCAACAATTGCGGGTAGTTGGCAATCGCCCCAACATTGGAGAGCTTATCAACCAAGGCCTTGATTACCAGTTTTTGCCGGTTTTGGCGCCCTGTCTCCCCTTCAGGATCATCATAGCGCATCCGAGCAAAGTTCATAGCATTCCAACCATCGACATGCTTGGTTTCGCCTGCTACGAAGCTTGATTCTTGATAGGTAAAGGTAATTGGGCTAGTGACATCAATCCCACCTACCGCATCAATCAACTGTTCCAGACCTTGCATATTGACCACGGCATAGTAGTCAATTGGCACATTGAGGAAGTTTTGCACGGTATCAATGGTTAAGTCGACGCCACCGAAGGCAAAGGCATGGTTAATCTTATCTTGGCCATGACCCTGAATATCGGTATAGACATCCCGCGGGATGCTGAGCATCTTAGTGGTGTGAGTCTTTGGATTGAGGGATAAGATAATCATGGAGTCGGAACGCCCCACATAGCCCTTGCTAGTGTCACGTCCACGACCATCATCGTCTGTCCCTAGTAAGAGAATATTAATCGGATCGCCGGTTTCAATAGAAGCCTCTTTTGGCCGTATCTTCTTAACCTCTACGGTACCACTCTTCCCAATCTCAGTCGAATTCTGACTGACTTGATTAGCAGTGTGGTTAATATCCCATAACATTTTGGCAGCATAGGCAGCACCTGCTAAGAGTACCAAGAAGAAGAAGACAAGAAACCAGCGACCTAGTCCCCATTTTTTCTTCTTAGAACCGTGCAGCTCGCTACGCGATTGTTTTACTTTATTAGTCATTCCATCACATTCCTTAATTATTTTCCAACTTTTCTTGTAACTGTTGGAGCAAGACATGCTGGCTGTCGGCGTCTAGATTGACAATTGATATAGGGGCTTCCGTCATTTGACTGAAGTAACCCGCCCGGAACAAGTCCAAAAATTCATCAAAAGTCATATCTGTCCGGATGGCTTCTTGCAGAAGCGCAACTTCCTGGTCTAAACTTGGCACTTTCTGCCAATTAGCTAGGCGATTGATAAGTCCTTCTAAGACATCCATTTGTCTTTGGCCTTGACTGAGAGAGGTCTCATCCGTCTGACGAGCCAAATAAACATAGACTTCACGCCCTGTCAATTTCACCTCTTGGCCCTTGGTCAGGAGACGATTTTCCAAGACAAAATCCTGCTTAGGTACTAAGGTGACGCCACCCAATCGATCAATTAGGGGACGAAGCTTAGAAAACCTGACTTCTATTGTATAATCAATCGGCACATTAAGCAACTCTTGTGTTGCTTTTTCAATTGATTGTAATGGTTTCATCATGAAAACTTGACCTAATTTACCAGCTGGTAGACTAGCCCCCTCTTTCAGCGCGGATTCACTTGGAATCTGCAGGCGACTGCCCGCTCCCTCACCGGATTCCAACAAGCTAAGGCTAATCAGACGCGTCTCCTCAGAAACCAAACGACCTGACTCGCTATCGTCTACACCCAACCATAAAAGGGTGAGTGGTTTTCGCGCTCGAATAAGTTCTGGCAAGGTTCGTTGAGAATCCATGGACTCACTGGCAACTTCAACCAAAGGTTCATAGGCTGAACTAATATTTCGTAATACAAAACTTACATAGAAGAAACAAACTACTCCAATAATCATCAAGAAGAAGATAATCAGCACTAAGAGGCGACTACGCCGATAGTTACGATTATCGTACTCATAATAGGAAGAAGGCATTGACCGTTTTGTACGTCTTTCTTTCAAAACAGTCCTCCATCTTATGCTTGAGAGGTAACATCATAACCTTGTGGGTTTTCTTTCTGCCATTTCCAAGAATCCCGGCACATATCGACCAAGTTTCGTTGAGCGTACCAGCCCAAGAGTTGGTTAGCCCGGCTAGCATCAGAATAGCAGGTTGCCACATCACCAGGACGGCGATCGACAATCTTGTAATTGACCTTAATACCATTGGCTTCTTCGAAGGCTTTGATTAAGTCCAAGACACTATAACCCTCGCCGGTCCCTAGGTTATAGATTT
>ERZ773068.1775-NODE-1775-length-10416-cov-10.774443_pt1 | contig 10416 bp, 6 predicted proteins | sample MGYA00580620_ERZ773068 | MGnify/ENA primary metagenome ERZ773068 (study PRJEB29015, sample SAMEA2737983) | human oral metagenome | biome: human oral; feature: human-associated habitat; material: dental | place: China | collected 2101 ... | reverse complement strand
TACCCTTCGCATTTTTGTCGCCAAAGAGCGCTAAAGCCTTATTGGTCGCCTCCTCTAAATTGCGAAACGTCACGATATTGCCATAGGTTTTAATCGAATTGAGGATGCGATTCGTCCGCGAATATGCCTGGATCAACCCATGCATTCGCAAGTTTTTATCAACCCACAACGTATTTAAGGTCGTAGCATCAAAACCCGTCAAAAACATATTCACCACGATCAACAAATCAATCTCTCGATTCTTCATCCGTAGGCTGACGTCTTTGTAATAATTCTGAAATCGCTCAGCACTGGTGTCATAATTCGTGCCAAACGTTGCATTATAATCACGAATTACACCCTCCAGAAAATCACGCGACGAGACATCAAGGCCGTCGGTATTCTCCGAATTTTCATCGTCCATGCCATCCATTTCCAGATCAGGATCGTTCGCTCCATAGCTATAAATCGTAGCGATTTTCAGGCGTTTAACTTCAGGAAGCTCAGCCTGCTGACGCTTAAACTCGTTATAATAAAGCTTGGCTGTCTCAATTGAACTCACCGCAAAAATCGAATTAAATCCGCTCAGCCGAATCTTATCTTTCGCCTCTTCAACTGCCGCCCTGTCTCGTGCCGACGCAACTTCATGCACATTCATCAGCCGCGTAAATGCGTACGACTTAGCATTGCGCATGGTTTTTTGATCAAAATGCTCACGAATATATTGCACAACATTACGAATACGCTCTGGGGCGTTCAATGCTCGCTCACGATCGATATCTCGCACCTTCTGCTGATCATCAACCTCATCCGCCTCGCGAATCGTCCGAATGTAGTCGATCCGAAACGGCAACACATTCTTATCAGTGATCGCATCAACTATGGTGTAGGTATGTAGCTTATCGCCAAACGCTTGCTCGGTGGTTCGCAGATCAACCTGTCCACCACTGGACGCATTATCAGCAAATATCGGCGTACCGGTAAAACCAAACAGATGGTAATTACGAAAACTCTTGGTGATAGCATGGTGCATATCGCCAAATTGCGAACGGTGACATTCGTCAAAGATGATAACCATATGATCATCAAAAGCCTTGTGGCCTTGATTGCGCTTGATAAATGTATCTAGCTTCTGGATGGTTGTAATGATAATCTTAGCGTTTGAATCGCCTAGCTGCTTCGTCAAAACCCGAGTACTGGTATTGCTATTCGCCGCACCTTCTTGGAACTTGTTGTATTCTTTCATGGTCTGGTAGTCGAGGTCTTTACGGTCAACCACGAAAAGTACTTTATCAATATAGTCCAGATTGCTTGCCAGCTGAGCCGTCTTAAAACTCGTCAAGGTCTTACCGCTACCTGTGGTATGCCAAACATAACCGCCAGCCTCAATCGTACCGAGCTTTTTGTAATTTGTGGCAATTTGGATGCGATTCAAAATACGCTCGGTCGCCACTATTTGGTACGGACGCATTACCAGCAATAATTTATCACTGGTAAACACACAGTACTTCGTCAGCACGTTCAATAGTGTATGCTTAGACAAAAAAGTCGCCGTAAAATCTATCAAATCGGTGATTGAGCGATTATGGGCATCCGCCCACCAGCTGGTAAATTCAAAACTATGGCTAGTCTTTTTGCTGCGATGTGAATCCGATTTACCTGCCTCATTAATATGTTGCCAGCGCGTCGTATTGCTGTAATATTTCGTATACGTGCCATTACTAATCACAAACAGCTGCACATATTCAAACAAGCCGCTACCCGCCCAAAAACTATCCCGCTGATAGCGATTTATCTGACTGAAAGCTTCCTTTAGGGGCACGCCACGCCTTTTTAGCTCGATATGCACCAGCGGTAAACCATTCACTAGTAGCGTCACATCATAGCGATTATCCCGCGTGCCCGACACCTCGTATTGATTAATTACCTGCAAGCAATTCTTGTGGATGTTCGTCTTGTCTAGCAAGCGAATATTAATCACTTCACCGTTATCGCGCTGTAATAGCTGTGTGCTATCTTCTTGAATTTTGAAGGTCTTATCAGCGATACTCTCATTACCATTGGCGATCCGCTCCGCAAAGAACCGCTTCCATTCAGCATCGGTAAACGTGTAATTATTCAACTTTTCCAACTGCGTGCGCAGATTCTGTATCAAGTCAGCCTCACTCTTGATCGGCAAATACTCATACGCCTGCGCTTGCAATTGTTTGATCAACTCTTGCTCTAATTCCGCCTCGCTCTGGTAACTTGTCTCCCGCTGATACGGCGAGACGTAGTCACTGACGACGGTGCTATCGCTATTTTCAGCAATCACATCATATTTCATCTTGAACACTCCAACTCTTTGAAGGTTAATAATTTATTTCGGTAGTATTCGTATTGCTTGCGGCGGGATTCAATCTCGGCTGGCAAACCAACGGAAATGTCGTTGGTAAGTTTTTCAAATTTATCAAGGATGGAGACGATTTGCTTTTGCCTTTCGAGAGATGGGACAGGGATTTTTATCTTCGACATGTCCTTCGTAGATACGTCTATTACCTTCGTGCCTTTTGCATATCTTTTCTTCTCTTTATAAAAATTTCCTGTTTGACAATAATATGCAAAATATTTTCCGCTTACCAGCTTCGGTTTAAATACTGTAGCATGGCCACCAGTCGCAACGGCTTGCCTACCACACCAAGCAACAGCTTTGCCGACATCATTAATATTCTCACTCGTATTTGTAATAATTACATCTCCACACTCTGCCTTTACCAACTTTTCTGCAAGGCTACATGAAACAAATGATTTGGTTTCTTTTGCAAATGTGCCGTAATATGTATAAATCTGCCCATAATGAATACATGGAAAACCCTCTTCCGTAAAATCCTTTTTCTGAAGTCCGTTCCCACGTATAAGTTCACCCACTTCGCCCATCGGCTTCCACGCCGCGCTATCTCCAAACGTCAAGAGTGTATTACGATAGTATTCATACTGCTTCTTTCTCGCTTCTAGCTCTGCTTCTAGCTCTGCTTCTAGCTCTGCTTCTAGCTCTGTAAACGAGTCTAGCACACGCACAATCTCTTTTTGAATCTCCAGAGGCGGAACAGGGATTTTCCATCTAGCGACGTCTCTGCTATATACATGTGGCACACCGCTGCCTCTTTTTAGATTATGAAGCTCAGCTTGTCTATTTTTTAGAATATAGAATATATATTTTGAAATTACTTCATCACCAAGAGGCTCAATACTAAATGCATCAGAAACAAAAATTGGCACAGACCAAAAACTAACAAAACCCGCATAAGCTCCAGAGCCAGCGACCACAACAGTATGAGCACTTCTGTTGCTTTCGCTATGAAAGTATGCTGGCCTCTGACCTCCGGCAACAACCGGCACATCCCCAGGGGTTATATCTTTCTTCGTTATAGCCGATCCTCGCTGTAAACTAGCGACTTCATCAAGACAGACAAACTCTACCCCATCCGGACACAACTCTTTAATCAAATCATCAATTCTACTCATAACTCTCCTGAAGGATTAGTCTTGTCGTATATTTCATTAAACATCTTTTTCATCTCCCACGTGCCGATGTCAACCAAAGGTTCGTACATGAATGAGTTAATGTGTATGGCGCCATCAACAATAGCCGCAGCTTTATTAAACATTTTTAGATAAGTTGGCTTATTTGGATCTGAGCAGTTGTTACTATAAAGTATAAGCAGCTTACGAGTTAGATCACGCTCTCTGCTTACAGCATTCCTATAATCTTCTTCTGATATCTTATTAATAATATATCGCTCGATACACAGGCGCGTACCAATAGCTAATACTAAATTATCTTTTAGACTAAAACCATCGGACGTGGTAGTAGTTACTTTTTTAGCATGCATAATGATAGCTTTATAAATATTTAGCGACTTATCAAATGGCGTATTGGCAACTGAGATTATGGACTGTAGGTATTGCTGAATATCTTCTATAGTCACGTCATTATTTATAGTATGAAGAGCCTTGGTCAGCTCTTTATAGTCATCGTGACTTTTGCCGTGCTGAAACTCTACGATGTTTCTGGCAAACGGTATCATTGTCACCCAAGCAGACTTATCTGTGGCAGCATCTTTTTTATAATTTCCAAATACACGAGGATCAAACATTTCTTCAGCACTAAGGTTATTTTTCTCATCTGAAATAACCAGCCTAAACTGTTCCTTGTTTTTTGGATACAGCTTTTCATATACAAGTCTGAAGAAGTCAAAATTATGAGTTAGCGAGATAATATACAGTTGGCTATTTTGAGATGCCAATTCCTGTAAATATTCAAAGAACGCGTACTTATTTCTGTAGTCAAAAGATTCCACAACGTCATCCAAAACAAGTAAAGTGTCCGCTCCGTCCTTGAGCTTCTTCTTTACATCACAAATTATATTTAACAGATAAAGTGCTTTACGCTCACCGTTACTTAAAACTCTGCCAAGTACACTCAATTGACCCGAATTATCTGGGCGCTCCCTATACGGCATATTAGGATTACGTGGATTTCTAAACTTAAACTCAAAGACTGGCGGCACCAAGTCCTCTACTATCGTATCCTTTTTATTTACAATATCTATCCTATACGGCAGCGAACTAAACCGATCGTTAAAGACATCTTTAACATCCTGCCACTCTGTATCAGCATCATCCGCCTTTTTCAAGGCTTCTTCAATCTTTGATTTTGATTCATCATTGACTTTTAGTAGATTCTCGATCTCTTCGACACACCCGCTTAAATAGCCAAACCACATATTTTTATAAAATCGATCCTCATCACCCATAAATAGCAATATATCTCTGCGTGACTTATCTTCAATAATTCGTCGGGCTTCGCCATTTGTGCCAAATGAAAAATCTGCTATAAGTTGATTAAGTGGCTTTTCAATCCCAGGATCTGCTTCAATAATCCGATCAAAGTCTGTTTTTAAGTAACTTTCCATTTCTTCTTTATTATTTATATTTTTTGTCCTTTTATCTTCACTATCTCTGAGGACAACTTCATGTTTTGCGTTAAAATACTTTGATTTCTCAAGCGCTTTTATCAATGTATGAGCGCTACTTGAATCAAACCCCTCTCTATAATATGTAGGAGACGCACACATTTCGTCATAAGCTTTTACTAATCTATCAAAAAGCCCGCGATATTTTTCCTTAGTTATAAATTTCTTAAAATTAGAACTATTAAACACATTTAAAGAGACGTCACAGAATTGTATTTTACCTTTTTTGATTTCAGGAAGGTTTGCTTTTAACAATGTAATGACTGCAGGCAACGTAATGCTAGCCACCTCCTCTTTGGTAACGAATCTGCGATAATAATCTTCAATGATAGCTTCGTCGCCACCGTCTTTCGTTTTTGTTACCTCTGATATTTTAGATTTTAGCTTATTAAATGCTTCAATGACATCTTTCGATGCCTCAGCATAAACCTCCTTAGCCTCCTGATTAGCAACAAGATATGCAGCGTTGTCAGATAAGTAGACTCGCCCATCATAACTAGAATAGGAAAGTATATTTTCAGGATCTATTCCCAAAACAGTACAACTACCAGATACCTGATAAATCTCATCCGCAACTGCCTCTCCTTTACTATAATTAGAGAGCGTCTTCGCAAATGATGATTTCATGGTGCCATTTTGAGCATATAAACCATAGAAATGGCAATAGCTTCCATTCTTGCCGTCTTCATAATCAAAGTCATGCTTAAAATTAACAATGCCATAGCCATTCTTTATTTCTATTTGAATACTTTTCATGTCATTTTTCCTTCAGCTTTTTCTTAAGTGCCCTCAACTCCCTTAGGTAGTCCTCTTCCACACCACTCAAATTTTTCGCCTTATACTTACAATACTCAGCCAACGCTTTCTCTCTAGCTTGCTTAGTACTGATTTTTCCAGCACTATCTAGTAGTTTACGGCCGGTTGAACTAAGAATGGTATCAAGCTCGCGGAGATGATCAGCCATACTCATCGGTTTCTCTTCCATGGCGTTAATTTCTGCAATATCAAAATAAGCCGAGACTAGATTGTTAAGAACTTTCAATTCTTTTTGGCTGAGATAGTTCTTTGCTACCATAGCTTCTGCTTGGGTTGGCTGTTTACCTTTGAAATTAGTCATTCCCGCGAAAGGCTTATTACTGTCAACACGGTAGTAAATTACCTCGCCGGCCGTATTGCCATGTGCTGCATAATGCAATTTATTTTGCACTATGGCAAAGAATTTCTGCGATTGATCGGCCTTTGGATCGTAGTCTTCTGCGGTAGCGTATAAATCCAACACCTGGCGATAGAGAACTTTTTCACTACTGCGAATGTCGCGAATTTCATCAAGCAATTCTTTCCAGTGATTACCACCGCCAAGGTTTTTAAGACGCCCACTGTCAATAGCGAAACCTTTGGTGATATATTCCCGCAAACGATCGGTCGCCCAGATACGAAACTTGGTGGCGATATTCGACTTGATGCGATAGCCGAGCGAGATAATCATATCGAGATTATAATATTCTAATTCACGCTCTACCTGACGATCACCCTCAGTTCGAACTGTTCGGAATTTCCGAACAGTTGCTGCAGGATCAAGCTCGCCCTCGTCAAAGATATTTTTTATATGCTCGCTCACATTTGCTTTACTTGATTGATACAGATCAACCAACTGCGCCTGCGTCAGCCAAGCCGTCTCACCCTGAAACCGCACATCAACTTGCGGTTTACCGTTATCGTCAACGTAGACAATGACATTGCCGTTATCTCGCACCATTGCGATCCTTGTCCAGCTTCATTTTACTCATATTACTTGTCATCAGCCTCCTTGAATAGATTCAAATAATCACGATATTCATACTTCTGGCCATATTCAGTGGTGTCATTACGCGCGTATAAAATTTCCATCTTCATCAATCGTTCAATCATATTGTAAGCACCCTGTCTTGAGTAGCCGGTTTCTTTAACTACATCAGCCACACCAATTACAGGTGTGCGGTAGAGCAATTTTAACATATCAAGCGTCTTCGGAGCAGCAGCTTTACCTAATTGCTGCACTTTTCGCATATCACGTTCACGTAATTCCGTGATTTTCCGACAGGTATCTATAGACGACTGAGCAATCTCAATGATGCCGTCCAAGAAAAACTCTAACCATTCAAATATATCACCATTCTCCGAATGATAGCTATTTAATCTTTCATAATAAACATCTTGATGCTTTTTAAAATATGATGATAGATAAAGTACCGGTGCTTCTAATAATTTTTGGTGCCACAAAAACATTGTCACAATCATTCGCCCCGTCCGACCATTGCCGTCAGTAAAAGGGTGAATAGTTTCAAATTGTGCATGCAGCATTCCAGCCTTCACTAGTGGTAGGTAATTATCGTCTGTGTGAATAAATTTCTCGAAATCATCAAGTGCACGATTCATGTCCCTTACTGGCGGCGGGACAAAGCGAGCATTCGACGGCATTGTTCCGCCAATCCAGTTTTGGGTTCGACGAAATTCACCTGGAAAAGCGTTGTGTGTAGTACGAGCGTCGGTCATTAATTTCTCATGAAGCTCACGAATAAAGCGTAAAGTAAAAGGAAATTCATGCGCTCGTTTCAAACCATAATTCAAAGCATCAATATAATGGAGAATGTCATCTACATCGTCTGGCTGGTTAGTTCCAGGCTCAACATTCATAGCCTCAATAGCATCACTTAATGTCGCACGAGTACCTTCAATCTGACTCGACGATGACGCATCGCGTCGCACAAACATCTCCAGGAAGTAGTTTATATCCGGAAGAAGTGCTGTGATACCATCAAGCTTACCGATTAAACGCATTGCCTCGGCATGTTTTTTCTGTATTACTAAAGGTAGTTCCAGTTCTTGCTCTGGCGGAAAATCATATGGGATAAATGCCTTAAACCCTTCAGACTGCTGAACTAAGCGACCAATTCTACTCATTTTATTGACATCTCCAATTGACATGTCAACATTTTAGCATATTTTGTTGACATTATCAAGAAAGATGTCAACTTTTTTATAATTAGATTCAGCCCCTCCCTTAGAATGTTTAGTTTAATACTAATATCACCCTGCGCTTGCGTCAGCCAAACCGTCTCATCCTGAAACCAAATATTAACTTGCAGATATATTATCATCGTTGCCCCTTTTGAAATATGCAAATATGGCGTCAATCTAGTTTTAATAATTATAAACCCTAGAATATTCTCAAAGTATAACCACATCTCTAGTATATAAAAACAAAACAGTAAATCAATATAAATGCCTATGGTTCCCTTAATTTTACAGAAACTTCCCTTATCTCATATACTAACAGGGGTAAGAACTACTATTCACAACTTCCCTTATACTACGTTTACGTCCTCTTAAATGCATACTTGGCATTTTTATCTCTAATTTTTTCTGATAAACGATCAAGTATATTGTCGGCGATAAACTTTTTAACATATACTCTTGCGTACTTTGTAGAAATCCCAATATTTTCCGCTATTTCTTCTATTGTCGGCTCTGGATTGCGCATAATATAAGAGAGCATTTTCTGTTCAGTATCGTTATAATTACTCCAGTTACTACTAATGATATCTTTCACTTTAGCACTGACAACCCTTCTATTACGTACCACCTTATTCTCCAAAATAAGCGTTACTATATCGTTATCGTTTTTGTATATCGGTGTTGGTAGCGTAGATCGCGCCATAGAATTAAAAATACGTTTAACACCCTCGTTCAGTTCTCGAACATAGCCACTCTCAAATAGAACACGTCCAATCCTAGGATTACGAGAAAACCTTTGTTCTCTAATATTTTCTACGGTAACTTGTGCTGGTAATGGTCCGCTATTTGATATTTCCAGCCGATCGTCAAAATGCTTAATATATATACAGTTTCCCTGCAAATTATAAGATCTATGGTAGAGAGCATTGACGACACCTTCTAGCCATGCATCTTCTGGATACTCTGGCACTCTTTCAAACCGCCCCGTTTTCATGTTTAAGAAATAGAAGTCGCCTAGGGCATTAGTCATAAAGCCCTTTGTTTTATTGATAAGATTTGGAATATTGCCTTCTAGTCTTTCGTCTTTTGTCACATTATAATTCCGACCAACACCCTGTTCACTACCCTCGTACCGAACATAGCGAACATAAGACGACGGTATATACTTATCTGGATCTTTCGAGAATAATAATATAGCCGAATTACGATACCTTATCTTACCATATTTTCTGAGTGCAAGATTACGCTTAACTAGCAAGTCATCAGTGCTACCATCATAGTTTAAGTAATCTTTGTAAGATTGTAATGTTTGAATATCAATATCTTCAGGGTCAAAGTCTTCGACAATTTGGTCCTCAAATCTGCGGAGTGATTTATCATGCCGCAAGTTATCAATCTCTTGGTTATTTAATGGACCATAGTTAGAATCGCCTATCCGTTTAAACACGTTATGATTATCTTTTCTTTCATACATATTCTCATAGTTTTGCCCCACATGGTATAAATAAACAAGCTCTCCATTTTGAAGATTTATTTTCTCCAGCTTTACATCAGCAGCAGGGTTTATAAAATTCTGGCAAACTTTCTCATATGATAAAAGTTCACTATAGGGTATCGATTTCAAATCTTCTATACTACCGTCATCCGATAAACCCAATACCACAACTCCACCGTCAGCATTCAGCATACCTATGATCTCATCTGCTAGTTTGCCAGGTTTTAACTTATCTCTGCCAATCGATTTCCTCTCTAGATATAGGCCTTCAAGGTGCTGGCGCAAGTAATCCTCTGTTATACTAGGGTCTATTTTAGACAAGCTCATTTTTATCCCTCTCGAGATCCGCAACTATGGCATCAATTTCTGTACGCAATTCAGACTGGCGAGCCACGATCTTTGCGATGTCAGCATTAAGTTCAGTAATATCAATAACTTCTTGTGTATCTTCAGCTTCAACATAGGAGCTAACTGATAGGTTGTAATCATTGGCGACGACATCTTCGTAAGTAGCGACTTTCGCAAAGTAGTCGATGTTTTGCCGGTCAGTAAAACTATCCAGGATCTTCTGCCGATTTTCCTCGCTCAGCTTATTTTTATTACCCTTGCGCACAAACTCGGCACTGGCATCGATAAACAATACATCATTTGTCGCCCGGCTCTTTTTTAGAACAAGAATACAAGTGCTAATTGTCGTACCAAAGAATAAATCTGGCGGCAGTTGGATGACGGCATCAACATAATTGCTTTCTACCAGATATTTACGAATTTTCGCCTCAGCACCGCCACGATATAGTGCGCCAGGAAATTCAACAATCGCCGCCGTACCGCTCTCGCTGAGCCAGCTCAACATATGCATCGTGAATGCCAAATCAGCTTTACTGCGCGGCGCCAACACTCCAGCCGGACTGAAGCGAGGATCGTTGATGAGCG
>ERZ773068.1773-NODE-1773-length-10418-cov-3.772556_pt1 | contig 10418 bp, 2 predicted proteins | sample MGYA00580620_ERZ773068 | MGnify/ENA primary metagenome ERZ773068 (study PRJEB29015, sample SAMEA2737983) | human oral metagenome | biome: human oral; feature: human-associated habitat; material: dental | place: China | collected 2101 ... | reverse complement strand
TTACCGATTATCCCTAGACAGTACAAGTACGAAGTGTTAAGGGCAACTAGGGGTCAGTTTAACACTCTTAAAAAGCTGATGAACTCTAAAGATATTGAAACGGTTATTAACGCCTGTGATGCGGGGCGTGAGGGAGAGTTAATCTTTAGGCTTGTGTATGAGCAGACAGGTTGTAAAAAGAATATTAAAAGGCTTTGGATCTCATCAATGGAAGATGTGGCAATAAAGGAAGGCTTTAGGCAGCTAAAAGAGGGAAAAGAATATGAAGCTTTATATCAATCAGCTCTTGCCAGAAGTAAGGCGGATTGGCTTGTAGGAATGAACATGAGCAGGTTGTATTCCCTTATTTACAATCAAAATTATTCTGTTGGAAGAGTACAGACACCGACACTTTTTATGATTGTAAAAAGAGATGATGAAATAACGGCTTTTAAGAAAGAAAAATATTATACAGGCGAGCTTTATTTTACCGGTTTTACTCTTTCAACAGACAGAATAGACAGTCTTGAAATCGTAGAAGATTTAGTAAATGTGGTAGGAAATAAAATCATAGTAAGAAATGTGGAGAAAAAGGAGAAGATAACAAAGCCTGACTTGCCGTTTGATCTAACAACACTTCAAAGAGAATGTAACAAGTACTTCGGCTACAGTGCAAAACAGACACTTGACTATGCACAAAGCCTTTATGAAAAGAAAATGATTACATATCCGAGGACGGACAGCCGATATCTTTCGGAAGATATGATTATAAATACGATAAATAACATACTTGGCAAAAATGACTTTGATACAGAGAGAATTAAAGTTATTTTTAACTCAGCTAAAGTAACGGAGCACCATGCAATCATACCTACAGTAAGTTCTTTAGAGGAAGATATGTCCACAGTTCCTGAAAGTGAAAGAAAAATATATAATCTTATCTTAAATAAACTTCATTCAAGTGCAGGCTATCCTTTAATTGAAAACATAACAAAGATTGTTGCGGTATATGAAAGTCAGGGTGATGTATTTGAATTTAAGGCAAGCGGTAAGGTCATTACAGATGAAGGTTTTACAAAATATCTTAAACAGTACGGTTCAAAGAAAAATGAAGATGTTATATTACCTGATTTAAATGTGGGAGATGTACTTGAAATCAAGGATAAAGAGATAAAAGAAAAATATACGACACCACTCAAGCATTTTACAGAGGATACTTTACTTAAAGCCATGGAAACGGCAGGTAATGATGCACTACAAAAAGGGGCTGAGGTTGAGCGAAGGGGACTTGGAACACCGGCAACAAGAGCAGGCATTATAGAAAATCTGATTTCCAAAGATTTTATAGAAAGAGATAAGAAAAATCTTATTGCAACCAAAAAAGGAAAAGCTCTTATAGAGATCGTGGAGGATAACTTTAAATCGGCTAAAACAACAGCCAAATGGGAAATTAAACTATCTGAGATAGCACTGGGCAAATCGTCAAATGAAGCATTTTTATCGGGTATTGAAAGCGAGATAAAAGAAACTATTGCCAAGTATCAGGGAAGATAATATATGTTTGATACATTGATGAAACTTGATAAAGACAGAGAGGTCTTGGATTTTTATGCCACAGATAAAAGAGCAACAAAGTAGCTTTTAATAAGAGAAAATTTCAGAGAAACAATATAATAGTATAAAAACAATAAAGAACAAAATTTAAGGAGGACGAAATGAACGATAATAAAAACATTCAAAGACAGGAAGAACAGACAAAGGAAGTTATAAATGAGATTAAAAAAGAATATACAAAAACAGCAGACTTTTTAGAAGAAAATACCGATACACAGCTTAAAATTGCCGGGGAGCTTAAAGAAGAACTAAAGAACAATGACTTTGATGTAAATATTGAAGAGTTAAAGGCACTTAAAGATGAAATAACAGGTCTTAAAGCGGAAATCAAAAGGCTTAATGAAATGGATAACATAAGCCTTAGCTCACTTATAGTTAAGGATATTAAGACGGTAGGAAACTCCCTTATTAAGCTTCAGGAAAAAGCGGTAGGAAGTATTAAACATCTTTACGACAACATGAAACATCAGCTTACCTATAACCTTACAAAAGCACAGGAAAAGTTTGTTGAGATGAAAATAGGAATTGTAAAGGGACTTGTAAACTCAATGCAAAGTTTCATAAAGGAGCAGCAAAAGAAGCTTAATAACTGCCTTGAAAAACTGGATACCTTATCTAAAGAGATACAAAAGGATGAGGAAAAACTAAATAAGGGAAATAAGGAAGAGATTAAGCAGACGGATAATGAAAATAAAGACATTAAATCAAGTGAAAAAACAGTTGTGAGAAATGGAGTTGAAAGGCAAGGTACAAACATTCAAAAAAACAATGAGAAAAAGCCCAAAAGTATGGAAAGAAAACCGTCCGTATTAAAAACACTTAAAGAAAATCAGCAAAAGATTAGACTTGAAGAAAATGGGAAAGCAGAAAAAACGGTAAAAAAGGATAAGGGAATGGAAATATAGTGAAAGAAGCCGACCTTATCAAATATAAAAATATTCCGGATGAATTAAAGCGTGAGAAAAGATGGTGCCTTTATAAAATCATTGTAAGAGACGGGAAAAATACAAAGATGCCGATTATGCCAAATGGAAAACCTGCCAAGTCAAATGATAGAAAAACTTGGCATAGTTTTGATGATTGCATGGATGCTTTATGTAAAAATCAAGGAACCGGCTTGGGATTTTTCTTAGGGGACGGGTATATCGGAATTGATATAGATAAGGTAAGTGATGAGATAATGGAATACAGTATGGACTTTAATCCTGCTTCCATGACAGCTAACTTTTTAAGAGGGATTTCCACCTATGCGGAAATCTCTCCGTCAAAAACTGGACTGCATTTTATAGGAAAAGGTAAAGTACCGGGAGAAAGAAAAAGATATAAAAACCTTGAAATTTATGACAGGGACAGATTTTTTACAATAACCGGGAATATATTAAAGGATAAAGACAGAAGTAAAATAGTAAATATCAATCAGGAGCTGTTGCCGCTTTATAAAACATATATGCCGAGGATAGATTATGGGGAATCCAAAGTCGGTAGGATTAATCTAAGTCCAAGCAGTTTGGCTGATAAAAGCCGGTTTACACAAAATGATATTCTTAACATACTTTTTAATAGGGGATACTTTAACTATAGCGGAGAAGATCTAAGACAAATATATAACGGGAATTATCAAAACTATTTTAACAGCCAATCTGAGGCTGATTTTTTTATGCTTGGGAGGCTGCTTTACTACACCGCAGATGTGGAAGCGTCAATCAGCCTTATGGAAAATAGCGGGCTTAAAAGAAACAAGTGGTATAAAAGGAGAGGAAGTACGGACTATATACACTATATTGCAGACAGGGCAATGAACGGCATAAGCAAGTTTTATGATTGGAATAAAGAAAAAGCTGATATTACAAAAGATATAAAGCAAGAAGAGACTGAAAATAAGAAGAAGGAGGGAAAGATGCCAAGATATTCAACTGAAAAAATCGGTGATATTTTATCTCACTCGTTAGAGGAAATCAGAAGGGATGTAGATGCCTACAAAGATTTTTTAAAGACGATGGGAAACAACTATAAATACTCATATATGCACCAGTTAAGTATTTACAGTACCTACAAGAGAGCAACTGCCTGTGCGGAGTATGATTTTTGGAAAAAGCTTGGAAGAAGTGTAAAAAGAGGAGAAAAGGGAATACCGATTCTTGATTTAAGCATGAGACTACCAAAGGTAAAGTATGTATTTGATGTAAGCCAAACAGTCAGTATAGGAAATAAGATCAATGAAGTAAAACTGTGGAAATATGAACCTGAGAAACATACTTTAGCTATAGATTCACTGATTGACAGATTTAAAGAAAGAAACAGCAGGCTGCTTTTTTCACAGGAAGAAAAGGTAACCGCACTTATAGATTTATATGTTAGGAAAAGGATATATACCATCTTTGATATGCTAACGGATGATACACTTAAAAGTTATACCAAAGTAGAACTGATACAATTTATCACAGAATCCATAAAGACTTCATTGGCACAAAGAATGGATATAGGTATTCCTATTGATGAGGGCAAACTGAAAACAGTATCGGGTATTAAACATGGACAGGATATTGACAGCCTTCTTGGAGAAATATCTTTAATTTCTAAAGAAATGCTTATAGCTATCGGAAGAGAAATAGGGAGAATAGGTGAGAGAGAAAAACTTAAAGAAATAGAGATAAAGGAGCGGACAAAGACCGACAAGGAGCGTTATAATGTAAATGAAAGCAGTGAAAATACCGGGGCAATAAATAATGAGATAGAAGAAAATAAAGGAGGCTTGGCTGATGAGAGAAACAGTAATACTGGCGGACAGGGAATACCTTTTGGAGGAAGAAATCTACATTCCAATAATCAAGGAGAACCTGTTCGAGAAGCAGGGGGGAACCTACAGTTTGGAGAAGATGGAAGATGGAGAGGAGGTTCTGATACCGAATATCAAGATGCCAAAGATAATAGATCAAGGCAGACTGAACAGATTTGGCAGGGAGAGGCTCAAATTCCTGAAGGAGAACAGGGAGAATCAGTATCAGAGCATGTATTACAGAGGGACATTGATGGAGCATCTTCTAAATATAGAGGAACAGGCACAGGAATTTTTGGAGAAGGAGGAGCCGAAAATGATGGAGGCTTGGGGGCTGACAAACGAACTGAAGTCGGAGGATTTTCTGAAATACACGGGACTGAAGAAAAATCTCGATATGACACTTACAAGGATGGTATTGGAACAGATAGTCTGGGCATAGATAGAAAAATACAATCAAACAGCAGAGATAGTGAAAGGGAAGTCGATAAGACTTCTTTTTCTTTTGCCGAGAATGAAAGCGGTCAGGTAAGATTTAACTTGCCACTACAGCAAAAAGAAATAGATACGGTTTTAATTTATGGAGGGAATGAAGAGAATTTAAGATTAAAGGTTTTGGCTGAGTATTCCAAAGGAAAAAGTATAGAAGAATTAGCAGAATTTCTTAAAAATACTTTTAAAGGCGGAAACGGTTATGAGGTAGGCGGAAACAAGGTTTGTGCATGGTATGATAAAGAAGGAATCTACCTATCAAATGATGTATCTTCAAAAGAAAATCCTATGCAAGTTTTATCATGGTATGATGCTTCAAAGCGTATAGGAGAGCTTATTGAAAGCAGTGAATATGCAACCAATGTAGAGGTGGCTGAAGCTTTTTCCTATGAAAGAAAAGAACTTGCCGAAAAGCTGTGGTACTTAAAAAGAGATTTTGCAGATGATGTAAAAGAAAACTACCTACAGGTTCTTGATCGAACAGAAAAACAAGGATTTCCTGACGAAACCGAAGAACTTACAGAAAAGCTTAGAAGTCCTGAATTTAGGAATAAACTTAGAGAAGAATATAGCATATTTTTACAGGACTATATGGAAAATAAGGGGATATTAAGATTTGATTTTCATAAGCCGGATGAGATTTTACAAAGGTTGAATGATTTGGAGATACCAAGGAAGGAATTTGGTTCCGGTCTTATGGAATTACCGAAGATAAAAGAATTTATCACAGAAGATGAGATAGATGAAAATTTTAGGAAAGGAAGCGGTATTTCAGGAGGAGAAAAAAGGATTGCCGACTTTTTTAGAGAAAATCATACACTTTCCCAACAGGCGGAGTTTTTAAAAAATGAGTACGGCACAGGTGGAAGAACTCATGCTTTATCAGGAAATATGGAAAGCAGTGAATGGCATGATGCTAAGGGAATAGGTCTTAAAAAGGGAAACTCTCCGGAAGTTATGCTTAGCTGGAGTCAAGTGGCAGTAAGGGTTAAAGACTTAATAAAGAATGATCGATACGAAAATAAGGATGTTGTGTCCGATGTACAAAAACAGCTAAAACCAAAAGAAGAAAATATAGAGTCAGAGTATTTTAATCAGGAAGAAGAACAGGATATAACGGATAAAGAAAATGCTACCGACATTGATCCGGGTATACAAAGGGAAGAAGAAATACTTTTAATTCAGGATGAAAGAGAAGTATCTTATGAAGAAGCCGAAAAGATCTATGAGTTGCAAATAGAAAGAGAAAAGGGTTTCAGTACAGAAAATATATTAAATCAAAATACTGACTATAGTAACAAAGAAAGTGAAAGACAAGTTAATTTATCTGAAGAAGAAAATAAAAAGGCATTAGAGCTTAGAGCTAAAAATGAGATTATATCTGCTCTGACTTTTAAAGAAGAAAAAGAAGCCAGAGGGTATCAGTATAACTCTCAAAATGAAGAATTTATTTTGCTTAAAAAGACTGTAGATGAAGGAAACTTAAAAGCACCGGAGCATATAACGAACAGCATAGACGGGAAAACCGGGTATGAGGCTGAACTTATTTTAGATATGAAAAACAGACAGCTAAAGCAAAACTTGAGATACAATGGATATATGCTTAATTCTAATCGTGCAATCGAGTATAAAAGTTATCATGAAATGCTTCAAAACCTCTCTTACTTGCTTGATGATAACCATAGAAATGTACTTCTTACAGGTTATATAAATGAGGAGATTAAAAAGGCAAATGAACAAGAAAGTGTAAATGAGCCGATTTTTAAAGAAGGTATGCAGGTAAGATATCAAGGAAAGGAATACCTGATTTCAGAAATAAGTGATTATGGAAACTATAAAACAATAAAATTGGATGATAATGAAGGGTATCTTACCGGCTTTATTACAGGAAGTGAGATTCTGACATTTAGAAATGAAAATGAACTTGACTTTGAGATACTTTCCACAGAAGAAAAATCACCGGAGAAAAGTGTATATAAAGAAGTTTTACCTGTCTTAAATAAAGAAGCTTTAAGTGAAGTACCAAAGCAAGAAGAATCCTATAAAAAAGAAGAGAATAAGAAAAACAATCTACCCGTCAATTATAGGATAACAAGAGAAGATGAAGTCTTACCACCATCAGAGCGATTAAGAAACAACATTGAAGCAATAAGGGTACTAAAGCAGCTTGATAAAGAAAACAGAAATGCAAGTAAAGAAGAGCAGGATGTTTTAAGCAAGTATGTAGGTTGGGGTGGACTTTCAGATGTATTTGATGAAGAGCGGGGAGGTCAGTGGCAGGAAGCAAGGATGTTCTTAAAAGAAAACCTATCACAGTCAGAGTATGAGGCTGCTAAAGAAAGTACGCTTACCGCCTTTTATACACCTAAGGTAGTAATAGAGGCTATTTATCATACTTTATCGGATATGGGATTTGAGAGTGGAAATATCTTAGAGCCAAGTATTGGAACGGGAAGATTTATAGGAAACCTACCCGTATCAATGCAAAACTCAAAGCTTTACGGTATAGAACTTGACAGTATCAGCGGACAGATTGCTAAAAAGCTTTATCCCCATTCAAATATTCAGGTAAAAGGCTTTGAAGAAACTGCTTTTTCAAATAATCTTTTTGACATAGCTGTAGGAAATGTAACCTTTGGAGAGTATAGGGTATCCGATCGTGAGTATGAAAAAAACAACTTTCTTATTCACGATTATTTTTTTGCCAAAACACTGGATAAGGTGCGTAGCAAAGGAATAATTGCTTTTATAACTTCATCAGGCACAATGGATAAAAGAAATGAGGATATAAGAAGATATATCAGTGAGCGGGCAGAGTTTCTGGGAGCAATAAGACTGCCGAATAATATATTTAAGGGTGAAGCCGGTACAGAGGTTACAAGTGATATTATTTTCTTAAAGAAAAGAGACAGGCTGTTAAAGATAGATGAGGACTGGGTTAAGCTTGATAAGGACAGGCAGGGACTAAGCTATAATAAATACTTTGTAGATAATCCTGAAATGGTACTTGGCAGTATGCAGGAAGTACCGGGCAGGTTCGGTACCGCTCTTGCCTGCATTGCAGATGAAAGTAAATCGATAAAAGAGCAGCTTGAGGCTGCAATTAAAAATATCAAAGGTACTTATGAAAAGGCGAAGTTAAATGAAGAACTTGAAACAGAAACAATTCCGGCTGATGACAATGTTAAAAATTATTCCTATGCAGTGATTGAAGATAAGGTGTACTTTAGAGAAAACTCCATTATGCAAAAGGTACTTCTAAATAAAGCTGATGAGGAGAAGATAGGGGCATATCTTGAAATAGAAAAAGCGTTAAGAGGAGTAATTACCTATCAAAAGGAAGATTATCCGGAAGGAGAAATTAAAGCCTTACAGGGGAGATTAAATAAGCTTTATGATGATTTTTCTAATAAATATGGACTGATTAATTCAAGGGCAAATAAAAGATTATTGCAGGAAGATGCCAATTATTCTTTAGTATCCACCTTGGAAAACCTTAATAAAGAGGGTAACTTTATCGGAAAGTCGGATATTTTTACAAAAAGAACCATTAAAAAAGCTACGGTAATAGAACATACTGATAGCTTAAGCGAAGCACTGATCCTTTCCATATCTCAAAAAGGGAATGTAAACTTTGAGTATATGGAGGAGCTTACAGGAAAGATAAGAAAAGAGCTGATAGAAGGGCTAAAAGGAGAGATATTCTTAAATCTTGACAGTTTTGAACCAAGTGATATTACGCCTTTTTCATCAGCTTTGGATTTAGTGGATTTTTCAAGAGAATATGTCAGTGCAGATGAATACTTATCAGGTAATATCAGAGAGAAAATAGAAGTAGTAGACGCATATATAAAAAATATAGATTATGAAATTAAAAGGAATGAGGAGGAGTTAGATAAGCCTCATGAATTACAATCGGGATTTGAAGCAGGAAGATCCAATCAGGAAGAATTATCACATAAATCCGAAATAACAGAGAAAATTTCGGTATTAAAACAGGAATTATCCGCTCTTAATTATCAGAAAAAAAGACTGGAAGAAGTAATGCCGAAAACTCTTGAAGCAAGTGATATAACTGTCAAGATGGGTTCTACATGGATACCTGAAAAAGACTATAAGAGCTTTATGTTTAATCTGTTAAAGACCTCCGCATCAAACAGATGGAATATAGATATTAAATATACTGATTTTACGGGAGAGTATAGGGTAGAGGGAAAAAGCACAGATAAAAATAACGACCTGGCTAATTTCACCTATGGAACAAGCAGAGTGAGTGCATATAAGCTTATAGAGGATAGTCTAAATCTTAGAGATACTAAAGTATATGACCGGATCATTGATTCGGACGGAAGAAAAACATCAGTTCTAAATCAAAAAGAAACCATGCTTGCAAGGAGTAAACAGGAAATCATTAAAGAGGAATTTAAAAATTGGATCTTTGAGGATGTGGACAGAAGAAACCGGCTGGTGAAAAAATATAATGAAAGATTTAATTCCATTCGATTAAGGGAGTATGACGGAAGCTATTTGCCTTTTGACGGGATAAATCCTGAAATTAAGCTTAGACCTCATCAAAAAGATGCAATAGCAAGGGGGCTTTTTGGAGGGAATACATTACTTGCACATGAAGTAGGGGCGGGCAAGACCTTTGAGATGATAGGAATTGCGATGGAGTCTAAAAGGCTTGGGATGAGTTCTAAAGCCATGTTTGTAGTTCCAAATCATATAGTAGAACAGTTCGGGCGTGAGTTTAACGAGCTTTATCCGGCAGTCAATATACTTTGTGCTACGGAAAAGGACTTTACACCGGACAAGCGGAAAAGGTTTTGCAGTAGGATTGCGACAGGAGACTATGATGCGGTGATTATAGGTCATAGTCAATTTGAGAGTACGACTTGTTGCTAGACAAAAGTAATGCGTAGGCATTACAGACAAAACTAGCGTGGATTATGCTAATCCATAACTGTTATTGCGATAGGTGGAATGAGAGGGTAACGCCTTGAAACGCCTGCTCAAAGAAACGCCATGCAAAAGGGAGATAATGCCTCTGATGTATGAAGTGCGTTAAGATGTCCAGTGTCCGCCCTAACAAGTAATGTTGAGGAAAACCGAACTAGAGGTAGTCGAGCGGTATAGGGCTAGAGTCTATAAAATACCTATGGTTAGGATGTTATTGAATTAGCTGACGAAGTGGGGAATGTACGAATCTAAAATTGGACTGCGTAGAAATGCGTAGAATGACACGTAAGTGTGGCAACTGTGGTAGAGTAAAAATTTTCGATATGAAATACCATATAGTGTTATAGGCACTATCAAGGTTGCAGGTTCATACTCACGACCTAAGGGTGTAAATGAAAAGATAGCGATAGCGGAACAAGGGAAGCCTGGAAGATGGAGAAATTATCTTCAGTGAAGTCTTAGTAAGGAAAAGCAGAGGCTATAACTTACTTTAATTCAGGTGAAAGTGGTGGCACCAAGCTATGAAGTTTCTGTAATAGAAATGGAGCAATAGCCACTAGACGGAAAATTACAATGGAAAGAGAGGTAGACTAAATCA
>ERZ773068.1766-NODE-1766-length-10432-cov-2.995278_pt1 | contig 10432 bp, 8 predicted proteins | sample MGYA00580620_ERZ773068 | MGnify/ENA primary metagenome ERZ773068 (study PRJEB29015, sample SAMEA2737983) | human oral metagenome | biome: human oral; feature: human-associated habitat; material: dental | place: China | collected 2101 ... | reverse complement strand
CCTTAAGCCTTGAGTTCCAACTGAAATAATGATTAAATCTTTATCAAAAACATCATTAATATCCGTTGTCAAAGAAATGGATTTTGGAAGTTCAAGAAAATTATTTTTTCTAGTCTCTAAAAAGTTTTTCATTTTCTCAGAACTTTCTCTTCCGTATAAAGTAACTTCATTTCCTATTTTATCTAAATACCAAGCTATGAAACTTCCCCATCTTCCACAACCTATAACAGCAATTTTCATAAATTCTCCTATTTTTCCTCTAACATATCAATTCTCTTTTGATGACGACCACCTTCAAAATCCTCTTCAATAAAATTTTTTACAATATCTTTTGCAAGTTCAATTCCGGTAACTCTCGCACCCAAGCAAAGAACATTTGCGTTATTGTGTTTTCTTGTCATTTTAGCTGAAAAACTTTCACTGCAAAGACCTGCACGAATTCCCTTAACCTTATTACAAGCTATTGAAATTCCTATACCTGTTCCGCAGATTGCAATTCCTAAGGAATTTTCATTTTCCAAAACTTTTTTACAAACAGCTTGTCCAAAAAGCGGATAATCTACACTTTTAGTTTCATCTGTTCCAACATTTATAACTTCATGTCCCATTTCTTCTAAAAATTTTACTAATTCATTTTTCATTTCAACTGCTGAATGGTCATTACCTATTATTATTTTCATAATACTCTCCTTATATGCTTTAATATAATTAATGATAATATATTTATGAATTATAGTCAAGTTTTTAAGTAACTTATTAAGATACTAATATAATGTGATTCTAGTTTTGGTAACTTTATAATTGACTTAATTTTAAAATAGTAGTATAATTATTTCATAGAATTAGCAAACTTAACCCAACAACGTAAAATACCGTCATATCTAGTAATCAGGAGGAAAAATGTACGATAAAGAGAAGATTATAGAAGATTTTAGCCCTTTGATAAAAGCGAGTATAAAAAAGTATTTTGCCAATTACATAAGCTATGAAGATGCGTATCAAGACGGAGTTGTAAAGCTTTTAGAACTTTTAGAAAGCTATAAAGGTGGTGGAAAAGTTTCGCTTGAATGTTATTTAAAATATCAACTAAAATTTTTTTATATGCAAAAATTCTTTAAAAGAAAAAAAGAAAACGAAAAGACATATACAAAAATTTATCAGACAAAAGATGATGAAACAATTGAAGTTTTGGAGCTTATTGTTGATGAAAATGCAGATACACAAAAAGAAATTGAAACAAGTGAAATCAATAAAAAAGTAAGAGAAATTGTATCTACTCTCCCCCAAAAGCAAAGAGAGGTTATAGAATTCAAATTTTATGAAAATTTAAAAAATAGAGAAATTGCAGATAGAATGAAAATAAAAGAAGATACAGTTAAGGAGTATTACAAAATAGCAAAGAAAAAACTTAAAATTAAGTTTATAGAAAATGAAATAGATATTAGGGAGTTGTAGTATTTTGCTACCAATGGGATATATCGTAGATACATTAAAAAAATTTTTTTATTTCTTTCAGAAATACTATTGCTTGTATGCAAGCAATAGTTGAGATCTTTCGACTACACTACGTTTCGCTCAAGATGACGTGTTGTGGAGATTTGTTTTGCTTAATATCGTCACGTGAACTATTTTATTTTTATGCAATTTTTTTAATTCTTTTTTTAAAATAGTATTTGATGATTATCTACTTTTAACGTTAAGCTAATAGGCGAAGATTATTCTTTATACGTCATTTCGACCGAAGTTTAGCAGAGCGAGACGTAGCGGAGAAATCTCATATTTTTGCTTGTATTAAAGCAAAAATAAATGTATCGAAGATACATCGGATAAAAAATTTATTAACTAAAAGTCTTTAGGATAACTTCGTTTTAATTATATAGATGTTTTGTTTTTTATAAGTCCTGTACAGGACTTACTATTATTTGTAAACAAATAATAGTAATGAGATCTCTCCACTTCATTCGTTTCACTCATTTCGGTCGAGATGACGTGTTGGGGAGATTTGATTTGCTAGGTACTAAGACGTGAAATATTACATTTTTATTCAGAATATAAATATATTTTGAAGTTTGTTTACTATTCACGTTAAGCTCTTAATCAAAGCTATTTCTCTTAAACGTCATTTCGACTGTAGCGATAGCAAAATAGATATAGCCCTAACTTTGTTTACTTGTAAACAAAAGTAGGTCTGACGGGGCAATTGTATCTTTAGATACAATGATTCTGGAGATTTCAACTATTGCTCGTTTCTATTTCTGAAAGAAATCTTAACGAAAGTATTTATTAATTTTTTATAGAAGTAAAAAACTCAACTTTGCGAAAGGTTGAGTTTTTTTTATCTAGTAATTATTTATGATTTGAAAGTCCAAATTTGTTTAAGAAATGGAATATTAAACTTAATACTACTGCAACCATACTTGCAAGAACCATTCCTTTTAATTGCATTCCGAAGAAATTAATTGAAATTCCGCTAAGTCCTGTTACGAATACAACTGAAGTCAAAATCAAATTTTGGCTATTTGAGTAGTCAACTTTTGAATCAACTAAGAGTCTTATTCCAGAAGTACCAATCATTCCGTAAAGTAAGAATGTTATTCCACCGATTACATTTCCCGGTATGCTTTGAATTAACATACTTAAAGGTGCTATAAATGCCATACATATTGAGATTACTGCTGCACCTGCAATTACATAAACTGAATAAACTTTAGTAACTGCCATTACACCGATATTTTCTCCGTAAGTTGTTGTTGGAACTCCACCTACAAGAGCAGATAACATAGTTGAGAAGTTATCGGCAAAGATACTTCTATGTAAGCCCGGATCTTCTAAAAGATTTTGTCCGATTATATTACTTGTTACAACTTGATGACTTATATGTTCTGAAGTTATTACGAGTAATGCAGGAAACATTATCAAACTTGCTTTGAAGTCAAAAATCGGGAATTGAAATTCTGGTATTGTAAATAATGTTGAAGATGTAACTGTAGAAAAGTCAATCATTCCAAACGCTAAAGCTGCAATATATCCGCATATAATTGCTATAAGAATTGGAATAGTACCTAAAAACTTTCTAAATACAACTGAACCTAAAATTGCAACTGAAAGTGTAATTAAAAATACATAAACATCAGCACTTGTTGAAGTTTCAGTCAATATATTTGCTCCGATTTTTCCGCCTGTTATAGTATTTCCTGCAAGTTCAAGACCGATTAGAGATACAACCGCACCCATTGCTGCAGGTGGAAGCACAATATTTATCCAATCTGTTCTGAATTTATAGATTAAATACGCTAAGATACAACCTAAAAATCCTGTTGTAGCAAAAGCACCGAGTGCATATCTATAGCCCATTGTATTTATAATAACAGTACCTACTCCTAAAAAGGCAAAACTTGAACCTAAATAGGCAGGAGCTTTTCCTTTTGTAATAAAAATAAATAACAATGTACCTATACCGTTCATCAAAAGAACAATTCCGGGGTTTACATTAAATAAAATTGGAACTAAAACTGAAGCACCAAACATAGCAAAAGTATGTTGTAAACTTAAAGGTATAAGCATTGTAGCAGGAACTTTATCTCTTACACCGATAATTTCTTTATTATTCATAAATCCTCCTTTGACTTAAGACTAAAAAAATATATAAAAAAATGAAATAACAATAGTTATTCCATTAATAATTAGTTAAAATATTTTTAAAGACAGTAAGTCCGTTATTAAAATTGAAAAAGAGAGTAGTCAAAATAAAGTTAAAAAAATAATCTACATTATGTTTAAAAAACTTTACTAAATTTGCCATAACTTACCTCCTTATATTTATCTTTATCATTATACAGCATAAAACGAAAAAAGTAAATACGTAATCTACATAATTTTATAATGTAATGCCTTATAATTTAAAAAAATTTTTCTAACTTAACATAGATATTTCAAAAAGAGAATTTTATTTTATCATACTTAACCTCTAAAAAAGGTATAGAAATGAAAAGTATGATATAATAAAGTTGTGTAAAAAGTTAATTATATTTTTACAAAAAACATTCAGGAGTAAAAAATGAAAGATTATTTATCTAAAGTTAAAAATTATATTATTCTTCAAGTTATATTGGATTTTATAGGCGTTATTTGTTTAGCATTAACTCCACTTATTCAAAAGTGGTTATTTGATTATGGATTACAAAGTACCTCAAGCCAAATCATTTTAGCCATTCTATTATATGCTTTATTACTTGGAATTTATTCGCTAATGCAATATTTTTGCATTTTAGTAGCATTTAAATCAGGAATTTCATTTGAAACAAGACTTAAAAAGAATTTTTTCGATAAAATTTTTAATATGAATAGTAAAGTTTTTCACGAAAAACCAATAGGGGAATATATATCTATTCAATCAAACGATATTACTGCATTAGAACAAGATTATTTACAACCAATTGTAGATGTGATTCGTTCAGTAAATATGATGTTGATTTATGGAGTTATTATATTTATGAATATCAACTATAAAATTGGTATGGTTGTAGTTTTATCTTCTATTTTTGCAATTTTAATTCCAAAAATATTCGGAAAAATGTTGAATAATAGCAGAAGCAAATATCAAAGACATCTTGGGAAATATACTTCAACTATTTCCGATTTGCTTGAAGGTTTTGGTTTAATAAATTCTAAAACAATTGAAAATATAAAAAACAGACATAATGAAATTCTACATAAAACTGCAGATAAAAGATATGAATTTGGGAAGAAAAAGGCACTGGTACTTGGATTAAGCGATTTAATGACTAAGATGGTTAGGGCTTTTACTTTTGCGATTGTAGGATATTTATTCTATAAAAAAGAGATAACTGTAGGAGTTGCAATAGCAACATTAAGCTATTCTTCAGCTTTTATTGACCCTATTGATAGTTTACTATATGACATTACAGCTATCCGTTCCGTAAATTCTACAAAACAAAATATTCTTTCTTTTTTAAATCAAAAATCAGAAACAGAAAATAAAAGAGAATTGGGAAATTTCAAAAACGAATTAATTTTTGATAATGTAAATTTTACAATTGATAAACTACAACTAGAAGATATAAACTTAAAAATAGAAAAAGGAAAAAAATATGCGATTGTTGGTAAATCAGGTGCAGGAAAGTCAACATTTTTAAATTTATTACTTGGAATACATAAGCCAAATCAGGGGGAAGTCAGTATTGACGGAGAAAATGTAAGAGAGCTTAATTTATCAAATACATTACTTTATATGAGTCAACATGAGCATATTTATCGTGCATCTGTAAAGGAAAATATAACTGTTTTTGATTCATATTCCTATGATTATATTCCGAATAATGCTAATGAAGTTGCAATAATAAAGGATATTCTTGGTAGAAATACCACTGACTGTTCAAATTTTAGTGGTGGAGAAAAAAGAGTTCTTGCATTACTTCGTATAATGTGTAGAAAAGGAGAAATACTTGTTTTAGATGAACCTTTTACGGGCGTTGATACGGAAAGTGTTTCAAGACTAGAAGATATTTTATTGAAATCTGATCAAACAGTTTTGATTGTAACACATAATACATCTACTGAGCATCTTAAAAAATTTGATAATGTAATTAGAGTTGTAGAAGGAAAAGTGTTTATAGAAAATTAAAAATACAATAAAAAAACGGTTAATTTGTAAAAATAGCTATTGTTAAATAACAATATTATGAAAAAAACTATCCAATTCAAAGTATCGTGTAAGGATTAGTTTTATATTTTGTTGTTTCTTAATTTGTAATAATAAAAAGCATAGAGATCTATGCTTTTTTCTTTAATATTGGTGAAATTCTTTTATATAACAATGATGTTATTATTGAAGTAACAGCTGTTTTAACTAAATTAAAAGGTAGGATTGAAAAAATCATCATTGTAAAGTAACTTTTTACAAGTGGATTTATCTTTGCAACCATTCCTACAAAAGCATTTAAGTCAATTTTTAAAAGTTTTGCATAAAGTGGAAATATAATAAAATAATTGCTTAAAGTTGCAACTAGAGACATTGAAATACTACCTATTACAAGTCCTAGTAAAGCTGATTTTTTGCTTTTATTGTGTTTGTAGATAAAAGCTGTTGTTAAAACGAAAGCAGATGAAACTATTAAGTTTGAAAGCTCTCCAACATAAAAAGTTTTAGTTCCGTTAATTACAATATTAAGTAGAATTTTTATACATACAATTAAAAATCCTGCTAATGGTCCCATTGCAAATCCACCTATTAATGCAGGTAATTCTGCAATATCCATTTCCATAAATGTAGGTGCAAAAGGTAGTGGAACTTTAATAAACATTAAAAGTACGGATATTGATGCAAGAATTGCAATTTTTGTAATTTCTGAAATACCAATTTTTTTGTTGTACATAATAACCTCCTAAATTTTAGCAAAAAAAAATGCCATCTTTAGGGCATAAAAATTTCTTCTTTCATCCAGACTTTAACTGTCGGTATTGGAATTTCACCAATTCAGCATAATGCTCGCAGACTTTACTGCCGGTGAGGAAACGACCCTCGCCCTGAAGACAAGTTGAGTATATCACAAATAATAAGCGTTGTCAATACAAAATGATTTATTTTAAAAAACATTCCAAAAAATGATATTGTTAGCTTTGTAATAAGAATTTCTAATGAATCGACATTTATCCATAAGAATTACTTATACATTGATAAAATATTTGCAAAAAAATTTCCTTTGGTATATAATTTAATGGCGATAATAAATTAAGGAGGTAGCATTGTAATGAAAATGCTTAAAAAAATCTTTGCATTTGTACTACTATTTTCAATAACATTCAGTTCTATCGGAATAAGTAGTTATGCAAAAGAGACAAGTGCTTTAACTGAAGTTGAAGATTCAACTGTTATGTCTCCTACTGAGGACGGAAAGAGAACTTTCACACTTAAGGGATCCGACCTGGAAGAAAAAGACATTAAGGCGAAAGTAGTGCTAAAAGGGAGTACTGAACGTTTAACAGAAGTTGAAAATTCAATTACTTTTTCTGAGGAAACAAAAGAAAGTTCAAGTAGAAAAATAGTTACTTTAACTTTTCCAAAAAATGAAACAGGAAAAAGCATACAATATGAAGTTGCTTTTAGTGTAAATGGGAATTCTGGTTCGTTTTATGAAGAATTTAAAAAAGTTGTAAGAGTTAGAAAGAGTACATCAAATGGCGGTGGAGGAGTTGTAGTTCCTCCGGTAAATCCTGAACAACCAAATCCTGTTGAAGAAAATGCGATTTTAAATGCAATGGCAGATAAAGAAAATTTGCCAACAGAAGGTGGAGAAGTAAATTTAACTGTATATACTAAGAAAATTAATGATAAACATATTTCTCCTGAAAATGTAAAACTTCAAATATCATTAGATGGGGTTGTAACTGAATTAGGAAAAAATGTAGAAGTAAAAGGTGAAAAAGCTAAAAAGACAATTACTTTGAATTTTCCTAAAAATACTACTTCTAAGGAACAAGTTTATACTATAAAATTTAATGCAAAAGGCTCTGAAACAGATTTTCAAGCTGAACCGACAGTTACTATTAAAGTTGCTCCTTCTGAACAAAATAATGATGAAAATGCAATTGTCAGAGTAACACCTGAAAATCAAAACTTACCAACAGAGGGTGGAAAAGCAAATTTAGAATTAATAACTAAAAGAGTTAATGAAAATCATATTTCTGCTAAAGATGTAAAAGTTCAAGTGTTATTAAATAATGTACCAACTGATTTAGGAAAAAGTGCTGTAGTAATAGGGGACAAGGCTAAAAAGACTGTTTCAATTGATTTTCCTAAAAATAATACAACAAGTGAACAAGTTTATACTTTAAAATTCAATACAAACGGGTCTGAAACAGTATTTCAAGATAATCCGACAGTAACTGTTACAGTTGCTCCGGGATCTGAAGAAAATAATATGGTAATAAATGAACTTAAAGTAAAAACTCCTAATATGCCAAAGGTAGGTGGGGTTAATACTATTACTGTAAAAGGTGAAAATTTAGAGTCTGATAAACTTAAACTTGAAATTTTTAAGGTTGAAAACGGTGTTGAAAATAAAATTAATATGGATTACACTTTCAACGGAACAAATAAAGTTCAAAGTGCAACTTTAAAATTCCCTGAAGCAAAATCAAATAAGGAAGAAGTTTATAAGATTAGATTAAATGATAAAGAGGTTACTGTTACTGTAGGTGGCGAAGAAAGTGGAGATATTATAGATTTATTACCAAGTAATGTATATCTTGACAATAGTAAGACAAAAATAACTGTAAAATTTGATGAGAGAGTTTTTGAAGTTAAAGATAATGAAACTTTAAAAGCCGGTATTTCTTATAAAAAATCTACAACAGACAATTTTGAAAAGTTAAAAGCGGAAGATAAGGTTGAAGTTGTTGGAGATAAAATTGTCATAACTTTGGCTAATAAAATAGATATTAAAACCGGTGCGACAATTAGATTTGAAGAAAGAATAATAAAAGACGGGGAAAATAGAGAAATAGAGCTTTTGAACAATTTATAAAAGATGCTTTCCCAACAGTAAATGAAGCTAATTTTGTTGAAGGAGAAATTTTAACAAAAGTAGGTGGAAATGCAAAAGTTAAGATAATTGGAGAAAACTTAAAAGAAGCTCTTAAGGTTAAAATCTTAATAAATAACAAGGATAAAACTTCAAATTCTGAAATAACAGAAAAAGCAAATGTAAAAGTGGAAGTTGTAAATAGTAACGAACAAATTATTACTTTTACATTACCTGAAAATAAAACTGCAAAAGCTGAAACTTATTCAGTAATGGTATCTTTGGATAATGGAAAGACATATTCTTCAGCAATTGGAGTAAATATATTGGAAAATAGGGCTAAAAGATTAGTTGCAACAGTTTTACCTACTGATAAAATAACTGACAAACCTATCTTAAGTTTTATGTCAATTCAATCTTATGGAACATCAGGTGGCGGTACAGAACAACCGGGTGTAACTCACACATATACTCCTGTAGGTCAAGAAAGTAAAAAAACTTGGGTTACTATGTTTGGAGCTAATTTCAATAAAGCCTTGACAAAGATAAAAATTGTAGATGAAAACGGAGTAGAATGGTATCCATTGCAAAATGAAGGTACTTCAGACAGTATGGACAATTTCATAATGGTAAGTGCAGACGGTACGGGAATTTACGGTAATGGAAATACTCAAATGTTTGAACTTATTTGCCCAAGAAATGTTACAATCCCTACTAATCCAAATGGAGATGTTACTTTCAAATATTTAGTTGCTGTTGACGGTGAAAATTTTGATGAAGAAGTTTTTGTAAGAGCGACTGTTGTAAACGACAAAGTTGGGAAAAAAGAAAATATGACTGCAGATGAAATATCTGAATTAACAGTAAAACATGAAACAGAAGATGGAAAAGTGGTTTTCAAAGGGGCTACTGTTAAAGGTTATAAATGGTCTAAATTAAGATCTTTTAATGTAAGACCTATAGAAAACAACAAAGATTTTGAAGCTGTTAAATACAAGATTGTTAGAGCTGATGGAAGTGTTGAAGAAAAAGAAATTGGACATATCCACGAAGAAAAAGTTAGAGATATTAAAGAAGTAACTTTTATCTATAAGAGTAATATAAATCTTGATGAATTAAATAAAGCAATAACAAATGCGAATACTGCAAAAGGTACAGATAAATACAAATATGCTACAGAAGAAATCAAAAACGAATTTGACAAAGCGTTAGAAGAAGCTGTTAAGACTGTAGAAAATCCTGTAAGTCAAGAAAATGTAAACAAATTAACAAAGGATTTAAAGGAAAAGACAGAAAAATTGGATGGTGTTAAACCTGAAAATCCTGAAGAAGAAATTACACTTACAGATGAAGAAACTAAGATATCTGTAACAGGAAAGAATTTAGCCGGAAAGGAACTTGTAGTTGAAAAAATAGATGCTAATCAAATTCCTTCTTTGAAAGGTAAAAATGTCTCATTATTTGATATTTCATTTAGAGATGCAGTTACAAAAGAAAAGGTAAATTTACCTGTTGGACATTATGTGGTTGAAATTCCTAAAGAAAAAGGAAAAATTGCAGACCAACTTTATTATGTTGATGATGACGGAAAGCTTGAAGTTTTAACTTTTGTGCATAATGATGGTTATATAAAATTTGTTGCAAATCATTTTTCAAAATATGCAGTAGAGTATAGAGCTGAAAAACCTGAAGATAACAATAAACCTGGGGATGATAATAACAAACCGGGAAATGATAATAATAAACCTATTAAAGATGTAAAACCTGATAACAGAACTGCTAGAAAACCAAAATTAGCTAGAACAGGCATTGCACAAATCTCATTATTACCTACTGTTCTTTTAGGAATTGTGTCAGTTGCGCTTTCTAAAAAGAGAAGATAAATATTC
>ERZ773068.1759-NODE-1759-length-10459-cov-20.761630_pt1 | contig 10459 bp, 9 predicted proteins | sample MGYA00580620_ERZ773068 | MGnify/ENA primary metagenome ERZ773068 (study PRJEB29015, sample SAMEA2737983) | human oral metagenome | biome: human oral; feature: human-associated habitat; material: dental | place: China | collected 2101 ... | reverse complement strand
CGGGCATGGTCTTCCACGAAAAGCCAATCGCGGATTTGCTGCCCGTTGCCGTAGATAGGCAACGATTTGCCAGCTAAGGCGTTCAGAATCATCAGCGGAATGAGTTTTTCAGGGAAATGGTATGGGCCGTAGTTGTTGGAACAGTTAGTAATGATGGTGGGCAGGCCGTAGGTGCGTAGCCAGGCGCGTACAAGATGGTCGCTGGAGGCTTTGCTAGCGGAATAGGGGCTGGACGGGGCGTAGGGCGTGGTTTCGGTAAACAAATCATTGGTGCCATGCAAGTCGCCATACACCTCATCGGTGGAGATATGATGGAAACGGAATATTGAGCGGCGGTTTTCAGGTAGCCCTAGCCAATAGGCACGGGCTGCTTCGAGCAGGTTAAAGGTGCCGACAATATTGGTTTGGATAAATTCACCGGCGCTGTCTATGCTCCTATCCACATGGCTTTCCGCCGCCAGGTGCATCACACAGTCTGGCTGGTATTGGGCAAATACGCGGTCGAGCTCGGCGCGGTTGCAAATATCCACTTGCTCGAAGGTATAGCGGGGGCTACCTGAAACTTCTGCTAAGGATTCAAGGTTGCCAGCATAGGTGAGCTTGTCGAGATTGATAACAGAATCTCGAGTGTGGCGGATGATGTGGCGGATAACTGCCGAGCCGATAAAGCCGGCGCCACCGGTGATGAGGAGGTTCATAATTATTTGTAGTTTGAATAGTGGATAAGTGGCAAAAGATCTGAGGAAATCTGTTTTTTTCTTCGATAAGAGATAGGGATGATACCAAAGAAAATCAATTTACGTATCTCTGAGGTAGGCCTTTCTTTCCTATAGATGTATTTTTTTATAATTTTATTTAGTTTACTTTCTCGATATAGTATATGCTGTAATGTTTGTTGTATCGTTGGATCTGATAGCAAAGTAGCTGCGCGCTTATTCATAGAGAATAGAGAAATTGCTTCTCCAAATTTTTTATCTTCGATAACCCATTTTGCCCAATCAATCAATGTCTGTGGATTTGGTTTATTTGGCCAGTATTTATCTAGGTATTCTGAAACAATACGAATTTGTCTAGTACCATTTTTGTGGACATTATTATCATGTAATCGATAGAATACGGTATTATCATTAATAAAGCTATATTCCCATCCAAAATTTTGTTTTAAATGTCGAAATAGTTTTGTTCTTAAGATAATATCATCTCCAGTCATATCTTCATCAAATCCACTGATTGCATCAATGATAGATTTTCTAAAGATGCATCCTTGTATGTAGAAAGATCCAAATTGTGTATATTCAAATTCTAACAGCTCATCGATGCTGATATACTCTAGTCCTTCTATTGGCAATGAAGGCAGTTTATTTATCACTAGGCCTTTATCATTTATGGCTACGGCTGTTTTGGCAGCAATAAAAGCTAGGCTTGGGTTTTTAGCCATTAGCTGAATGGAAGCTAGCATAGTATCTGGTCGGAATACGTCATCTAAAGCGATGAAAGAAATAAGTTCTCCGTTAGCATGCTGTATTGCAGTATTAAAGTTTTTTCCAATATTCCCAGTATTCTCTTGTGAAATGATGGTAATCGGTAAGGGAAAATTTTTGGCCAGTTTTTGTAAGATGTCAGCGCTATTATCTGTAGAACCATCATCCACAACAATTACTTCAATATTTTTATAATTTATGCGGACAATAGAGTCCAGATTTTCTTGGAGAAAATTTGCGTGGTTATAGCCTAAGCAACAAATCGATAAGAGGGGAAGATGCATAATTTAATTTGAGAATATTATTGCCAGTTAATTTTAGATTTTCTTAGTAGCCTAATATAACCTTTAAATAGCCTACTATTTCTTGAGAATTTCAATAATCTATTTCTTGCTTCATACAATATATTTTGTGCGGATTTCTTATCTGTATCATCAAGGGTGGCAGAATTCTGTTCTGCCATTCTCCTATAGTAAAAAATCAAATCAACTGTATGTTGATGCCATTTTTTTATAAATTCTCTATCAAAGGAGTTCTGATACATAAATTCTAGAAGATGAACATAACTATAAATATCTTCTATAATATGTGGCCGAAAAACTTTAGTGAGGGCAGATGTATTATCCTGACGATAGTAAAAAGTAGTCTGGCAAAAGGCTACTCGATTGCAGAAAAATAAATATTTTCGTGAGTTACATTCATCACCTGTGAGATAAGAATCATCATAGCCAACCTCTCTAAGTAAATGAGTTTTTCTTAAATAGAAACCATGTATTTTCCATGGCATAGCAAATTTGAATGCCATAGTACCATCGATAATACTATCGTAGTTTAATCCATTTGGTGGTGTGGTTCTACGGTTATTTGGAGAGTTGGCAAAGAACCACTCCATATCAGGGATTACTGCATCTACATTTTGTAGTTCTGCAGTTGTAACTAATTTTTCTAAAGTATCATGTTCTATTAAGTCATCCTGACTCATATAAAAGAAATATTTACCATTACAGTAATTAAGCCCATATTTAATACCTTTTACTGCATTCCCCCCTTTTTTAGGCATTTTTAACACTCTAAAGCGAGTATCAAGACTGGATTGATATTCAATTATTTGCAGACTGTTATCTTCCGATTGATCATCAACAAAAATCACTTCAAAATTAGTCAGAGTCTGTTTTATAAGGCAGTCAATCAACATACCAAGATACTTTTCCCCATTGTAAACAGGTACTAAAATAGAAACAATAGGGAGGATCATGTTACATCCTTATATTTTAAAAGAATTACAAGCGGTGATAACAGCCTCTACATCATTATCTTCCATCACTGGGCTGATGGGTAAAGATAAAACTTCTTGATGGATGCGTTCAGTAAGTGGCAAAGATAAATGCTTCCACTTTGCGTAACAAGCCTGATGATGTGGGGCAATAGGATAGTGGATAAGTGTTTGTATGTTTTGTTCAGCTAGATGGTGTTGTAGCGCAGCTCTGTATCTACTACGGATAACAAACAAATGCCATACATGTGCTGATGCTATGTCAATACAAGGCAGGGTTATCGCAGGGTTACGAATATTTTCTAAATAGTGCTTGGCAATTTGTTGCCTACGAATATTTTCTTGAGGCAGATGGGGGAGCTTCACTGATAATATGGCAGCTTGGAGTTCATCTAACCGGCTATTTGTGCCACAATAAATATTCTTATATTTTTCATGAGAACCGTAATTGCGCAAAGCTTTTAAGGTACTAAATAACGTTTCATCATTGGTAGTAATTGCCCCTGAGTCTCCCAATGCGCCAAGATTTTTACCGGGATAAAAACTAAACGCCCCTGCATGCCCAAAATTGCCAGCTCTCCTTCCATCAATATGTGCGCCATGGGCTTGAGCACAGTCTTCTAATACAAGTAAATCATATTGTTCGGCAAGCTGTAAAATTGCCGACATATTGGCTAGCTGACCATAAAGATGTACAGGCAAGATAGCTTTAGTTTTTGTGGTTACAGCCGATTGAATTTTATCTGTATCTATAGTATAGGTGTTGATGTTTGGTTCAACCAAAATGGGGGTTAGGCGATTTTCTGTAATAGCTAAAATACTAGCAATATAGGTATTTGCTGGCACAATAACTTCATCACCATCTTTCAGGTAGCCTAATTCTTTCCAAGCGCGCAACACTAGAGATAGCGCATCCAGTCCATTAGCAACGCCTAAGGCATATTTTGTCCCACAGAATTTAGAAAAAAGGGCTTCAAAATTTTCTAGTTCTTTTCCTAATAAATACCAGCCAGAATCAAGCACACGTGAGCAGGCATCTTGTATCTCATTTTTATATTGAGCATTAATTTTTTGCAAGTCTAAAAATTTAATCATTGCTGAAACTCTTTATATTGTTCTGGTTATACTATTGTTGATATAACTGATACTTATAGATACTATTTGGAATTTTCTAGGGTTGTCCCAATAACTCTTGCTGGGTTACCAATAACTATACTATATGGTGGAATATCTTTAGTAACTACTGATCCTGCACCAATCATACAGTAATCTCCTAAACTCACTCCAGGGAGAATGGTTGCATTAGCACCAATGGATGCACCTTTGCCAATAGTTGTCATTAAGAATTGGTCAGGATATTGCTTAGATCGAGGTTTTTTATCATTAGTAAATGTAGCATTCGGACCAATAAATACATCATCATGTACTACGATTCCATCCCATAAGTATACCCCTGATTTAATAGTAACATTATTTCCAATAATCACTTCATTCTCAATAAAAGTATGTGCACAAATATTACAATTATCCCCAATTTTAGCACCAGGCAAGATAACTGAAAATTGCCATACTTTTGTTCCATTTCCAATATTATTACTATGAACATCACTTAAAGGATGAATCATGTACGCCTCCAATGTTTTTATGGAATTGAAGAAATTCATTATAGTCGCGAATATAGTCTTCTTCACTATATAGGCTATCTGCTAATACCATTAGTACACAATCTTCTGAAAAGTCATACATCTCTCTCCAAATTCCCGATTCAATTAAAAGCCCTTGAGCCGGATTATCCAGTAGAATACTGATTTTTTCATCACCATCGTCTAGTACAAAACGGCACGAACCTCTAACTGCAATTACAACTTGCTTTAGGTTTTTATGGGCATGAAAGCCACGTGATACACCAGGTTTAGTATTGTATAAATAATAAACTCGTTTAATTTCAAAAGGGACATTTTTCCCTTCTTCTAAAGCAATTAATGAGCCACGATCATCGCCATGACTTTGTAAAGGTAATAGTTTGATTTCCATACGGGCGCTCTTCGTGTTAAATATTTTGTAAATTCAGTTGAGATGGGTTATATGGCAGGTAAGTTAATTGGTTGATATGGTGGTAAATCTAAAGTATAGCGTATCCAATTGAGAAAGCCATATTTTTCACGAATAGTAGTATCTATTGGGTAATAAGGAGTCTCTAAAAAGTTATCTATTCCATTGAATTGGATACCATCCCAAATAAATATATTATTTGGATGATAAAAGTCATATTTCTTTACATTATGATTAGTGGTAATCAGTTTTTTTTGGTAGCCAATAGATTCAAATATTCTGAAGGATAGCCCATTATGATCTGGTGCTTTTAAGTCTACTAATACTTTAGCTCTTCTGGCATTTTTTAAATTTTCCAGGAAACTAATATTATGGCTAATTATATTGATATTATTAGGGTATAATTTTTTATAATTAGAAAAATTATGTTGTCGCTTAGATCCGCAATAGATATGAAAGTTTAAATTCCACCCCTTTTTTCTTGCAGAAGAATTAAAATTATGAATTAGTAACTCACGGCCAGGTAGATGGCTACCTGTAAAATAGAATGTATCGTTATTATTTTCTAGTGGAAGCTTTAGATCATAGTCAAAATAAAAATTCGTGTTAGGCAGAAATTTTGCACAAATATCATCAGGATCAAATATATAGAAACGATCAAATAAAGGGATACGTGTTTTAATATTTGGATATCGATTCATGCCATCCCATTGGTAGTTAACCATATTAAATCTTATATGCTGACGAATGAGATGTAGTATGTCTTCTGAGTAGATATCAGCCCGAATAAATAGGGCATAATCTATTTGCTCATTTTTCGATAGTAAATCAGCAATTTGTGTGTGTAGCTGTGATAAACGTAGCCGTTGTTTTTCTTGCTTATCTCTGAGAGCTAATTGGTGAAATTTAGTCCGTGCCCAATCATAAAAGGATGGATATTGAAATTGGCTACCATCATCAACAATATTAATAACATTGAAACCATGATATTTTAGATTGGTTTCAATTAGACGGAAGATTCCATTATCTGGCGGCATGCCTAATAAAATCGTTGGCTGGTGGTTCATGATGGTAAGTTATATAGTAATTTTAGGCAGGCTAATTGGATCATATGGGGGAATATCTAAGATATAGCGAATCCAATTACCAAAGCTATATCGTTCTTTAATGGGGGTATCAATTTCATAGTATGGTTGCTTTAAGAAGTCAGTTATACCATCAAAACTAAGACCATCCCAAATAAAAATGTTATCTGGATGGTAAAAGTCATAGTAGCGTATTTGAGTGTTAGTAGTAATTAATTTTTTTTGGTAGTGAAGCGCTTCAAACGTACGGAATGATAGACCATGGTGCGCTTGGATAACAAAGTCTACTAATATTTTACTATTTCTAATATTTACTTGGTTTTCGTCGAAGCTAATAGCAGAGGTAATAAAATTAACGTTTTCTGGATAAAAGTTATGAAATTTCGAAGGCTCTTGATTCCATAGAATATTGAAATTTAACTGCCAACCTTGCTGCTTAGCATATCTGGCAAAATTGCTAATTTCAGTAGCTCGATCATCATTATGGAAGCCTAGGAAGTAGAAGTTGTTGTCAGTATTTGTGTTATCCGTTGGTAGATGATCAAAGTAAAAGTTCGTAGTAGGTAGTAGAGGATATTGCTGATATGCTAGATCGGCTGGGTCAAATATAAAAAAACGATCAAAGTAAGGAATAGTGCGCCAGATATTAGGATAGCGTTGGATACCATCCCATTGATAGGCTACCATAGTATGGCGGGTATTCCTGCGGATAAAGGTTAGTAACTCTGGGTGCAATAAGTCACTACGTATAATTAATGCGTAATCTACAGGCTGTCCATTTAGTTGAGCACTTAGTTCTTGTTGAATTATTTTACTTTGCAGGCGCAATTTGGCATCTCGCTCACCTAACAGCAGTTGGCAATATTTAGTTTGTAATCTCGCGCTGAATGAGGGGTAAGAAAATTGCATAGCAATATCAGTGCTAATTACGTCAAAACCATGGTGTTGCAAGTTTTGAATGAATAATTCGGTTATGCCGCTTATATTAGGTAGAGCAAGATAGATGCGAGGAGGGGGGGCTGCCTGGTATTCGAGTTGTTCCATCTTAATTGCACCAAGGTAAGGTATAAATCATCAGCAAGTTGGTGCTAGCAAAAGGTTATTCCCCTAATACTGCAATATCCGCTACCGCGTTCATTTGCTCTGCCAAGCGGTTCAGCAGGTTCAGGCGGTTTTGTTTTACGGCGGGATCTTCAGCCATCACCATCACGCCATCGAAGAAGGCATCGACTTGCGGTTTGACGGAAGCCAGTTCAGACAAGGCGGTCTGGAAATTGCCTTCGGCAACGGCGGCGGCGATTTTCGGCTGCAAGCCTTGTGCGGCGGCGTACAGGGCTTTTTCTTCATCTTGTTGCAGCAGGCTTTCATTGACTTCGCCCAACTCGGCATCGGCTTTTTTCAGCAGGTTTTGCACGCGTTTGTTGGCGGCGGCGAGCGCGGCGGCTTCGGGCAGTTGTTTGAACGCGGCAACGGCTTGCAGTTTGGCGGTCAAATCGTCCAAACGGCGCGGCTGTTTGGCAAGTACGGCGGCAACGATGTCTTGCGGGTGGTCGTTTTGCAGCAACACGGCCAAACGCGCCTGCATGAAGTCGGCGGTTTCAGACGGCGTTTTCTCGTTGAGCAAACCTTTGGGGAAGCTGTCGAAGGTCGTCTGAATCAGCTCGTTCACGTCCAAGCCATACTGCATCAGCATCCGCAAAATACCCAAGGAGGCGCGGCGCAGGGCGTAGGGGTCTTTGTCGCCGGTCGGAACCAGGCCGATGCCCCAAATGCCGACCAAGGTTTCCAGTTTATCAGCCAGCGATACGGCGGTGGCGGTTTTGCTTTCAGGTAGCCTATCGCCAGCAAAACGCGGTTGATAGTGCTGCTCAATGGCTTCGGCGATTTCTTCGGTTTCGCCGTCCAAGCGGGCATAGTATTTGCCCATCGTGCCTTGCAGTTCGGGGAACTCGCCGACCATTTCGGTCACCAAGTCGGCTTTTGCCAGACGCGCGGCGCGTTCGGCTGCGGCGGCATCCGAGCCCAAAGCTTTGGCGATGTGGGCGGCGATGCTTTGCAGACGTTCGATGCGTTCGGCTTGCGAACCGATTTTGTTGTGGTAAACCACGTTCGCCAGCTTAGGCAGGCGGCTTTCCAAAGTCGCTTTCTGGTCTTGTTTGTAGAAGAACTCGGCATCAGACAGGCGCGCACGCAAAACGCGTTCGTTGCCTTGGATGATGTGCGACGGATCGTCGGTTTGCAGGTTGGAGACCAGCAGGAAGTGGTTCATCAGCTTGCCGTTTTGATCGAGCAGCGGGAAGTATTTTTGGTTTTGCTGCATGGTCAGAATCAGGCATTCTTGCGGCACGGCAAGGAAATGTTCTTCAAAACCGGCTTCTAAAACAACGGGGTATTCGACCAGCGCGGTAACTTCGTCCAACAGGGCTTCATCGGCGGCTACGGTGGCTTTCAGGTAGCCTGCTTGTTCGTTCAAGGCCGTCTGAATTGCGGCTTTGCGCTCAGCAAACGAAGCGACGACTTTGCCTTGCTCGAGCATTTGTGCGGCGTAGCTGTCGGCGTTTTCAATGGTGATTTCGCCACTGGACAGGAAGCGGTGTCCTAAGGTTTGATTGCCGCTTTGCAGGCCCAAAACGCTGACGTTCACGATGTCGCCGCCGTGCAGCACAACTAGCCCGTGAACAGGGCGCACAAAGGTAAACGTGCTGCTGCCCCAACGCATCACTTTCGGAATCGGCAGTTTCTTAACCGCTTGATTGATAATGTCTTCCAAAAGTTCGCCCAACGGTTTGCCGGTTTGGACGTATTCGTAGGCGTACACATCCTGCTTGCCGTCGTGGACGATGGTCAAGTCTTCGATTTTCGCCCCCGCACCGCGTGCAAAACCTTCCAAAGCCTTGGTCGGCGCACCGTCTTTCATGGCATTCGCCACGGCTGGGCCTTTTTTCACGATTTTTTGATCGGCTTGAACGGATTTGACGTTTTTGATTTGAACGGCCAAACGGCGCGGCGAGGCGTAGGCAGTGTATTCGACCGCGCCGTCAATCAGTTGCGCTTTTTCCAAGCCTTCGGCAACAGAAGCGGCGAAGTGGTTGCCTAAATTATTCAGGGCTTTAGGGGGGAGCTCTTCGGTAAGGAGTTCGATTAAAAGGGTTTGGGTGTTCATTGCAGCGTGTTGTTTGGTTTCAGGTAGCCTGCCGTTGCTGTAGATGGTGCTGGGCTTTTGACAGGAGGCAGGCGGCACTTGTTTGTTAGGTTGGTGAGAATTCTAGCATTTTCAGGCTGCTTGCGCCTTGTTTTTAATCAGTGGGAAGCCCAGCTTCTCACGGCTTTCCACGTATTTATGCGCCACGGTGCGGCTCAACGCGCGGATGCGGCCGATGTAGGTGGCACGCTCTGTAACGGAAATGGCGCCGCGTGCGTCTAAGAGGTTGAAAGTGTGGCCGGCTTTGAGGACGAGCTCGTAGGAGGGCAGGGCGAGGCTGGTGTCTTCCACGGCCAGCAGGCGTTTGGCTTGCGCTTCGTAGTCGTTGAACTGGCGCAGCAGCCAGTCGGCATCGCTGTATTCGAAGTTGTAGGTGGATTGTTCGACTTCGTTTTGGTGGTACACGTCGCCGTAGGTAACGGTGTTGCCGTCCGGCGTTTTTGCCCAAACGAGGTCGTAAACGTTTTCCACGCCTTGCAGGTACATCGCCAGGCGTTCGATGCCGTAGGTGATTTCGCCAAGTACGGGGGTGCAGTCGATGCCGCCGACTTGTTGGAAGTAGGTGAATTGGGTTACTTCCATGCCGTTGAGCCAAACTTCCCAGCCCAAGCCCCATGCGCCGAGGGTGGGGTTTTCCCAGTCGTCTTCGACGAAGCGGATGTCGTGCACTTTGGGGTCGATGCCCAATTCGCGCAGGGAATCGAGATAGAGGTCTTGAATATTGGCCGGGGCGGGCTTGAGGGCTACCTGAAATTGATAGTAGTGCTGCAGGCGGTTGGGGTTGTCGCCGTAGCGGCCGTCTTTGGGGCGGCGGCTGGGTTGGACGTAGGCGGCAAACCACGGTTCGGGGCCGAGCGCGCGCAGGCAGGTGGCGGGGTGGGATGTGCCAGCGCCAACTTCCATATCGAGCGGCTGGAGCAGGGTGCAGCCTTGGGCGGCCCAGTAGTTTTGCAGTTTGAAGATGATTTGTTGGAAGGTGAGCATGGTTGTGCGGGAAAGTTGGAAAAAATAATGGCGGTATTGTACTTGGTTTGCCGATTAAACAAAACAAAGCTAAAGGCTACCTGAAAAATGGTTGTTGGGATTTTCAGGTAGCCTTTTCATCTTTAAAGGCATGGCTGAAGCACTTTGCTTCATCAGGCATTATGGTTTGCCGCTTGCTGGCCGTTTTAAGGCTACCTGAAAAATAATCAGACGATTTCAGGTAGCCTCTGCCAAACCGGCTAGGCTTCGGCAAAACGCACACCGGTAAGCTGGGATTTCAGAATGGCTTGGCGCAATGCCTGCAATGCCTGCGGTCGTACAAAGTTACGGCGCGAGGCCAATACGATGCGGCGGTTGGGTACGGGCGGCTCGAAGGGGATGA
>ERZ773068.1756-NODE-1756-length-10473-cov-15.216068_pt1 | contig 10473 bp, 14 predicted proteins | sample MGYA00580620_ERZ773068 | MGnify/ENA primary metagenome ERZ773068 (study PRJEB29015, sample SAMEA2737983) | human oral metagenome | biome: human oral; feature: human-associated habitat; material: dental | place: China | collected 2101 ... | reverse complement strand
CCGGAACGTACTAAGGCATCACAGATTTCTAACGCTTGCTCACCGTTATCCGGTTGAGAAACCAACAACTCTTTCACATCCACGCCCAGTTTAGAGGCATAAATTGGGTCTAAGGCATGTTCCGCATCGATAAAGGCACAGGTTTTGCCTGCTTTTTGCGCTTCAGCGATCACAGAAAGCGTCAAGGTGGTTTTACCGGAAGATTCCGGGCCAAAAATTTCAACGATACGTCCCATTGGCAAACCGCCGATCCCTAACGCTAAGTCAAGACCGAAGGAGCCGGTGGAAATCGCTTCAATATCCAACTTTTGGCTGTCGCCTAATTTCATGATGGCGCCTTTACCAAATTGTTTTTCGATTTGATCTAACGCGGCTTCGAGCGCTTTTTGTTTTTCTTCTTGAGTTGCCATTTTTTACCTCGGGAAAATCATTATCAAAATTCGCGCTTATAATAACTGTATCAATATACAGTATCAAGTGAAATTTTGATCTTTTTAAAAATAATGTGACACCGCTTCCAAAACCGCATTATTTTGCGGTTTATTCTGCTTGAGACATGATGTCTTCTATGCTTTCTTGGAGTGCCAACCAGTCAACTTCTACCTCTTCTAGCTGCTTTTTCACCTGCACCTGCTCGGCTAAAAGTGCGGTTAATTTTGCTTTCATTTCTGCATCGTACAAACTCGGATCCGCCAAATCTGTTTCAATCTGCTGTAATTTAGCCCCCAGTTTTTCCATTTGATTTTCCAGCTGCGTTGCTTGTTTACGTAATGGCGCAAGTTGTTGGCGAAGTTCCGCTTCTTTACGTTTTTGCTCTTTACGGTTGGCAGCAGAATTTTCATTTTCACTGGGCTCATTTTGTGCTTTTATCGCCGTTGGCTGCGCGTTTTGCTCGTTTAGCCACTTCTGATAATCTGCCAAATCCCCTTTAAATTCTTCCACTTGCTTGTCATGCACCAAATAGAATTCATCCACGGTATTCCGCAACAAATGGCGATCGTGCGATACCAACACCAAAGAACCTTGATAATCCACCAACGCTTCGGTCAACGCCTGACGCATATCTAAATCCAGGTGGTTAGTCGGTTCATCCAGCAACAGTAAGTTCGGGCGTTGCCACACAATAAGCGCCAACACCAAACGCGCTTTTTCACCACCGGAAAAAGACGCCACCGGCTGATTCACTTTGTCGCCGTGAAAAGCAAAGCCACCTAAATAATCGCGCAGTTGTTGTTCTGTTTGTTGAGGCGCAATTTTTTGTAAATGCCACAAGGCGCTTTCATCCGCGCGTAACGTATCCAATTGATGTTGTGCGAAATAGCCTAACTGCACGCCTTTCGCCAATTGAATCGTGCCACCGGTCGGTGCGATTTCACCCGCCAATAATTTAATTAAGGTGGATTTCCCTGCACCATTTTTACCGAGCAGCCCGATACGTGAACCGGGCACCAAATTCAGTTTAATTTTACTTAAAATTTCCACCACACTTTCACCCGAACCATAACCGGCAGAAGCGTTTTCCATCATTAATAAAGGACTTGGCAGGGAAAGCGGTTCACGAAATTCAAAATGAAACGGATTATCCACATACGCCGGTGCAATTTTTTCCATGCGTTCCAATGCCTTAATACGGCTTTGCGCCTGTTTAGCCTTGGTGGCTTTGGCTTTGAAACGGTCAATATAACGCTGTAAGTGATCAATTTTCAGTTGTTGCTGGCGATACATGGCATTTTGTTGTGCTAATTTCGTTGCCCGTTGCAATTCAAAGGAAGAATAATCGCCCGTGTATTCATTGAGTTTTTGTTGTTCAATATGCAAAATCTTGCCGACAATCGGATCTAAAAAGTCGCGATCGTGCGAGATCAAAATCAATGTTCCCGGATATTGTTTTAACCAACGCTCCAACCAAATCACCGCGTCCAAATCCAAGTGGTTGGTGGGTTCGTCAAGCAATAATAAATCAGATCGACAAATCAAGGCTTGGGCCAAATTCAACCGCATCCGCCAACCACCGGAAAATGCCTTCACCGGCTGTTCCAATTCCGCCTGAGAAAAGCCCAAACCGTGCAACAATTCGCCGGCGCGTGCTTCAATCGTCCAAGCATCAATGGCATCAAGTTGATTATGCAACGTGGCAATCGCATTACCGTCGTTGTCCGCGTTCGCTTGTTGCAACGCCCGTTGCAGACGGCTGTATTCACGGTCGCCCTGAATCACATAATCAATGGCGCGGCAATCCAGTGCGGGCGTTTCTTGATTCACCCACGCCAACGCCCAGGTTGACGGGAAAGACACCTCGCCACCTTCGGCGCTCATTTCATTTTTAAGCAACGCAAATAAGGAGGATTTGCCACAACCGTTTTTGCCGACTAAGCCAACTTTTTGTCCAGGATTAATGGTAGCGTTCGCGTTTTCGAGGAGCGTAGTCAAGCCCCGTTTTAGGGTTAAATTTGTGAAAAAAAGCATTGGTTTATAATGAATTTAATATAAGATATTGATTTGTAAAAAGACGCGTTATTTTCCACTTTTTTCTCGGAGTTGCCAATGTTTGATTCTCTCGTCGTTCAATTCGTGGTGCTGTGGGCGGTCATCGATCCGATCGGTTCTATTCCCGTTTATTTAACCAAAACAGTGGGCCTTTCAGTGGAAGATCGCCGCAAAATCGCCTTAAAAGCAGTCATGATTTCCGCCGGTATTTTAATTTTCTTCCTCATCGCCGGACAAGCCTTGTTAGAAGCTATGCAAATTCCCCTCACCGCCTTCCAAATTGCCGGTGGTTTGGTGTTATTGCTGTTCGCTTTGACTATGATTTTCGGCGAAGGCAAACCGGAACAAGAAATCAGACTCTCATCCAATCTGAACGAACTGGCGGTCTATCCGTTAGCCGTGCCGTCTATTGCCTCACCCGGCGCCATGATGGCCATTGTATTACTCACAGACAACCATCGTTTCAGCCTGTTCGATCAAACCATGACAACGTTAATCATGCTTTCTGTGTTGTTGATTACCTATCTTTTATTCCTCGCCGCCAACCGTATTCAACGCTGGATTGGTAACACCGGCGCAGCAGTGATTAGTCGAGTCATGGGATTAATTTTAGCCGCCGTTGCCATTAATAATATGTTGGTAGGGATTCGCGATTTCTTTACGCAAATGAGTTAATCGATTTATTTTCTACAAAGTGATTTGCCCCCAAAAAGTTGGACGGGTTAGTTAACTTAAATATTGAGCTCGGTATTGCACTGGGCTTAATCCTTTTAAATCAAGTTTAATTCGTTCTTGATTGTAATACACCAAATATTCTTCAATTTCAGCCTGTAATTCAGCGATTGAATGATAGCTCCGTGAATAAAAACACTCTGATTTTAGTATCGCAAAAAAACTTTTAATCACCGCATTGTCGTAGCGATTTCCTCGGCGGCTCATACTTTGAACCGCTTTACCTTCCAACATCTTTACCCATTCCGCCGAGCCATACAATACGCCTTGGTCGCTATGAATAATCGGGCATTCTGTCGGTTTAAGCCGACTAAGCCCTTGTTCTAGCATACCTTTCACCAATGAAAACTTCGGGCATGTTGCAAAGTTATAGGCAATAATTTCTCGGTTAGCCAAGTCCATCAACGGTGAAAAATAAAGCTTTTCTTGCCCAACATGAAATTCCGTTACATCCGTTACCCATTTGGCGTAATTTAAATGTCACGGGGCGATAACCATCTCGTTTTCTGTTCTTTTTGTACAGCGATAAGATAGTCTCTTTTACCTCGTGATAATTTCGCTTAATCTCTTTATAGTAAAAGCTTGAACGAGGCATTTTAGCCACATAAAGTAAATCATTTAATGCGTGGTCCGGCTTCAATCTTTCAATGATTTTTCTTTTTTCTATCGTTGTTTTTGACGGTCGAGCTTCTCCAACTCCTTTAGGTAAGCAATCTCCGCACGAGCCAAGGCGAGCTCTCGTTGTAACTTTTTAAACGCTTTAGGTGAAAAGTCTGTAGTTTCCGGGATTTCAATGTCTTTCTTTTTCATCTTTGGCTTCGCTATTTTCGGTGTTTGAAGGGTTGTATGAGGTGATTGCCATCAAGCCCTCTTTCCCGAAACGCTTTTAGCCAATAGATGACGGCAGAATGGGGAATGTTATGAAGTTTAGCCACCTCACGGATACCATAATCCTGTTCGGTGACGAGTTTGATAATTTTCAAACGAAATTGATAAGGGTAGGACATAATCTGCACCTCAAATTAGGTGTCCAGGTTTTGGGGTGCAGATCAAAAGTGCGGTCAGATTTGACCGCACTTTGAAAATATTATTTACTATTTAAGTACATTACCATCTAATGCTACGTTAAATGCTTTTCCGCCTTTAATGCCTGGTATGATGACTTGAGGACTATCAAAGTTACAAGTTTTATCTCTAAGCATATCACACGGTAGGGCGCAAAGCGAAGGGGCTGGGCTAGGCTTACAAGATGAGCCCCCTTTCGCTTGGCAATTTTCAACCGCCATTTCTTTAGCGTGCTCAGGAATAATACTATTTCCGAAGTAATCTCTCATACCTCTACTATCTCGACCACTAGCTAACCCTAAACACATATTACTTATACCAATCACTAATTGGCAGTCTTTGCCACCATACTCTTGACATTGTTTTAGTGAATCTTGTTTGGCTTGCTCAAGAGTACTATAAGCTGCATCAGAAGCCCACATCATTTGATTTATTTCTGGAGTGCGAACAATTGCAGCCCATAATCTAGGTTTAATTTTGCGTTTTTTTAGTTCTTCTGGTGTAGCAATTTTTACTGCTTCTTGATACTCACCACAACCAAATTCTTTTTCAATGTCTCCAAACCCTGTGGCATCTCTAATAGATGTGATTTTATGGCTTGCATCCGTAAATACATAAGTCCATGTATGACCACCAGTATATACTTTTTCTGTTGTTAGAAAGATTGTTCTAGAGTTTCTGCCAACTTCATAGGTTTGTAAATCATAAAGAGCAAGTCGATAAGCGTGAATATAACTTCTTTCATTGTCTTTAAAGCATTGATAAGATTCATCTGGCAAACGTTTTCGAGCAAAAAACTCATAGTCTTCTTTACCATGCCAGTATAAAGTGTCTAATGGGTTATACATTGTTGAGCAACTTGTTAAAAAGAGTGTGAACGCAACTAGACAAACTAGCTTAATCTTATGAGATAACATGAGATATATTTCCTTATTAAAAGATAAAGATACGTGATAATAATATAGTAATTTGCTCAGGTTATCAGATTTTATTGTAAGTATAAAGCGAGGACGCTTGCGCCATCGTGGGGGGGGTGTTCAACTACGCGATAGCGAGCTTGATGTTTATCTAAAAGTGCGGTCAATTTTTCAAATGTTTTTACAGACATGGCTGTTTCCTTAAAGGGGGGATCCTTTAATAAGGATTCGAGCCCCCTTTTTTATGTGAGTACAGGAATAGATCTATTTTTTAGTCTTTTTCTCTTTTACAAAGTGTTTGCCATCAAAACGATAATAAATGCGTTCTGAGGTCATTTTTCCGTTACCACATGTATCTTCAAATTGATGTACTAACGGGAAGCTAAAGCGGTTATTTTTCAAGTCGTAATCAAAATAGGCATTCGATTCTGGTAAATCATTATTCGTATATGAGATATACGATACACCAATATTAGAAGTTGGTTCTTTACCTTGAATCAGATTGGCTTCTTCTAAACCTTTTTCCGTAATTTGATAAAATTTCGCTGCGATTGCATGATGACATTGACTGTAGATGTCAGCAGTTTCTACAAAATAGTAAGGTTTTCCATTCAATTTAGGGGCTGTTAGGCTGGTTATATCAGAATCAGAGTCTAACTCATTAAATTCCGTTTTCCAAGTGCCGTTAGGTAACTGATAACGCCAAATGCTGCCATATTCGTGCATTGTCCCGCCAGATTGCCAATCCCAAGTCAGAATCTGAAGCTTATTGTCTTTTGACGTGAGCACACCAACCCCCGCTTTAGGTGCTTTTTCCCAAGCGCAGAATTTGCCTTCTAAATTTTCAATTTTGGCTAGTGCGTCTTTAAAACGTTTTTCTGAAGACTGGTATTTTTCTTCATTGTTTTCGTTATAGTTGCCGTAGGTTTTCATCTCTGAATAACTTGCGGCTAATTCGGTATCAATGATTTCACATTGGTTAGCATAAGCGGCAGAAGAAAAGAGACACAGGCAAAGTAAGATTTTTTTCATAGAGCGTTCCTTTTTTAAGATTATCTTTCGCAAGCAGAGAAGGTGATTGTGCAATTCGCTGAATTCGTTTTACAGGCTGCCAAGGCTTCTTGTTCAACTTCTTCTCGCTTCATTCCGAAATTGCCAACTGCGGCATATTTTTCAGGGGAGTCTCCCGTTGCAAGAGCAACACAAGCATGATTAGCTTCTGTCACAATTTGACAATATTGTTTATTTGTATCCGTTGAAGCAAGCTCACAATCCTTTAGTGCTTTATTTTGAGCAGGCTTTATCATATTTCCCTCGCCATAACCAAAAGCACCATTTTTTGGATTATAAGCAATTACACTCCACCAATTAGGAAATTCTAGAATTGGCGGTCGTGGTGGATACGAGATTTGATCTTCGATTGAAGGTGTTGTTGCAAAAGCTGAAACGGATAAAGCACATAAAGCCAATGTAAGTAATTTTTTCATAATAATCCTTTTGTTAGGGCGTATCTGATACGCTCCATATTGATTTTAAGCGTTTATTGATACATAAAGTATGGATAATTCGCATCTAATTGACGGATTTCAATTTGGCAGTTTTTAGCTTTGCTTGCTTGGCAATTTAATAATGCTTCCTTTTCAACTACGCCGCAAATCCCAGAATTTGAAAAGAAGTAAGCCCAATTCCCTTTTTTATCTTTTGAAGATGCCATAGCAAGACAGCCATTTAATTGTGTTGCCGCTCCTTCGCATTCTCCTCGTTCTGCTTTTTCACAGTGCAATCTTGCATCCATGATAGCCGTAGATTCGCCTAAAAAGCCGCTTGACCATCCCCAATCTCCAGTGGCTTTATTGATGGCAATGGCAGCATAGTAGTCAGAACGTGGTGGTTCTGCTGGCACATTCGAATAACCACTAGAATATCCACTTTGAGGTGGAGCTGAATTATATAGGATCATTTTTCCGTCAGGACCAATAATTCGACACGTTCCAGTTGCTGGATCAAATTGCCCGCCACAGCTATTGGCATAGGGGGATCCAATAAGTATCATCAATGGGATTAACCAATATTTTTTCATTTTTATTCCTTGTAAAAGGTGAGAGAAATTTGATCGCTCTTGTATCAAGAAGATTAAGGTAGTGAGAAGCTTTTTAAAATTCATGCACAAGTATTTATGCTAGTCTTGTGAGAATTTTCCCCATAAGAGTTTATCAATAACGTATTTATAATGTGCGTCTAATTGACGAATTTCAATTTGGCAGTTTTTAGCTTTGCTGGCTTTGCAATGTGATAATGCTTCCTGTTCAACTGAACCACAGATGCCACTATGAGAGAAGAAGTAAGTCCAATTCCCTTTTTTATCTTTTGACGATGCCATAGCAAGACAGCCACTTAATTGCGTCGCAACCACTTCGCATTTTCCTTGTTTTGCTTCTTCACAATTCATTATGGCATCCAGCGAAGCATCATTAGCGCCTAATTGACCTGTTGACCATCCCCAACCTCCAGTTGCTTTATTGATAGCTATCGCAGCATAGTAGTCAGAACGTGGTGGTTCTGCTGGCACATTCGAATAACCACTAGAATATCCTCCTTGAGATGAGCAATTTGGATTATAGCCATAGCTGCATAATGAAGGATCATTCTGTAATGCCCCTCTGGTTACATCATAAGTGGGATTGGCATAGGTATTGCCAGCAAACATCATTAATAGAATTAACCAATATTTTTTCATTTTTTTATTCCTTGTAAAAATCCTGTGAGGTTTGTCTTCTCTTTACTCAAAAAAACTTGCATCTACACCATATAGCACATCTAAATCATGCTGTGGTAAGAAGTCTTTTTCTTTTACTTGATATTGCACAACCTTGTCATTTTGCAGCACTTTTTTCACCTCGCCTTTACCTTTCCAACAGAAAGAAATAATCTGATCTTTTGGTCTTTCAATGGTAAGCGTAAAATCCGCAATAGGTTTTGCCCATTTTGCTCCCGTTTTGAGAATATAACCTAGCTCACGGTAGTATATTCCTTGATTAGATTTTGCTTTTACGGATTTTTTAAATGATGGATCAATACAAAAGGTATCGGCAAACTTTTTATAATTCACGAGCTCAGGAAGTCCCATACCACCCCCGACTAGAGGGGCATATTCGTGCTGAATTTGAGTAATCGAATTGGCTTTGAAGGTTTGTTGCCAACTATAAATAATTTGTCCGCCCCAAGTGATATCTTCGCTATCCTCAGAGTCTTTGTATGCGAATTTAGCAAGACGTGGATCCTGACATTTCAAGATTTTCTTATCTGCAGAATCCGATTTACGTAACCAAGGCTCCATTAACTCTTCTTCAGTTAAACCACAGGCACGAAGAATCTCTGTGACATCGTGAGAAATAAATTCTCTTTTCTCTGCATCATCTGCATTTTTGGTTTCATAAAAGAACGCGCGTACATGAGTCGTCGGTTTGATTTCTTTGCCATTCGCATAAATCTTAAACGAATTGATTAAACTTTGCGTGTCAGCAAAATCAGCGTAATCGTGCAGCATCACTTCCGGTAATGGGAATAGCACCGTCTCAGTAATGTCTTTATCGGTCAGATTGCGATATTCATATTCCACCTTAATTTTATCTTGGCTGATAAATAGGTTTTCTTTTTGCATCGCAATGTGTTCATTTTTAATATATTCCACACCACCAGTAGAGACGGTTCCCGTACTGTCGTTAGCTTGAGCCATAAATGGAAGACAAAGAATCGTTAAGAGAAGAGACTTTTTCATGATTGGTGTTCCTTGTAAAAAGTGAGAAAAATTTGACCGCTCTTGTAGCAAGAAAATTAAAGTAGCATGAGCTTTTACAATTCACGCACGAGTGTGTATGACAGCCGTGCGTGAATGTCTCCCTATAAGCTAGTTTCTTAATAGCGGTTCAACCAAGTATTGATACTCAGAATCAAGCTGGCGGATTTCAATTTTACAGTTTTTAGCTTTGCTTGCTCGACAGTTTGATAGTGCTTCTTTTTCAACTGATCCACAAGTCCCCGAATTTGATAAGAAATAAGACCAACTACCATTTTTGCCTCTAGATGATGCCATTGCAAGACAACCATTGAGTTGTGTTGCCGTAGTTTCACATGGGCCATTTCCTGCTTTTTCACAGTTATTTTTGGCATCTTCGATAGCAGAAAATTCAGTCAAAGTACCTGTTGACCACCCCCAATCACCAGTATTTCCATTCACAGCGATTGCTGCGTAAGAAGGGATGGGTTGGATAGGGGCGTTTGAGTAGTCATCACTTGAATACCCTCCGGAATATCCTCCTTGAGATGAGCAATTTGGATTATAGCCATAGCTGCATAATGAAGGATCATTCTGTAATGCCCCTCTGGTTACATCATAAGTGGGATTGGCATAGGTATTGCCAGCAAACATCATTAATAGGATTAACCAATATTTTTTCATTTTTATTCCTTGTAAAAAGTGAGAAAAATTTGACCACTCTTGTGGTAAGGCAATTAACGTATTGTGTATTTTTCAAATACGCTACAAACTAAAATAATTTTTGTTTTGCTTGGCTAATGTTAAAACCGTGTTTTTCTTGGTTTGAGCAAGTAACTGAATCACCAGACGCAGTACATTGCCAACCTTTGCCTTTAATTGTTTCACCGTCTTTTAAGATCTGAGAGTCTGGTACAGCGGGGGTATCACTTGCACAAACAAGTGAGGCCTTTCCTGTAGCGCCAACAGAAAATAGCTCGCCCCATTCGAATTCACAATCTTTCGGACGCGGCAAAATCGGTTTTCCTTTGATTTTAGTAACACATTCAACTTTGGGGTTTAGGTCGGGAATATCGCCAGAGCAATAAATAGCATCATTAGCAGTGCGGAAACTGATAAAAGAGTCTGAGTTTGATGCTGTTTCTATTTGCGGGGTTAAGGCAAAGCTAGAAACAGAGAAAGTACATAAAGCGAATAAAAATAACTTTTTCATGATGAATCCTTATTGAATGGAGAGATTGGTAAAATTCCTACAAAATTTAACCGCTTGCAAACCCTTTTGAATTGCTAAGTTATGAGTTTACTTGTTTTATTTCTTACAATAAAGGTAGGATAACAAACTTAACAATAATGGGCATAAAAATAAATATAAACCGATGAGGTTTGGAATATGCCATCATAATTGGTGCCTTGTAGCGTATTCAAATCAAATAAATATTTCCAGAATACTCCAACTTTCGCCATCCATAGCAACATCGCAAAGTATCTTCTTTATTC
>ERZ773068.1753-NODE-1753-length-10481-cov-6.605793_pt1 | contig 10481 bp, 5 predicted proteins | sample MGYA00580620_ERZ773068 | MGnify/ENA primary metagenome ERZ773068 (study PRJEB29015, sample SAMEA2737983) | human oral metagenome | biome: human oral; feature: human-associated habitat; material: dental | place: China | collected 2101 ... | reverse complement strand
GCGCGCGCGGTTTGGGACCGTGAGGTCGAAGGTTCGAGTCCTTTCACCCCGACCAGATGAGAAAATCGTTATTAGAGAACCTTTTTGGGGTTCTTTTAATTTGGCATTTAGTATACTTTTGAGATTAAAATTTAAAAACTTTTGTTTTTACAAGTGTTTACGATTTTGTCTGCTCAGTTTGCTTCTAATTGGTTGTATTACGCTTATTCTTAAGATAAAATAAAGGCGTTAGCTAACTTAGTAGTAATAAAATCTGCTCTCAAAGACTCTTCTGGAATTCTTCGTTCCTATATCCTTCTCAACTTCATCTCCACCCCTTCTGGTTTCCGCGGAGCTGCCCGTCAATCTTCTTCTTGAGAAAATAATTGTCTATAGAGCAATTGCTTGCGTAACCAATGCTTTTTAAGCTAAAATAACTAAGTATAAGCATAACAACTTTAAGGCGGTGAAATAATGAGCAATAGTAGCGCTAGAGCAATAGAAAAACAGAGCAAGACATCGCACCAGAAAAGACGTCTGCTAAAAGTAGTGTCTATAATAGTCGCCATAGTGATGCTGTTTGTGGCACATAATGTAGTTACAGAATGGTCAACTGCCCTAAGTATGTCTGACTATCTCAGAAAAAAATATAACCAGGAATTTATAGTAGAAAAGCCTCGTCTATCTGTTGCCGGTCTCGGCATTGAAGGTACCTGGGGTGCTGATGCTCATCCCGTAAATAATAAAAACTTAACATTCCGAATTATAAAAGCAGAAGATAGAGATAGTTTTTCCGACCAATACACTGCAAAAATCTGGTCTCAGCGCGAGACTGCCCGCCTAAACAAAATAGCCCAGCAAAATGCTTCAAATTCAAAGTGGAAAGTTAACGCTTCGGTAGAAATCTATTTGGCAGAACCATTGGCAGATACCGCACGCCCAGATAATCCGAAGATGGAAAACATTATAAAGCAAGATCATGGTTTGTCATATACCGTCGAGCTATCTTATAAAGGCTTGGAAAGCGATACCTCTGTAGACGATATGGTGAATGATGCGAATCGCATTACTTCAGTTATCCGTGATAGTAATATACATAATCTAGATATAAATTATTCTATAAGCACCAAGCATGGTAAAACTAAAAAGTGCGAGACTACTTATGATAAACCATTCAACTATTCGTACGCTAATATAAAGAACTGCTTAAAGTAATAGGGGGGTAAGCAATGGATGCAGATTCAAAGGCAGCAATAAATTATATAAACTTCAGTGCATTAGCGTATGCACAGTTTGATGATGATGCAAGAAGTCACGATATCGGTTACATTCTGAAGAATAAACTTTATACTGAGACTAAAGATTTTAAGGCTGATAAGTCCGATATTTCTGCTCTCAAAGAAGAATCTAATCCTCTTCGCTCTTACAAATTAATTTCTTTTCAACCTAATACCGCTTCAGGATTTGCTGCTGTGGCGTTTTGGATGTAATTATTTAGTTGAAGTGAATCAATTAATTAAGTGTGCGCTGTTTGATTGATCAAACTTGTTGTATTACGCTTATTCTTAAAGTAAAATAAAAATAGTTAACCAACTCTGGAGGTATAAGTATGGCTAAAGCAGAGACAGTTAAAAAATCGAAAAAACAAAAAAACTTACTATGGATATTTTTTATAACTCTAATGTCTATAGCTTCAGTAATTCTTTTAGTCGTTGCTTTAAGTGGCGTAGGCAAAGAGATGCTGGTTAAGAGTGAGATAACAAAGCACTTAAAAAACAGATACGGAGAAGACTTTATTGTTGGCGACGTAAAGCTTAATGGTGTTGGACTTGGAGTTAAAGGTATATGGCAAGGTAAAGCTCATCCTGTAAACAATAAGGATTTAACTTTTTATATCAGTAAAAGTGATAGCACGGGTAAAATTACAGATAGTTATGTCAGTACTGTGTGGTCAAATATTGAGACTATGAGATCTGCTTCAGGTGTACGAAAGATAATTCCATCAGCAAAACTTATAAAAGTTAGAGTTGGCGTCGACTCAGATTTTTCCAGTATTCTACAAAACCCGCTAGAAATGTATTCTGTTGTCAGAGAACGCAATCAAGATAAATTAGCCTATACTTTAGTAGTAATTACTGATGGAAATACAAATAATGTAGCTGATAAATTATTCAAGTCGATTCGTTACTTAAGTGCAAGTGGACTTCAAAAAATAGATCTTTTATATGCAGAGCAATCTGGCGATAGAAAGATGTATGGACGGTCGTGCAGTACAGATGCCTTATCTAGTATAGAGGATATAAATAAATGCATAAGCGACAAAGTAGTAATAGATCAGGAGGATATATAAAATGCCAAAAACTATAGATTATATAAATCTGTCAAAGCTAGTTTATGCGAAATTTAGAGGTGACGATAGAGGAAAATCTATAGGTAGTATATTTGATAAAGCTATGCGCGATGATAATCAAGGAAAGAGAGAAGGTCTAGATACTAGCTCGCTCGAACTTTCTGCTCTCAAAGAAGAATCTAATCCTCTTCGTTCCTGGATTCTTCTCGATTTTATCTCCACTCCCTCCGGCTTCCGCGCTGCTGCCTTCCAAAAACCTAAAACAGGTGAGATAGTTTTTAGCTTCAGAGGTACCGATTTCGATCTTTCGAGCATAAAAGGGTATATAGAGGCGGATAATGATATTTCTAACGCTGATGCTCAAATAGCTTTAGGGATGTCGTTAAATCTACCAGCGCAATTTGCTGATGCAGAAAAGTTTGTTAACTCAGTCCTAGCTTCTCATCCAAAGGCAGATTATACCTTTACCGGTCATTCGCTTGGCGGATCGTTAGCTCAGTATATGACATACAAGACAAGGCATAAATCTACCACGTTTAATGGTCCAGGCATTGGCTCTCTTGTAGAGAGTGTAACCGGGGAAAAGATAAATTACTCTGCATATGAAAATCTTTCGACTAACTATGCCAATGAAAGCGACCTTATAGGGAATCTTTGGAATAATTTTCGAATAGGTAGCAACAAAGTTATACGGTCTAGCCTTAATAACACCTCGGCTGAGGATGTTATGGCAGTAGCTAAAATGCAAGCGGTGGTGACGTTAATGTCAGCTACTGGCTTCGTTCCGAGTACAGCTCCGAAAGTTATCGAAGAAGGCGCAGAGGCGCTCAAAAGACTAGCCAAGAATGCAACACCTACTGGCAATCATGGGATGTCTGACATGATGTCAAAAGATGGGAAATTAAATGATTCAACGAAAAAGCCTGATGATTTTGTCTTGTTTATGGGATATATGGCAGAGGGTGCTAAGAAGGCTGTTGAGGGTGGAATATTTGTTTTTTATGTGGCTGGCGGACTTTTGACTTATGGTGCAGAAGGAGTGGTAAAATTTGTTAAGACAAGCGAGTTTGTAATTGAAGGGCTAGCTTATTATATAGCGGACGGCACTATAAAATTTGTCGATACGACTGGCAACCTTATCGCTGACGGTGTGTGGGGAAGTTACAGCCTCCTTCGCGGTTGGTTTTCTAACGGGCTAAAAGGTATACAAGACCTCTTTAATTCAGCAACTGCAGCTCCTCCTGTTCGGGTTGATCCTCTGATATTTGATCTCGATGGCGATGGTATAAAAACAACAAGCCTTGATCAATCTCGCGCATATTTTGATCTGGATAATAATGGTTTTGCTGAAAGAACTGCGTGGGTGGATGCTAGTGATGGACTGTTGGTGCTTGATCGTAATAATGACAGGCAGATAACCAGCGGCCAGGAATTGTTTGGCGATCAGACGTTGCTGGCTAATGGTCGCCGTGCTGACAGCGGATTTGAAGCCTTAAGAGAGTTTGATAGTAACCGGGATGGGAGAATTGATGCTAAAGACGAAGTCTACTCTAAGCTCAAGATTTGGCGAGATTTGAATGGTGATGGTATATCTCAAGCCGAGGAGCTAAAGGGTCTGGGCGACTATAATATTGCAAGCATTAGTTTAAGCTCAACGTCGTCTAATGCGTCCGATGCGATGAATAATATTCAGCGCCGCGTCGGCAGTTTTATAAAAACAGATGGATCTGGCGGAGTAATTGGCGAATATTTGCTTAATCGAAACACCCTTGAGTCGCATGATTTGCTTGATGGCAAGATTACTATGTCAGAGGATATTTTGGCTTTACCAGATTTACCGGGTGCAGGCAATGTTTCGTCGCTGCGCATGGCTATGGCAAAAGATACGAGTGGACGGCTGAAGAAATTGGTGTCAGATTTGGTTAATGCTGATGATACTGTCAACCGCAATCAATTATTTACAGAGGCTGTATATAAATGGACGGGCGCAGACATAATTGATCCAAAGAGCCGCGGTAATTTCATTGATGCTCGCCGCTTGGCTGTTTTGGAAAAGTTTATGGGTACGGATTTCGCGGGGTCTAATGGTGCTAACCCGAATGAAAATGCCGCACCGCTATTGAATAAAGCTTATCGTAAGCTAATGAACCGTCTGTACGCGTCAATTGCAGGCAATACTTTCTTAAAGGAGCTTGTTAACAAAGTTGAATATACTGCTACTGTAGAATCTGGATTGGTGGTTGATTTGTCTAGGATCAGAGCTGAAATTGACAAAAAATTGGCTGTAAATCCAGCTGCTGGAAGACAAATATTAGATGATTTCTTAAGGGTTGCCTACGGATCAGGATTAGAGGATAGCGAGAGTCTAAAAGATTTTTGCGCACACTATGCGACAGAATCGTCAGAGATGGCAAAAATAGTGTATGCTGTTGACAGAGATACTATTATTGGAAGCGAAAAAGCAGATTCGCTTTATGCGACTGCGGCTGACACTCTTCTTTATGGTGACGCTGGCGACGACATGATTTATGGGACGAGAGGCGACGATGTGTTAATTGGCGGCGAGGGTGCTGATCAGCTGTATGGTCGAGAAGGTAATGATACTTATATATTCTCAAAAGGTGATGGCACTGACTATATTGAGGAGACCGATGGTTTTGATACGATTAAATTTGGCGAGGGAATTTTGCCAGAAGATGTTGTTTTGAAAGTTACTTTGGGGTCTGAGAGGAAGTTGTCTTTAGAAATTACTATCAAAGGTACGACCGATAGGATCGTAGTGAATGGTCATTTTGGTAAGCGTATTTATAATAGCGAGACTCTGCATGCGGATAACCTAGGAAGTCAAATTGAACGCATCACTTTCAGTAATGGTGTATCGTGGGATCTTAATGAAATCTATCATCGTGCGCATGATGTGGCTGGAACAGAGAATAATGACTATCTAGTGTCATTTGAGGATGGGTCGTATACTTACCGTGGCTTGGGCGGAAATGATAGTATAATCGGCGGCTCTGCTAACGATTTTCTGTATGGTGATGATGGAAATGACACGATATATGGTTTTAGTGGTAATGATGTATTATCTGGTGGTATCGGTGATGATCAATTACGCGGTGGAACTGGTGATGATATCTATTTATTCTCTCGCGGCGATGGTGTCGACTATATCGAAGAAACAGACGGTTTTGACACGATTCAGTTTGGCGAGAACATATCGCCGAAGGACGTCGTTGCCCGCGTTGTATCAACTGAAGGAAATAGCATTTCGTTGGAGCTGTCTATCGCAGGCACAAACGACAAGATGACGATCCATCGTCATTTCGGTCAGTATAGCTACTATCAGGCAGGAGATATCGCTAGTCCTGGTAATCAAATTGAGAGGGTTATGTTCGCTGACGGAACGGCATGGGATCTTGATGAAATTTATCGTCGTGCACATGATATGGTGGGCACTGATGGTAACGATAATTTTAGCATGGTTGGCAATGCGCCGGTGATTTACCATGGTTTATACGGCAATGATAATATTAGTGGTCGGAGCGGCAAGGATATACTTTATGGCGATGCTGGTGATGATTCAATTTCTGGTGGTGGTACACTCATTGGCGGGCTAGGTAACGATAGAATTTATGGAGGCAAGAGCGATGACGTTTATATATTCAACCGCGGTGATGGGCAGGATCTAATTACTGATACTGGTGGCGTGGATACAATTCGTTTTGGTGATAGCATTTGTCCTGATGATATCGTCATCAAGCGTGTTGGCAATGGCTACGGACATAATCTTGAGCTATGCATCAAAGATACTGATGACAAAGTGGCGGTATATGAACATTTTGGCACGAATTCATACTGGGGCTCGGTAGACAATCCAGCAGTGAAAATCGAACGGGTCGAGTTTGCTGATGGTACGGTGTGGACGAAGGAAGATATTAATGACAGGATGCACAATAGAACTGGTACTGACGGAGCAGATACGATAGAAGCGTACGGTAAACGCGGTGTAGTGTATCATGGACTGGGTGGTGATGATTGGTTGAGGGGTGCTGCTGGCGACGACAAGCTCTATGGCGATGACGGTAATGACACAATATCTGGCGGGGAAGGCAATAATCTGCTGGTCGGCGGTAGGGGTAATGATATCATTAACGGTTTCAGTGGAGATGATACGTACGTATTTAATCGCGGCGATGGCGCGGATACTATAAAAGATTATGGCGGCACGGATACGATTCAATTTGGCGAAGGGATTTCTCCAAGTGACATCGTGCTAAAACGTGTCAGTACAGAGAATGATTACAATCTCGAGATATCCATCAAAAGTACTGAGGATAAAGTAACGGTAGTTGATTATTTTGGCATATACAATGTGTATGGTAGGATAGAGGCTACTCCTGGATATATGATAGAAAAAATTGAATTTGCTGATGGAACTATTTGGACTCAGCAGACTATTTACGATAAGATGCACAACATCACCGGCACAGGCAAAGACGATGTTATACGATCTTATGATGATGGTTCGGTGGAATATCACGGACTGGCTGGCAATGATTTGTTAGTTGGCGGACGAGGAAATGATAATCTCTACGGCGACGATGGCGATGATACGATTTATGGCGATGGAGGTAATGATTTGTTCGTCGGCGGTAAGGGCAACGATATACTCAGCAGTTATAGCGGAGATGATACATATGTTTTTAATCGCGGCGATGGAAAAGATGTCGTTACTGATTGCGGCGGTCTCGATACGCTTCAATTCGGCGAGGGAATTAAACCTGAAGATATTGTATTGAAGCGGGTTTATAAAAATAGCGACTATAACCTTGAAATATCCATTAAAGATACTGATGATACAGTTACTTTTGTTAGTCATTTTGGGTCGTCAAATTACAGTGGCTGGTATGCTACACCAGGCAGAATGCTGGATTGCATCAAATTTGCCGACGGTACTGTCTGGACGAAGGATGACATTGACTACAAAATGCATCATTTGACTGGTACGGAAGAAAATGATCGTTTGGCGGCGTATGACAAGGCTGACGTGGTGTACCATGGACACGGCGGTAATGACACGCTCGTCGGCGGTGAGGGTAATGACAAACTCTATGGCGATGAAGGCGACGACACAATGTCTGGCGGGGAAGGCGATGATCTGCTGGTTGGCGGCAAGGGCAATGACGAATTAAGCGGCTCTCGCGGCGATGATATATACATCTTCAATAAAGGCGACGGCTCTGACATGATTAGCGAATGCGGCGGTATAGATACGATTAAGTTCGGCGAGGGAATCACGCCAGACGATGTCGATGTCAAGCGGGTATATAAAAGTGGTGGCGATTATGGTTATGTTCTTGAATTATCTCTCAAAGGAACGAGCGATAAAATCTCTGTAAAAAACTACTTTGGATACTATAGCTATAGTGGTTTTCACAAGCCATCTCCGGAAAGCCTGATCGAAAAAGTAGTTTTTGCTGATGGTACTGTATGGACTCAGGATACAATCAACAATAAAGTACATAATATTACCGGCACTAAGGATAGTGAAACTATACAAGCCTTTGATGACGATGCGGTAACCTATTACGGCTTGGGTGGTAATGACAATCTTTACGGATCGAAATCAAACGACAAACTCTATGGCGGTGCTGGCAACGACCGTATATCTGGCGGTGAAGGCGATGATCTAATTGTCGGTGGTGCAGGAGATGATTACTTGGACGGATATTATGGGAATGATACGTACGTCTTTAATAAAGGCGACGGTTCTGACACGGTGTATGACGCTGGTGGCAATGACGATAAGATTATGCTTGACTATAACTCTCAAGATATTATGTTTGAGAGGCTTGGCAATAATTTGCGCCTACGCATGATTGGTTCAGCGGATTCGATAACTATTGACTCGTGGTATAAAAACAGCAGTAATCAATATAAAATCGAAACCTTCAAATCCGCCACCGGTAGTACCATTACTCACACTCAAATCGAGAACCTAATCCAAGCCATGTCCTCTTTCCAAAAAGACACCGGCATGACCTGGGAACAAGCCTTAACAACCCAGCCATCACAAGTCCAAGCCATTGTTCAGGAGTATTGGACGGTGCCGGGGATGTGATTAAAGTGGAATTGTCGCTATACTTAAAATATGGGAAGACTCTCGCCTGTGCGAACGATAGACCGGATCGACGCCCAGACTCTAGCTCTGACTGCTCAAGGGTTTGGGAAAGTTGCTCTAGACTCCACTATCAGCGGCGCTGTTTATAGGCTCGGTGCTTTACAGCTTGATTTTGTTTCTCGTATTATAGAGAGCCATTATCTGGTTTTGGCAAGTCGAGGCATCTTTAATTCCGTAGGTGACGCACGGATCGCACTAAGTTCATACTCCGATGTCGTAGAAGGAGAGTATCACGCGGCGTCCTTACTGTGCAAAACTGATTTCTTGGATTTTTATCCCTATCTTTCAACAAGACGCGGCTCATTGCGTCGAAGCCACCATAAAGCTCTAGGCGATAACTCTTGGCGTATTCTTCAGAAGATTGAAGATATTTTTGAAAAAGACACCGTAGCATCTGCTAATTCGATTGAAATTATATTACCTGACAAATCAGCTGGAAGCTGGTGGGGACGAAAAACTAGTCGAATTGCCTTAGATGCCTTACATTTTCAAGGAAGGCTGGCTATTCACCATCGAGATAAAACAACAAATATGCCGTTTTATTGCCGGCCTGAATTGCTCGGTCTTCCTACTCGTACTGACTTTACTAGATCGGAAATTGAGTCTTCTTTAGACCAAATGGTGCTGCGCTCTGTCGAGTCTCTTGGCTGTGGTTCCATGCCTCACATTGCCGATTTTTACCGATTGTCTGTCAAAGAGGTTAAGACTAGTATTAATAGGCTTGTCTCTTCTGGAAAAATAATTGTACTTCAGCCCACTTTCGATCATTCATCCTGGTTCGCAACATCTAGCGGACTAGAGAGACTAGAGCAATCAAGCATCTCTGATTTCTCTCCTGTTGCTTTGTCGCCATTCGATAGCTTGATCTGGCAAAGAGCTCGAACGGAGGCGTTGTTTCAATTTCATTACGTGAATACAATGTACTATTCGAGAGAAAAGCGTAGACTTCTTGGGTTAGGATACTATGTTCTGCCGATACTTTCGCCGCAGGGTATTGTTGCACGGGTAGACGTTGGAAGGTCAGAAGGAAAAGTCAAGATTATCCAATATTGGAAAGAGCTTGGATTCGATGATGATTCAATCGTTTACACGGCGTTGGAGAATCTCGCGTCTTGGCTGGGGGCTGAATTGGAAATCTAATCCTATTACACGGGCTGGCCGCAAATTAGTATTGTGGCAGCGGTCGAGAAAGGTTCTAACCTTTCTCATACAACCCAATAATCAAATCCCCGTCATGAAATTCCTGTTGCAGTTTCCAGTTTTTTGGCACGATAGCCATAAATTGATCGTAGTTTTTAGTTCGGCTGATGAGCCAAATACGCTTTGAGGACACGCTATCCATCGTCGGGATTTGCGGCGTTTTTGTTTTTTTCACCAAGCCCCATTCGCCCCAGCCGTCGTCGCCTTCCGGTGCTAGCAGTACGATTTCCTGCCCGGTTTTATTATAATAAGACGTATTGAAATAAGTATAAATTTCTGTCGATAATATCGTGTCGCCCGGCTTAATTCCGCCGTTGATATGGCTCATTGCCGTATTTGTATTATTCCAAGCCGCTTCTGCGACTTCATGAATGCCAACATTCCACATATATCTGCCGATGTATATAGCTAAGAGGAATGCTATTGCTGTTTTCCACCATTTTTTAGCGCCGATTAAACACAAATAAACCGCCAGCAATGCGTAAAATGCTGGCGCTGAGTAGGTGAAATAGCGGTCAAGATATACCGGCTGGCGCAGGCTTAATAAGTAGACGATCATCATCGGCGCAAGTAGCCAGGACGTTAGCAACCAGATTGCGGCGCGTTTTTTCGGGTAATGTTTTGCCAGGCAATACGATACGGCGATCATCATCGGCGCTAGCATTAAACCAGAGTATTTGGTTATTCGATAATCGTACGATAAGAACATTGATAAGGTGTTTGGTATACTGAATCTGTCAACTTCTGGAATCCAAAAACCGCCGCCGACTT
>ERZ773068.1752-NODE-1752-length-10489-cov-6.902051_pt1 | contig 10489 bp, 10 predicted proteins | sample MGYA00580620_ERZ773068 | MGnify/ENA primary metagenome ERZ773068 (study PRJEB29015, sample SAMEA2737983) | human oral metagenome | biome: human oral; feature: human-associated habitat; material: dental | place: China | collected 2101 ... | reverse complement strand
CGACTAAAGTCGCAACAACTGTGTCAATTGCACCAATTTAGTATAGAAATATAAAAAAGAACACCAAGAAAGGTGCTCTTTGTAAGTATTGTAATTCTTTCGAATTAACGCTTACTAAATTGTGATGCTTTACGAGCTTTCTTAAGACCTGGTTGGAAACTTTTCTATTTGAATAAGTTTCAAAATACGCTTAAAATCAATGTTTCCGACATTTACAGAAAACAAAATTGCATCTAATTTGAATAACTTTCATTTGAATGGTGTGGATTTTACTCTAAAAATACACGAATTGAGCTAGATTTTACCGAAAAATTCACACCATTTAAATTTTTATTGTGGTTGGTCAAAAACTCATTATGAAGAAATAAGTCAGTAAACATTTACTTGATCAAGATTATTTTATAAATTTTTCAGACACTTTCCAATTTTTTATATGAATTATAAGGCAATAATGATAATAATTTCCAGCAAAATCATTATAAATATTTTAGTCGGGAAATTCATGAGCAACCTCCTTCAATAAATTATTAACTAATTTTAATTATATGCTATAATTTAATCATATTTTATCTCATAACAAAGTTCCTTTGAATTTTGTCCCATATTTGCTTTCGGAGGTATGAAATGGTAAAAAAATTTGGAGAAATATACAAGTTATATAGGGAAGCAAAAAAAATTACCCTTAGAGACATAGAGCACAAAGGAATTTCACGTTCACAATTATCTCGATTCGAAAAAGGAGAAACAGATTTAACCACTTCAAAATTTTTATTAGCTCTTGAACAAATAAATGTACCAATAGAAGAATTTATGTATGCAGCTAATGATTATAAAAGAGACCGTTTCTACCAAATAGTAGATGAAGTTAAGCAATGTTTTCTCAATAGAAATGTGACAAGATTACATAAACTATTGATTGAACGTATAGAAAATAGTAACTCATCCACTTTCTCGGAAATGGAAATTATTTTTCTAAAAATAAAATTACAAGAGCTATCTAATAAAGAATATTTCAATGATACTGATATAAAAAAAATAACTGATTACTTATTTAGTGTTGATTTTTGGGGTATGTTTGAGATTTTATTATTTGGAAATATTATGTATATTTTTAACCACGAAACCTTTCTACTTTTGTCTAAAGAAATGTTGCACAGAACAGAATTTTATCATGATATACCAAGTTATAGACGAGTAATTGCTAGCATGGCTCTAAATTCATTTATTATTTGCACTGAAAGAAATCATTTGGTAGATGCAAAATACTTTGAAATGCAAATTTCTCATTTTAATTTTGATGAATCCGAAATTTATGAACGATTGATTTTTAGATACGCAAGCTCTTTTTACGAATTTAAAAAAGATTATACTAAACAGTCCATCTTAAAAATGCGAAAGGTAATAGGTTTTATGCGTGCTGTAGAATGTGAAAAACTTGCAGAACGATATGAAGAGCATTTGAATAATATTTTGGAGTAGTCCTAAAACAATAACCAAAAGTGCAAATCTGGGACAAACTAGAATTAGGGATATATACTGGTATACTAGTTTTGTAAAGTTTTCATTACAATTGAAAGAGAAAAGGAATAATATGACTAGTATAGAGGAACATAAAGCGGTCGAAACTAAACCGACAGTAACTGATGTATCAATCCCTTCGTTATCAAAAAAATATTACTATTGCAAACACTTGGCTTGGCAAATGGAGCCAACTACGGAAGTAGTATACATTTTAGATAAAAAGATAAACAAAATGTTTCTCCTTGAGGATTCATCAAAAGATATATGGCTATCTTTTTCAAAAGATACAACATACAGTCAAGTTTTACAAAATATTTCTGAAATATATAACTGTAATATTACTGAAATTAAATATTTGGTAGACAATTTCGTACTAGAACTTTTGGATAATGGACTGATTTATGAATTATAATTTCTATAAAAGCGACATATACTCTATAGCTTCAAAAAACAAAACACTGTTATCTGTCACTATTGAATTGACGACGAGATGTAATTGGCGTTGTAAACATTGTTACCTTCCATCATATATAGATAGAGGTCTTTCAAGAGAATGTCTCTATGATTTATTTCAAGATTTAAGAAAAATGGGAACATTTGAACTACTCTTTACGGGTGGTGAAATATTTACGAGACCTGATATAATAGATATTATTAGAGATGCTCGAGAGATGTTTTTTGATGTAAAATTATTTACAAATATTTCGCTGTTAAATGAAAATCTAATTAAAGCATTGGCTGAATTAAATATTTCACAAGTATCCTGCACTGTGTTTTCAATGAATGAAATCATTCATGATCAAATAACTTCAGTTAAAGGCTCTCTGAAAAAGACTATAAACAATTTATATTTGCTAAGAAAGTATAATATTCCCGTCGAAGTTAAGCAGATCATTCTTACTACTAATCAAGATTGTATCGACGAAGTATCTATATTTTGTAAGAATATGAACTTCAAGCATCTAGTTACAACAAATATATTTTATAAAACTGATGGCAACTCAACTCCATCTACATTCCGTGTAAGTGACCAATTTTTGAATGAAAATATAGTAAAAATAGACCAAATTAGAAATTTTAAATGTTTTGAAAACAATCCCACTATGTATGTCTGCAATGCGACTAGATATAGTTGCACTATCGAATCAAACGGGAATTTTTTGGCTTGTAACAATTTAAACATACCACTTGGAAATATCTTAACCACTCCAATTGAGGAAATTTGGCTAAACTCTACTACCTTACATCAGATTCAAAATAAAAAATTTTCTGATTTAGAAAAGTGTACAAGTTGTCCCCTTAATAAATATTGCAACAGATGCAGCGGAGTAGCATTGCTTGAGGATAAATCACTATGGGGCTGCTTAAAATCTGAACGGCAAGTAGCAAGAGCGAGACTAGTCAACCAAGATTATTATTCAAGTATCGGTACTACTACTTTTCACTGTTAATGTATCAATCGGATGTTTTCAACCCCTCTGGAGAGAGGAATATAAATACTACAAGATAGAAAGGAGATCAGTTATGGCTAAAGTTTTTAAAAAACCAAAATTAGTAGTCAAACAAACAACTGTTGTTGTTAGTATGACCAAGTCAGCATTATGTAGTGGTGGAAGTTCCCATATTGTTGCTGATACAAGTAATAACTAATCTTTTTTAGATTTAGTAGGTGTCAAAGGCAAAGCAAAGAATGATGAAATGTTTATACCTTATATCATTCTTTGCTTACCTTTTTATCTTAAGGGTTATGATTTGTATGGATAAAACTATAAAAGATATAACAGATATTATAAAAATATATAGAGAGAATCAAAATTTATATTCAGTAACAATTGAAATCACCTCTTTTTGTAATTGGAGATGCGAACATTGCTATATTTCAGAATATACTCAAAAAGGATTTGATGAAGTTACTTTTAGAAATTTATTAATTCAATTACGAGAAATGGGGACATTTGAAATTGTTTTTACTGGGGGAGAAGTATTTGCTCATCCCAATGCTATGAAATATATAAAACTAGCTAGGGAAATGTTCTTCAATGTTATTGTCTATTCAAATATATCAATGTTGAATAAACAGAGTATTAAGACTCTTTCAACCCTTTATATTGATTATATTTCTTGTACAATATTTTCTATGGATGAAGTGATTCATGATCGTATTACAAATAAAAAAGGCTCTTTGAAAAAATGCCTTCAAAATCTGGAATTATTGGAAGAATCTGGCATTCAAATAGAAATCAAAACCCCACTATTCGAACAGAATATACATTCAATAGATGATGTATTTGAATTCTGTAAGAAAAATAATTTTAAATATAAAGTTGACACTCAAATTGTACCCAGAAGGGGTACAGTCAACAATAAAGTTAGAGTAAAATCATTAACTCTTAAACAACTTATTTCAATACAGAAAAAGATAGATATAATAAACGGTGTCCGTTTTATAGATAAAAACGAAAACTTTCTAACTTGTAGTTCTGTGCAATTATCTCTTTATATAACTTGTTTAGGTTCAGTACAACCATGTTCTCTTTATAGTATAAGTATTGGAAATATCTATAACGCTTCTATAAAAGAAATATGGAATAAATCAATGTTTAACAAGATAGCATCATATTCTTTAAAAGATAGCAAAAGTTGTAGTACTTGTACGATTGCTAATTATTGCACTCAATGCCCTGGGATTGCTTTGTCTGAATCAGGTAACAGCAGAAATTGCTCTGAAATATGTAAAAAAACAGCACTAGCAAGGAGTTTCGTCTATGCTTCAATATCTTAAGCATCTGCGCTGGTATCTTTTCTTTAATTTTCTCATTAGCGGACTGTCCAATATTTGTACTGCTCTTCTTCCATACTTTACACAAGAGTTAATTCGTGGCCACTATCAAATTGCTTTGTCTGGTTATTGCATCGCAGTTATAGGTTACCTGACCTGCAACTATATCCAAATGCGACTTGACTGGAAACAGGCTATTCTCTTTTCGACAAATCTAAAGAACGACTGGTTCCAATCTCTTTTGGGACTTGCCCACCATGATTTCAAGCAGAAAACAGTAGCAGAATACATTTCTTATCAATCTAATGACCTTGATTCACTGGAAAAAGATTATCTACCTCCACTGATGAGTTTTTTTAAGCAGATTCTACGAATCTTGATTTATACCATCATTATTACCAGAACAATCAACCCTATAGTGGCACTGATCCTACTGATTTCAACGGCCATCAGTATTCAAATTCCAAAGATCGTCGGTCAATTGACTGCGAAGCGTAGAACAACCTATCTTGAAAAGCAAAGTGATTATTATCGGACATTGGAGGATCTATTCCGAGGACATCACCTAGTTAACAAACTCAGTCTACCTCATTTTATAGATCAACAAAGAAGCTCTCTCAAAAACTTGCAGGATAAGTATCTTGGATATGGTTTGACTAAAATTATAGGTATTCTCTTGACTGGTATTTCTTTTGAATTCATTAGCCTTATTCTCTTTTCCTATCTAGCTTACTCTCTATATCATCAGCAAATTGGTATCCCTGAGGTGGTGGCCAGTTTTGGTTATATTACAGCCTTCTCAGAACCAATTCAAGAAATCCTTTACGATCTGCAAATGTTGGAGTCGGTAAAACCCGTAATCAAAAGCTTTCAAAGTATTGTTAAGCATCCATCTTCAATTCAAGCACCACAGCTTTCTTTTGAAACGATCACATTGAAGAATCTTTCTAAACAACTTGGGGAATCAACATTGAAGATTTCTTCTGCCACCATTCACAAAGGAGACAAGATTGCCCTCATAGGAGAGAACGGATCTGGTAAGAGTAGCCTACTCAATATTTTAAATGGTACGGATGAGAATTTCCAAGGTGAGATCCTGCTGGATGATCTTCCCCTTAATCAGCTTTGGGGGGGATTTGGCCTGATTATGCAACAAGAGCATAGCTTCATCTCTAGTTATGAAAATAATATAACGTTATTCAATACTTTTCCTGCAGAGTTTAAGGATGCAGAGTTTGAAGTAATACCTCCTCAGTCCCTTTCAGGTGGTCAACAACAACGCATGTACCTCAATCGGGAGAAAAATCGTAAGAGTCCATTGGTTATTATGGATGAACCTTTTTCAGCATTAGATGATAACCTGTTCGAGTCAGAATTGAAAAAAGTACTAGACTTACCGTGTGCTGTCATCGTTACTTTACACCGACAGAGTGAAGCACTGAAAAACTTTGACCAAGTCTGGGAAATTAAATCTGGAGAACTACTCGTTGAAAAAAGCAAGTAAACTTATAGCATCCATAGTATAGCATGTTCCCAGATCTAACTTGTATTTCTAATTTTTCATCTTTTACATAATTAAATACTTTCACATTAAAAACGGTAGGCTAGTAATTTCTAGCTTACCGTTTTATTTCTCAAACAGCTCTTATTATTAAAGATATGATGCTAATACAAACCACAAATTGTACAAAATAACCTAATAAACTTTTTGTAAGTAAATCAAATATCCAAAAGCCAAAACCTTTTTTCCGATGATTGTTAAAAATAGTATATGAGGACAATCGAGTCTAATTAAGATACCTAACTATCTCTCGTATATTATAAACAAATCGTTATAAAGTTTTCTTTCATCCATCTGTATAACCGATACTTTATCAAAGTTTGATCTATCTAATGTTAAGAATGAAGTCCCTACTATTTTTTGTGTATTTAAAGGATTTGTTGTCATAAAAAGATTAACCTCTTTATAGGCGTTAATTATTTTCTGCGTTTCTTCTCGGACTGTACTAACTAATTGAGGATTGTTATATCTGTTACCACTATACTTTTGTTGCGATGAAATTTTTACTGTTGTATTTTCCAAATAGTCAGATGCTAATTTTTCTAAAGGAATATCATATGTATCACATACTAATAAATTGACAACTTTATTCTTTTTGTTTTCAATTGGATACTCAACAACAATTTCTCCTTCAAATTCATCATATTGCATAATAGATGATTCCGATATAAATTCTGAGAAAACTCCATTAATAATAAGTTCAAACTGCATTGGTATTGATACACCTATAAGTTGTAACTTTCGATAACCTAATATATTTGCAGCAACCCACAGTCTTTTATAACAGTTATGAAGATATACAGAATGACCATCATTAAATGTTCGCTCTGCATTGTTTTTTCTAAAAATCATTAATAATGAAGTAGATATTAATAAATAAAGAACTATATAAGTAGCGGTAGAATTATCAGGAGTTATTTCAAAAATAGTTCTTGTAAAAAAATTGGTATTTGATATTTTTTCAACTTCAACTAATGTCAAACTCTTCCCAATCAAATAGCAAATAAGAATTGGAAATAGAAAAATTAATACCAATGGTAAACAAAATTTTTGAGACCAAAAAAAGTATTTCTTAAATGATTTATTTTTTAAATTCATACGTATTCAATACATCCTTAAAATAGATTAGAGTGGATTGCCACTCATTTGATTCCCTATAGTAGAATCTACCAGCCTGAAGCCCAATTATCAAGAAGAATAATCTATCATCATTATCTGATATAATTTTTTCCCATGATTGAATGTCAACAATAGATGCAGTAGGTATATCTTCAGGATGGGTATGCCATTCTCCAATTAAACTTATGAAACCTGAACTTTTACCAAAATAATCATCTGCAAATTTCTGGTGGTTTGGAGAAGTCTTTGAGAATTTATATCTACTTCTTACATCATTATCCTGTGGTCTTGAAAAATTTATAATAAGTATCGAATTATTTAAAAGTCTCTTACCAACAAAAATACCACCTGCTTCAGGTTCAAAACCCAGTTGCCTAAACTCTAGTAATGAATTAAAAATATCAGATGGTATTACAATTTGGGATTTATTATTCAGACTTACATATATCAACTTTATACTCTCCATTACACTCTGGGCAAGAAGTATTTGTTCTTAAAACAACATTTAATAAATCACTATTTTTTAAACAATTGTAGTATCGAACACTATATGTAAATCCTTCTTTTCCAAACTGTTTAACTGAACCAATTACTGATACCAGTCTATTTTCAGCAGAAAACTCCCCTTCTAAATACTGTAAATATACTTCTATAGCTTTATTTGCCAATGAACTAGGCGCAATAACATTATAAGGAACAAATGAAGAATAGCAGCTGGCTAGACGCTTTTCAAATATTTGATTTTTCTCTGCAAAAGAGGCTCTATTATTAACAAGATGTCCATCTTCATAATTCATACACATATAGCATCCATTATTTTGAGGAGAAACCAGCAGGTTATGATACCCAATTCCATATGGATCTAACCAGCAGTACAATACCGTTTTCCCAATCTTTCTGAAAAAATGATTAATTTCAAAATTTGTTTTAGTATCTCCGACACAAGAAAAAATGAAATCATATTCATGAAATAAATTTGGGTTCTTCCGAACTATTTCTTGAAATTTAATACCCTCACATTCGATTTCTAAATCTGGATTTTCTGTTTGCAATCTATCTTCTAGAGCGTCTACTTTCTGAATACTGTCATTTAAACTATCCATGCCTAAGTAATGCCTTGAAATGTTATCTACCGTTAAAAAATCAGGATCAATTAAAAGAAGTTTCGCTACCCCCATTTTAGATAAGTTGTTTGCAATAAATGATCCTACAGATCCAAGTCCAATAATGACTACTTTTTTATTCAGGAAACCATATTCTTGGGATGTCCTACTCACTCTATACTCCTTGTCGAATCTTGTAATGTATACTGGAGTGATTTTGCAACTCCCCCCTTTTGTTTTTTTTGCCTTAGAATCAATGTTTTTTCTATTTTTATTTTTTTGTTGCACCTTATTATCAATTTTAAATGGAAATTTGGAAGTACTAAACTCAAAGCTCGCACCAAACAAAACATAATCATTATCAGATATAGGAAGTGATAAAATTAATATGAATGACTTTCGTTTCGTTTTACACCACTTTTGAAAGCGGCGTCTAACCCCCGAAGATAGATTTCCTGTAATCAATTTCTTAAATGTTGCTTCTGTTAGTTCATTCAGGGGATTAGGAGGAATCACAGAATTCGAATCTTTAAGTGGAAGTATATAAACATCTCTGCTTTTTTTAGATTGTGGCGCAACACTCTCTTTGAGTTGTGAACCATAATTAAAAAGATGGTATTTCTGATTCGACAGGACTAATTCATGTTTCTCAAATGTACTGACCCTAGATAAATAACTTTGAATATCTATATATTTTGTTTTTGACTTCAAACAACTGATATGCCAATATGACAAAAACTCTTTCCTGAGGTCTTCGGTCATTTTGGGTGTATCCCAACTATCCAGTAATTCCTTTACTTTTTCACAGCAATCTTTCAATAATCCACTTGGATTGTTAAAGTCCCAAATTAAATTATCATCTGAAATATAACACAATTTCCCTTCGGAACCGACATGACTATACCATTTATTAAAATCCATATAATTTGAAAGGTATATTTCCGGAAGTGAATGGGGAAAGTCATTAGAAACGATAATTTTTAAGGTAAATTTTTTATATTGATAAAAATAGCATTCCTTATCTTCGGACTCCAAGCTCACTGAAGGTATTTCGTCAAAGTACATCTGGAATATTTCTTCTTTTTCTAACATACACGCCTCTAAGCACTTGGATAATCACTGATTATAGCCCGAGTTCCAAAGTTTTCTGCTGTCTCTTTTTGTTCAATAATAGGAAAATCATCACCAAACTGTTTACTCAATATTTTTGTAGAGTCACTTAAATCAGTAGAATCTATTGCCTCATCTAGTGAGTCTCTTAATTTTTCTAATTTATTCTTAAAGGCTTCCATTTGTATATTTGATACCCTTTCATATACATCAGTATATGGCTTAACAGGTAAGGAAACCTTTAATCTCGGATAAAATAAGTTTATATCAACATCATATATATCCGAAAACGAATTAATCATAGTATTTACTAAATTTCTTAAAGCTGAAATATCATCATAAGTAGCGTTCCCAGATAAATAGTCTACTTTTTTGCTTACAGAAAAATTATTGACAGCAAAAACTGAAATCCCAATGCCTGTCGGTCTATTATCTTGATTTTTAAATTTGAGATCTTTCCATCTTTTTAAGTAACGAATTACTCTCCGAAATTGGTTTCTGTCTTCGGAGTTCTCCATAGCATTATTAATTTTTTTCGTTAATTCTACAGGGTCCGCTTCCTCCCATTTAATGTTTTCATCAGTACTATTCAATTTTCCCCTGGCTAAAAAATAGTTATCATTTTCAGTACAATACACCGCTATATCAATATGAACACTATCTTCAGGAAATGATACTGTCACACAGGGATTTTTTACTTTGACTCTATTTTCACCAAATTCGGAGACTAATGCATCAAAAATAAAATTCTTTACCTCTTTAGGAGAATTCGAATATCTATCAACATCGATTTTTAAACCTCTATCTAAATCATAATCCCCTTCATCAATTGGCAAAATACCCGTGTGAGTTGAGTAACTTCCTTGATTGAAAAAGCTTTTTCCAAATTCTGAAACACCTTTATTTATTGCTTCTTCAACCTCTTTACGTTTGTCAATTAATACCTTTTTATCGTCAGCATCTAGCTTAATGGTATCGTGAAATTTAATAAACTGTGACTGTAAAGTTGGCATGAGTCCCTCCTTAAATTAATTTGTTATATCTAACTTTTATTATATCACTTTCTACGATCATTCTTGAGTTTCCAATTAATTAATTATCTATCCTAAATATGATTTTAGAAAATACCACTATTACCGTTCTTCCATCACAAATCTCTCAACCGTTCCTGTCCCAACTTCAACATTTCTTCCTCCACCTTACTCCATTTTCCGAAGAGGCATTCTTGTAGAACTTCTGCAGCTGAGATTTGATCTACTTCCGAATCATAAACACACGATTGATCTCTTTGATAAA
>ERZ773068.1750-NODE-1750-length-10497-cov-1.922812_pt1 | contig 10497 bp, 9 predicted proteins | sample MGYA00580620_ERZ773068 | MGnify/ENA primary metagenome ERZ773068 (study PRJEB29015, sample SAMEA2737983) | human oral metagenome | biome: human oral; feature: human-associated habitat; material: dental | place: China | collected 2101 ... | reverse complement strand
TGGTGAAGCAACAACTATTGGGCAGGTTCTACTCATGGATGACAAGAGCGGGGAAGTATTAGCTCTGATGGATGGTAGCTTTATCACTAAGTTCCGCACAGGAGCAGCGTCAGGCGCAGCTTTTAAATTATTTGCAAGGAATGATGCAAAGATTGGCTGTCTTATTGGAACTGGTGGACAGGCGGACTGCCAGCTTGAAGCTATGCTGGCGGCATGTGATCTAGATGAGGTCAGAATTGTAGCTAGAGACTTTGCCAAGACGGAGAAGTTCACCGAAGAGATGTCTGAGAGATTCAAAGACAGCGGCACTAAGCTGATTGCATACGATGATGCAAACGAAGCTGTAGATGGTGCCGATGTCATAGTAGTAGTGACTGTTTCTACGGAGCCAGTATTCGATGCAAATAGAGTAAAGAAGGGAGCTGTGGTAAGTGGCGTGGGGTCGTATACAGCTGAAATGAATGAGATAGATCCAAAGCTTTTTAAGCTAGCGGATAAGATATACTTTGACTCTAAGGATGCTTGTATTGCTGAGTCAGCAGATATCCAGATCCCTCTCAGAGAAGGATTAGTTTCATTAGAGGGACTTACGGGAGATATAGGAGAGTATGCGCTCGGGGAGATAAGCGGCAGAGAGGCTGATGATGAGATCATTATATTTAAGAATGTAGGGCTTGGAATACTTGATCTTGTAATTGCAAAGCTAATCTATGAAAAAGCAAAAAATAGAAAAATTGGCTACCAATGGGGATAATTTATAAATAAAATAGTAAATATTACAATAACAAAGCGGTGGTACACATTAAGTTTGTGAAAATGTACAAATGAATTGTTGACAATTGAAATACAGTCTACTATAATCATCTTGTCAATAAGTGAAAAGGGTTGAAATACAGATTTTAAGTATCAGGAACAGGGGAGTTCTTGATACATCTGAAAACGTTCGTTGTAGCCATTGCGAACAAAGCCGAAGGCGTAGCCTTCGGCTTATTTATTTGCTGACAATTCGCTCATTTCGTTGCCATACTTTTGGCACTAATATATAATTAAAACTTGGAGGCATTATGGCTAATTTTATTGAAGTAAAAGACTTAGTTTATAGATACTCTAAGGAGCAGGGCGATGATAATCTATGCCCTGCAATTGATCATGTATCTATTGAAATTAAACGTGGTGAATACATCGCTATAGCTGGATCTAATGGTTCCGGAAAATCCACATTTGCAAGATGCCTTAACGGGCTTCTACTACCGACTGAAGGCGAGATTCTTGTCGATGGGATGGATACTAATGATGATGATCTAATTTGGGACATTAGAAAGAAAATAGGAATGGTGTTTCAGAATCCTGATAATCAGATTGTATCCTCCATGGTTGAGGATGAAGTGGCATTCGGCCCTGAAAACATAGGGATCGAGAATCCAGAGCTCCGAAAAAGAGTAGATAATGCACTGAAATCAGTGGGCATGTACGAATACCGAAATCGTGAAGCTCATAAACTCTCTGGAGGACAGAAGCAGCGAATTGCAATTGCTGGAGCCGTAGCTATGAGGCCTGATTGCATAGTTTTCGATGAGCCTACTGCAATGCTCGATCCCAAAGGGCGAAGTCAGGTTATGAAGGTAATCAGAGAACTAAATAATCAGGGGATTACGATTATATTAATTACGCATTTTATGGAAGAGGTAGCAGAAGCAGATCGCGTGCTAGTCATGAAGTCTGGAAAGCTCCTCGCTGACAGTGTGCCGGAAGATGTATTTGCCGATACGAATCTAATTGAGTCGGCAGGACTCGAGATTCCAGCTGCTGTCTTACTGAGAAATGAACTCATTGAGAATGGAATTAGTCTGTCGCATGAGGTTATAAATAAGGACGATTTGGTGGACGCTTTATGTCGATAATTGCAAGACATCTAACACATATATATTCAAAAGGACTTCCTGGGGAGACAGTAGCGCTGGATGATGTTTCGTTTGAAGTTGCCGGTGGAGAATGCATAGGCATAATTGGACATACCGGCTCTGGAAAGTCGACGCTCCTTCAGCATATGAACGGATTGCTGAAGCCTCATTCGGGAGAAATAATTGTCTCTGACATGAATATCGGAGACGGTTCCGTCAAGAAGGTTGATATAAGCAGGAAAGTGGGGCTTGTATTTCAGTATCCTGAGTATCAGCTCTTTGAGGAGACCGTTGCAAAAGACGTGGCTTTTGGACCGAGAAACCTCGGGGTGCCCGAAGATGAGATTTCTGGCATAGTAAGAGAGTCTATCGAGTTGCTAGGACTCGACTACGATGCTGTGGCTGAGAAATCGCCATTTGAGCTATCCGGTGGGCAGAAACGTAGAGTTGCCATCGCTGGTGTACTAGCGATGAAGCCAAAGGTTCTTATACTAGATGAACCAACAGCTGGGCTCGACCCCGCATCCAAGCGTGATATGCTTGAGGTAATTAAGAGGCTTAGACAGGAAAGAAACTTAATTGTGGTATTCGTCTCACATAATATGAAAGATATAGCTGAACTATCTGACCGTATCATCGTTATGAATGGCGGAAGGCTAGTGATGAACGGGAGCCCTAAAGAAGTATTTGCAAGGGATAGCGAACTAAAGAGCATGGGTCTTAGTGTACCGCCAGTGACAGAGATTCTATACGAAGTGTCGGAGAAGCTGGGTCTTGAGTTCAAGCCTATTTTTGAAGAGAGAGAAGCTGCTAAGTACATCGCGGAGCAGTTAAAGGAGAGGCAAAGGTAGTATGATTAAAGATATAACACTTGGTCAGTATTATCCGGTGGAATCTCCGATTCATATGCTGGAGGCGCGCACTAAAGTGCTCGGTGTATTTGCGTATCTCGTGGGGCTCTTTCTGGTAAATAAGCTTTGGGGATTTGCAATTGCGGCGGTTGCAGTTGGAATAGTAATAAAGCTGTCGCGTGTTCCGTTCTCGTACATGGTGCGAGGGCTTAAGGCGATAGTGTTAATCATTGCATTCACTATGATTCTTAACATATTTATGATGGATGGAACCATACTGTGGCAGTGGAAATTCTTGAGGATTACCTATGAGGGACTATATAGGGCTGCATTTATGGGCATAAGACTGGTGCTGCTGATTATAGGCACTTCGCTCCTGACATTTTGCACGAAACCGACTGAATTAACAGATGGTATTGAGAAGCTCCTTAGTCCGTTCTCTAGATTTGGTCTTCCTGCACATGAGATCGCGCTGATGATGACAATTGCGCTCAGATTCATCCCTGTATTAATGGATGAGGCGGATAAAATCATGAAGGCGCAGCAATCGAGAGGTGCGGACTTCGAATCTGGGAATATTATACAGAGAGCTAAGAGCATGATTCCGATAATAGTGCCACTTTTCGTGAGTTCGTTTAGGATTGCGGGAGACCTTGCGCTAGCTATGGAGGCAAGGTGCTACCGAGGTGGTAACGGCAGGACGAAACTTAATGAGACTAGATTTGAGAAGCGTGATGTAGTGGCGGCACTGATGCTGATAATTTTCCTTGGGGTGATTGCTGCCAGCAGGTTTATAAACATATAATCTATATAAAATAGGAGAATATATGAGACAGAGAAAAGTAAAAAATCTGGAAGAGAAATATGCCAGATTTGAAGATATGTTGGTATATAATCCAGCAGAGATACGCGGAAAATGGGCAGAGCGTGCAGGTGAAAGCAAAGGAATTTATATGGAGGTTGGCTGCGGCAAAGGTAGGTTTATCTCACAGTTAGCTTCCCGTGAACCAGAGAATTTCTTCATCGCAGTTGAAGGTCACAAGAGTGTACTTCTCCGCGCCATGGAAAAAGTGCATGAGCTTGGACTGACTAATGTCGCGTTCATTCCAGAGTTTATCGAGAACCTGCACGAATGGTTTATAGATAGCGAACTTGACGGAATTTATCTTAATTTCAGTGATCCGCTTCCCAAGAATTATTCCGCGAAGAAGAGGCTTACGTACAGAGGGAAACTCAAACAATATTTCGATGTACTTAAAGAAGACGGAGTTGTTAGGTTCAAGACCGACAACACGGATTTATTCAACTACTCGATAAATGAAGTAATTGCATCGGATTTAAGAATACGAGAGTTTACTAGGGATTTACATGCTTCGCCTTATAATGAGGACAATATCATGACTGAGTATGAGGAGAAGTTTAGCGATAAAGGGTTCAATATAAAGATGATGGAGATTGGACGTATACGAAGGAAAGGTGAAAAGATGGGTTTAGCAGCACTAAATGGCAGAGATATTCCGAAGCAAGATAAGGTATTCGGAATTAGTGGCAGAGCGAAAGCAGCTATAAAGGAGAAAGGGCACGAAAATGTTGCAAATGCAACTATTGGGGCTTTGCTTGATGATGAGGGGAATTTAATCGTGTTATCTTCTGTAGATGAAGCGGTGAAGAGCCTTGAACCATCACAGTACGCTGAATATGCTCCAATTGCAGGAACTCCTGGATTTAAGGAGGCGGCAATACAGGCAGCATTAGGTGGTTATGAAACATCTAGACATATAGGGATAATTTCAACGCCAGGAGGTACAGGCTCGCTCAGAAATGCTATAGCGAATTATTCTTGTCCAGGAGATAAGATTTTGACTCATAACTGGTGCTGGCCTAACTACAAGAATATTGCGGCAGAGCAGGGACGCGGCTTCGAGACCTTTGAAATGTTCGATGAGGATGGCAAATTTAATCTAGCTGATTTCGAGTATAAGGTGAACAAGCTGCTACGCATACAGGATAGATTAGTTATGATTCTCAATACTCCTGCGAACAACCCTACGGGATATTCACTTTCTCTTGAAGAATGGAATAGTGTAATTGAGATTCTTAACAAGGTGCCAGATGACAAGGTAGTAGCATTAGTTGTAGACATAGCATATATCGATTTTGCTGGGGATGAGAAAAAGGTTAGAGAGTTTATTCCAGAGCTTGAAAAGCTTAAAAGTAACGTACTACCACTACTTGCATACAGCACTTCAAAGACGTTCACCTTCTACGGGTTTAGATGTGCGGCACTGATTTGTCTAGCTGACAGTGAGGAGATTGCCGATGAGTTCGTAAAGGTGTGCTCATACTCTAGCAGATCCACGTGGTCAAACTCGCCTCGCGGACCACAGGAAGTAATCGCAAAGATTTATAGTGATAAAGAACTTCTGGCAAAGGTAGACGAAGAACGCAAGGGATTCCGTGATATGCTGCTGGCACGTGGAAGCGCTTTTGAAGAGGAAGCTAAGAAGGTTAATCTAAGAATAGTGCCGTTTAGAGCAGGCTTTTTCGTATCTATTCCATGTGAAAGTCCAGATGCATTAAGTGCAAAGCTTGAGGAGAGTGATGTGTACTGCGTACCGATGGACAAGGGCGTGAGAGTGTCGATTGCATCAATATCTGAGGCTAAGTGCAGAAAACTACCTGCAATTATCAAGGACGCACTTGAGAGCCTATAGCCATAAAGTGTGGATTGTTAGTGAATATAATAATATTCGGTTACTAATGTATTGAAATGCATACACCGCTGATATATAATTATTAGGTAAACAAGAGAATACAACGAGCAAGGGGAGCGGTATCGCTGAGAGGTAATGGTGAAATACATTACGACTCTGAACCTGATTTGGATAATGCCAACGGAGGGAGAGTGCTGAATTACATGTGTAATACCCAAGCTAGGGTGTTGCACATTTTTTATTGCACGAAAGGTCATAGCGTTACATTAGGAGTTAAACTATGAAAAAAATGGTTAAGCAAGTATTAAGGAAATCGTCCTTGCACGAAAAGCTGAGACTATATGGAATACTCGGTGGTGAAACTCTGCAAGGGATCACATATAGAGAAGCCACCATGCAAGCGATTGATGGCGGTATGACGTGTATGCAGGTTAGAGAAAAGCATCTAGATAAAGAACAGATACTCAAGGTGATTTCTGAGATTAAGCCTATCTGCGACGAAGCAGGAGTTCCACTGATAATCAACGATGATGTAGAAATCTGTAAAGTGTCAGATGCAAGTGGTGTCCACCTGGGACTTAGCGACGGGTCAATAGCTGAGGCAAGGAAGCTACTTGGAGAGGAAAAGATTATCGGTGCAACTGCACATAATCTCGAGGAGGCACTTGCTGCAGAAGCCGAAGGTGCTGATTATATCGGTGTGGGGGCTGCTTTTGGTTCTGATTCAAAGGGTGATGCAATTAAGCTACCTAGCCTTGATGTATACAACCTGATTACGTCGTCGGTAAAAATCCCCGTTATCGCAATCGGCGGTATCGATATCGATAATATCGGTACACTAGCAGGTCGTCATCTTACTGGAGTCGCAGTTATTTCGGCTCTGTTCGGGACGCGGGATGTCAAGAAAAGCGCAGAGAATTTAAGAAATATGGCTGATAAGCTGCAGCACGAAAAGGCGAGGTCAGGGATATGAAAATTCCGACTGTTCTATCAATCGCTGGCAGTGATCCGAGCGGCGGAGCGGGCATTCAGGGAGATATCAAGACTATATTTGCAGAGGGCTGCTACGGGATGGGGGTGGTCACCGGCCTTACGGTGCAAAACACCTTGGGTGTATCTGATGTTATGCCAGTTCCTACTGACTTCTTATATAGACAGATTGATGAGATTCTATGCGACATAAGACCAGATGCAATAAAGATTGGCATGATTGTTTCGACAGAGCAGGTTGATGTAATAGTGGGTCTAATTAAGCGGCATGGCCTTGAAAATGTAATCGTTGACCCCGTAATTGCCCCGACAAGCGGAGCAGCATTTGCGAGCGAAGAAGTGATGAAATCCATGATAGAAAAGCTATTCCCTCTATCGACGCTCGTGACACCTAACCTACCAGAAGCTAAGAGAATATGCGAGATTATTGAATGTCAAAACCTTCAGTTGAAAGATGATGTGCATAAGCAATATCAAACTCAAGTACACTCTAAAGATATATCTCGAATTAAAATTCAGTCTCAGTCTCAGTCTCAACCTCAATCTCAAACAGAGATTCATGGTAAAGCAGCAAATCTATCAGCACCTGAACTAGCATGCTTCATAGGTCGAAGCTGTGGCTGTAATGTACTCATAAAAGGCGGTCATGCTGAAGGCAGTAGTGCTACGGATTACCTGTGGACTGCTAGTGATGAGAACATTATGGGATGCACTGCTGAGTTCATAGGCGACAGTGTAGAGACAACAAGTTCACATGGGACGGGATGTGCACTATCCAGCTCAATAGCAGCAAATATGGCGAAAGGACTAACACTTGAAGCAGCTATTGATAGAGGCAAGGAATACGTGACAGCAGCTCTTAAGAGTGATATGCACATAGGAATGGGTAATGGCTCGATAAATCACGGAGCACTCGTGAGAAAGTGAAAGATATTTTAAGGGAAATGGGAAAGGGCAATTTACAATTGTTATTAATGGCCTAAAAAAGGCGGAAAAGAGGAAGAAATGGCAAGAACTTATTCAACACAAATAGAAGCAGCAAGAATGGGAATCGTTACACCAGAGCTTGAAATTGTTGCGGCAAAAGAAAATCGTTCGGTAGATGAGCTGCTCCCGCTACTTGCAGAGGGAAAGATGGTTATCCCGGCAAATATACATCACACATCAATCGACCCGAACGGTGTTGGAAGAATGCTGAGGACAAAGGTGAACGTAAACCTCGGTATAAGCAGAGACTGCAAGGACTACGACATCGAGATGAAGAAGGTTATGAGAGCGGTTGAGCTCGGTGCGGAATCAATCATGGATCTATCTAGTCACGGAGACACCCAGCCGTTTAGAAGGAAGCTCTGCACCGAATGCCCAGCGATGATTGGAACAGTTCCCGTATACGATTCAGTAATTCACTATACTCTTACTGCACAGGATTTTCTAGATGTCATCAGAATGCATGCTGAAGACGGAGTGGATTTCGTAACGCTTCACTGTGGAATAACGCGCAAGACGATTGAGCAGATTAAGAACGGTACTCGCGAGATGAATATAGTCAGCAGAGGCGGAAGCCTTGTATTTGCATGGATGACCATGACGGGTGAAGAAAATCCATTCTATGAGTATTTCGATGAGATCGTAGAAATCTGCCGTGAACACGATGTAACGATAAGCCTTGGCGATGCATGCAGACCGGGATGTCTAGCGGATGCAACGGATAACTGTCAGATTGAGGAATTGATTAGACTTGGTGAGCTGACAGATAGAGCGTGGGCTAGGGACGTACAGGTTATGATTGAGGGGCCAGGACATGTGCCAATGGATCAGATTGAGGCGAATATGAAGATTCAGGAAACCCTGTGTAAGGGAGCGCCATTCTATGTGCTCGGGCCTCTCGTTACAGATATTGCACCAGGATATGACCATATCACAGCTGCTATAGGTGGTGCTATTGCTGCCTGGTCAGGCGCTGCTTTCCTATGCTATGTTACACCGGCAGAGCACCTCGCGCTGCCAAATGTAGATGACGTGCATGACGGCATCATCGCTAGTAAAATAGCTGCTCATGCCGCAGATATTGCTAAGGGGATTCCTGGAGCCCGTGACCAGGACGACAGAATGGCTAAAGCTAGAAGGGCGCTCGACTGGGATGCGCAGTGGCTAGAGGCGCTTGATCCAGAGACGGCAAAAGCAATTAGAGAATCAAGAATGCCAGAGGAAGACCACTCTGATACTTGCAGTATGTGCGGAAAATTCTGTGCGGTTAGAAGTATGAATAAAGCGCTTTCAGGCGAAGTAATAGACATTCTATAAAGAGCAATCTTTATATAAATTACATCCTAAATAGTCATAAATATAAAAAGAAGTGAGCAATATGTACCGACCCCCAAAAGTTAGACCAAGAATCTAACGAATGGAGGTCGGTATTTTTATGACAAAACATAGTTTTGAATTCAAGAAAAAAATAGTTTTAGAATATTTGAATGGTAAAGGAGGAATTCTATATCTTTCTAAAAAATATGGATTAAACTCTAAATCCCAGCTACACAAATGGGTGAAAAACTATAAAGCATTTGGAAATGATGGTTTATTGCGCTCACGAGAAAATGAAGTTTATTCTTTCGAAATGAAACTTTCTATTGTAGAGTTGTATTTAACAAGTGAAATCACATATCAAGAGTTAGCTATACAGAATGGCATTAAGAACCCAGCTACGATTGGCAACTGGGTTAATCGCTTTCGTATAGCAGGTCCTGATGCGTTAAAATCACGCCGAAAGGGTCGAAGGAAAGCTATGGATAAGACAGATAGAAAGACTCAAAACAAACTCGTAGAAGAGACCTCTGTTAATACAAGTGTAGAACATATAAAGAAATTAGAAGATGAACTTCTTCGGTTAAGAATAGAGAATGCATTTTTAAAAGAACTGAGGAGGCTGCGTTTAGAGGACGAGGAAAAAATGAGAGAATGGCACTCGTCATCAACAGTCTCCGACAAAAGTTCAAGCTAAAAGACCTTCTCTCTTATACCGGAATGCCAAAAGCGACATATATGTATTGGCAAAAGAGATTTGATAGAGAAAATCCTGATAAAAAGCTTGAAGAAAACATACAAGAAATTCGTATAAACAATAAGGATTATGGCTACCGTAGAATCGTTGGAGAACTTCGCAACAATGGATATACCATTAATAAAAAGAAAGTACAGAGAATCATACAAAAGCTTCACTTACAGGTAACGTCTTATACTCGCAAAAGCAGAAAATACAGTTCTTATAGAGGAACAGTTGGAAGAGTTGCGCCTAATAGAATTCACAGACGCTTCAAGACACATATACCGCATCAGAAAATAACAACCGATACAACTGAATTCAAGTATTATGAAGTCGATAAAAAGGGTCATATGACAATACATAAGCTTTATCTAGATCCATTTATGGATATGTGTAGTGGTGAGATACTTAGTTACGAAATTGGTAAGAGACCTTCTGCAGAAAACGTGATGAATGCCTTGGAGAAAGCTATTACAATCACTACAGACTGCCCATATAGAAGAACATTTCATTCTGATCAAGGATGGGCATATCAGATGAACGCTTATACACGTAGATTAAAAGAAGAAAGAATCTTCCAGAGTATGTCTCGAAAAGGAAACTGCCTTGATAACTCAGTTATGGAAAATTTCTTTGGACTGATTAAACAAGAAATATACTATGGAGTCATGTACTATAGTTTCGATGAACTGAAGTTAAAAATAGAAAGATTTATAAATTATTACAATGAGCAACGAATAAAAGAAAAGTTAGGATGGATGAGTCCTGTTCAATACAGACAACATCTTCTAACTTCATAAAAAAAGAGATGACCAAAGTCATCTCGTAAAAAGTCTAACTTTTAGGGGTCACCTCAAAATATTTTTTATATTTTTTTCCAATCAGGCACCTTATTTTACGTCTCTTATCATTAATTACATTTTAATTCATCCATAAAAATTGTCTATAGCCACTTAAGAATTATAGTTAGTATTCTTCTCTCAAGCGAACGGTCAAAT
>ERZ773068.1747-NODE-1747-length-10512-cov-3.267954_pt1 | contig 10512 bp, 12 predicted proteins | sample MGYA00580620_ERZ773068 | MGnify/ENA primary metagenome ERZ773068 (study PRJEB29015, sample SAMEA2737983) | human oral metagenome | biome: human oral; feature: human-associated habitat; material: dental | place: China | collected 2101 ... | reverse complement strand
AAAATATCAAGATTTTAAATAGGAAAAAAATAATTATAAAGTATTAACAGATTAGGAATTATGATTTTTATCATAAATATGATTTTTTGATAAACTAAAGGTCTATTATAATGGTTAAAAGAATTTCCATAATATTGAAGTTTTGGTTATTTTTACCGAAATTTAAAATTATGAAAAAGCTGGTATTAGGACTTGTATTATTGGTAAGCATAGGATGTAAAAAAGAAATTAGAACCGAAAGTTCTCCATTGATAGATTCATTGGAAATGAATGATACAATACAATTGGATAGCATAGAACTAAATGGAAGTGAAGGAAAAACAATCTTCAGCCAAGGCGGAAAAACAATTATAGTTTTTGATACAAAAGCAAATACAGGAATAATAAATATTAATGGTAAAAAAATTCTACTGGATGAGTTAGTATTTACAGAAAATAATTATGAAATCAGTGGACAAAATATTAAAATAACTGCAGAGGATGGAGATTTCAAAGAATCTGAAAATAATTGTAATGAGGGGATTTTTAAGTGTGTATATATTGAATTTGAAGGCAAACTAAGTCTCCTTGAAAATATAAAAGTAAAAGACTGCAGAGATTATAACTAAAAGTTTTTAAAAAAATTCTACTATCGTTTTTGACTTTGAGTAGCTTTTTTCTTTTTCTCTTGAATCTTGCCAAAGAACTTTTCTTACTTTATATCCCTAACAGCTTTAATCTTATTTGATACTTGACATTTGGTGCAGTTTATTTAGCTAAACCACAAAAATAGATGAAGTTAGTAATGCCTTATATTGTTTTAAGGTTTTACAAGTCAAAATCATCATTAGACACCGCTGTGCCGTCTGCCATTAGAAAGGCTTTCAGAAAGGGGGTAATGTTTCCATTCATCACCGAATCTACATCGGAGGTTTCGTAGGCAGAACGAACATCTTTCACGAGTTTGTAAGGGTGCATTACATAGTTTCGTATCTGGCTGCCCCATTCAATTTTCATTTTATTGGCTTCGATTTCGTTTCGGGCTTTTATCCTTTCTTCAAGCTCTATTTCATAGAGACGAGATTTGAGGAGCTGAAGCGCCTTTTCCTTGTTTTGAAGCTGAGAACGGCTCTCGGAGTTTTCAATAATAATGCCCGTAGGTGCGTGCCTAAGCCTTACGGCAGTCTCTACTTTATTTACATTCTGCCCGCCGGCACCTGAGGCTCTCATCGTCTCGAAGCTGATGTCCGCAGGGTTAATGTTAATTTCAATCGTATCATCTACAAGAGGGTATACATAGACCGAAACGAAGCTCGTATGCCGCTTGGCATTGCTGTCAAATGGGGAGATTCTCACTAATCTGTGCACACCGTTTTCACCTTTTAAGTATCCGAAGGCATACTCGCCATCAATCTCGAGGGTAACGGTCTTGATGCCCGCCACATCTCCCTCCTGATAGTTGAGCTCTCGTATTTTGTAGCCTTGCTTTTCTGCCCACATTGTGTACATTCTCATCAGCATAGATGCCCAGTCGCAAGATTCCGTACCGCCAGCACCCGCCGTAATCTGAAGTACGGCAGAAAGCTCATCGCCTTCATTGGAAAGCATATTCTTAAACTCAAGGTTTTCTATTTTTTCAATGAGCAGGGGGAGGCTCTCATCGAGTTCCCGCTCGGAGTCTGGGTCTTCCTTAGCGAAGTCAGCAAGCACCTGTATATCCTCAAACGAGTGGAAGATTTCCTCATAATCATCTACCCATTTCTTTTTGGAGCGGAGCTGCTTTAGGAAAGATTCTGCCTCTTTTGGGTTGTCCCAAAACTCTGGGGCAGCGGTTTTTTCATCATCATTGGCAATTTCAATCTTCTTTTTATCTATTTGAAGATATTTATACAAATCCTCTATTCGGGACTGTGCGAGCTTTAATTGTTCTGCTGTTATCATTTTGCAAAGATAAGATTTTCCCCCACTGGCGTGGGGAGCACCCACTAGCATGGGGAGCGCTTACACCGTAGCCGGGGGGGGCACTCGTTAGCACGAGGGGCACTTAGCTGTAGCGTGGCAGGCAATTATTGAAAAGAATAGAAAAATACCCCCCCCCAGATGATTTATCTAGGGGTATGGAAGGGGTCAGAGACCCTATCTTTTAGGTTAAAAAGCCCGCCGACCCGGTTAAAGACCCCGCTGACGCGGTTAAAAAGGCCGTCATCGCGGTTAAAGACCTCGCCGAGCTGGTTAAAAAGCCCGTTGACCTGGTTAGGAACCAGGAAAACGCGGTTAAGAACCTGAAAATTGATAAAAAATAGCTTGTTTTTTTTATTAAAATAATAATTAGCTATTGGCTAGAAGCTATTAGCTAATTGCTATTTGCTAGAAGCCCTATATTTGTCATTATTTTTTTTTCAAGCCGATGTATCATAACCTTAAATTCATCAACGACCCTGTGTATGGAGCGGTAAAAATCCCCCACGAAATTATTTTTGATATTATAGAGCATCAGTATTTCCAGCGGTTGAGGCGTATTTCGCAGACGGGGCTTCTCAGCCTTACCTTTCCAGGGGCGGTACATACGCGGTTTCATCACGCTCTAGGCGCTATGCACCTAATGTTTACCGCTTTGGAAACCCTTAGACTGAAAGGGGTAGAGGTCTCTAAGGAAGAGGAAAAATCGGCAATGCTCGCTATTTTACTTCACGATATTGGGCACGGACCTTTCTCTCACGCTTTGGAAAGCAAGGTGATGAATGGGCTTCATCACGAGAAAATCTCACTGCTTCTGATGGAAAGGCTTAATGAGGAGTTTGGCGGTGAGCTATCGGTGGCGATAGAGATGTTCCAAGGGAGGTATAAGCGGAAGTTTTTTAATCAGCTTATCTCTTCTCAGCTGGATGTAGACAGGTTGGATTATCTCCGCAGAGACAGCTTCTATACTGGGGTTTCCGAAGGGAATATCAATACTCAGCGCATTATTTCTATGATGAATGTAGCCGAAGATGAGTTGGTCATTGATGCCAAAGGTGTGCAGTCTATCGAGAATTTCCTTACAGCACGGATGTTTATGTATTGGCAGGTGTACTACCATAAAACGGCGGTTCTATGCGAGGTGATGCTCACCAAAATCCTTTCCCGAGCAAAGGCTCTTGCTGCTACAGGGTACGAGCTGGAGGTATCAGAAAATCTCAGGTACTTCCTCTACCGAAAGGAGGAGTTTCAGGAGCCTTCTGCTGAGGATATTTTCCGATTTACACAGTTGGATGATACAGATGTATATCAGGCGATAAAGTCTTGGCAGCATACAGATGATTTTGTGCTTTCCTTTCTCTGCAAGGCCATTATGCAAAGGCGACTTCCGAAGGTCGTCCTCTCATTAAAACCTTTTAGTAAAGATTGTATTGATGAGAAAATATCAGCGGCAAATCAATGCTTCAATATAGAAAATGGAGAGCTTTTGGTAGATGATATCAGCAGAACCCTACTGCCGTACAATGTGGAAAAACAGCCGATTTATCTCTTGGAGAAGGACGGTTCTAAAATTCATTTACAAAATTCAGAAAACCCAATATTACTTTCTGCCATTACTCAGAAAACCGAGAAACATTATCTGATTTTCCCAAGTGATATCCGCTAATGTGAGGGGGATAAAACAGCGGTGAGGATTAAGCCTCATCGTTTTTAGATTCTGCTAAGAAGACTTCCAAGAGACCTTCTGGGAGCTCCATTTTGATGAATTTCTCTTTTCTGTTTACTTCCAGAATCCAGTCTTTAATAATAGGGATGATGACTTCCTTGCCATCAAGGTTGAGGATGAAATAATGCTGTGCTGTTTGGTCATTTACAGATTGGATTTCCCCATAGAGATTACCTTTATTATCCCATATCTTAAAGTGGATAATTTCGTGGTAGTAAAACTTCTTGCCTTCTAATTTAGGCAGTGTGGAGAGGGGGAGATATACCTCTTTCCCTATAACCTGCTCTGCGAGCTGATCGGTAGCATTTTTAAAGAGGATGTTGAGAGAATCCTGCTTGCTCCAAGAAATTTTTTGTATAAAAAATGGAACCAATAGTCCATTGATTTCAATGAATATTGATTCCAGTTTATTGTAAATCTCAGGTTGGTCAGTATCCAGTTTAAGGATTACATTCCCCTGTAGCCCGTGCTTACGCGTGATTTTTCCTAAAAAATAGCAATCTTCTTTACGCATAAAAACGGTAGACTTTTTAAGCCTCTGTGTTTTCTTCTGCTGGTGCAGATTCTTCGTTAGAAACTTCTTCATTAGCTTCTTCCACTGCCTCTTCTGCACTTTCAGTAGCCGCAGCCTCTGCCTGAGCTTTTGCAGCAAGTCTTGCTTCATTTACTTTTTGTTCAGCTTCCAAAGCAGCTTTCTTAGCATCTTGTTTAGCTTTTACTAAACCGTTTGCTTTTTCTTGGATTTTAGCTTCTTTTGCTTCTAACCAAGCATTGAATCTCTTTTCAGCTTCAGCTTCATCAAAAGCACCTTTTGCTACACCTCCTTGAAGGTGTTTCTTGTACAATACTCCTTTGTAAGAAAGGATAGCTCTCGCAGTATCGGTAGGCTGAGCACCGTGGTTTAGCCACTTTACAGCTGAGTCTACATTCAGTTCAATAGTAGCAGGATTGGTAATTGGATTGTAAGTACCCAACTTCTCGATGAATCTACCATCTCTTTTTGCTCTTGAATCTGCAACTACGATGTGATAAAAAGGTTTTCCTTTTTTACCGTGTCTTTGTAATCTAATTTTTACTGACATATGATAATTGTTTTAAGTGGGAACTCGTCCCTTGTTAAATAATTTTTGACGCGCAAAGATAAACATTTTTTTGAATGAGCAAACAACAGAAAGCAATATTTCCCTCTTCAGTCAAAATCATTACATTTGTGAGCATTAAAGAAAAAGTTATGAGCAGAATGAATTTTATAAAAGGAATAGGAATTGTGACTGCGGTTGTCTTTATTCTTTCTCTTTTCAATACAGGCTATTTATTGAGTTCTGGCGAGCAGGAAGTAAAGGCAATAATAGGCTCTGTCTTGGTGAGTCTTTCCCTCTTGCTGACATCCACTGCTATGCTTTTGGAGTATTTAAAGGTTCGTAAGGAGCAGAGAGAGATGAGGAAGGATGAGCACTAATCCTTTTAGCCTCGAAGTATAAAGAATAAGGCGATTAAAATAAAGATAAGAGCAATGAATATTCTTAGGAATTGATGTTGAGCCCTTATTTTTTTTGATGTATTTCTGCTCGGAAGTGAAGCTGGGTTGATAGGGGAGTGCTGCGTTTCTCTGCTATATTCGGAGACTTCGGTAATGGTAATCCCTTTCACAGCTGATTTGCTGATAACAGTATTCATCGCTTGGAGTACAATATAAAACTTCCCATTTTTAAACTCCGTTATTTTTATTTTCTTCTCACCGTAGGGAGCTACCAGCCCGAAAGGTAGAATTTTCACCGTATCGGCATTGTTGGTTTGCCACGAGATGATGATTTCCTCACCTTTTGAAACTCTTACTTTATTAATACTGAAATTTTTTATAGAAGGAGGTAGAGTATAGGTCGTAGTTCTCGTCTGCTCGGAAATAGCCCTGTCAAAATGCAGCCGTTTTTCTTCATCTGTTAAGATTTCGTAGGCTTCCTGTATTTCCCTGAATCGTTTTTCAAAGAAAGGGTCGTTGCCATTCTTATCAGGGTGATATTTCAGTGAGAGTTTTCGGTAGGCTCGCCTTATATCGTCCGTAGAAGCATCGGGCTCTACACCTAAGAAGTAGTAATAATTCTTCATTTTAGATTAAAAGCTAATCCCTCCATACCTTACGAAGCTCCCCAAGATAACCATTGTAACGCCTAAAAGAGTTACGCTTGTGATATGTACTGCCATTTCTGGGAGCTTGCTAAGGTTCCCTTTTCTCAGTTTGGGGAGCACCCTCGTCTGAGCACTTATGGCAAAGCAAACGCTGAGAAGCAGGCAGGAGAGTTTTAAGGATACCACTGTTTCGATAGAATTGGAGAAGCTAAACCAAGATTTAAGCCCCGCATCATAATCATAAGCCATACTGATACCCGTGATAACCAGTAGAAGCAGTGAAGGCATACCTATAGGCTCATATTTTTTCTCAAAATTCCCGATGTAGCTAAAATCTTTGTACTTCAATGCGCGAGGCATATAGCCGATAGCTAAAACTAAGTGCCCGCCTACCCAGATGGTGGCAGCAATAAGGTGAATGATTAAGAGAAGATGATGCATAGTTTGGTTTTTTAAGGGTAAAACATCTTCGGTATTGTTGTTTAAATGCTTTTTACAATACCGAAGATTTTAAATAAAATGGAAAGCTATTAATCTTATCTCGCTAATACTTTCTTTATGGCTTCTTTTACAGCTTCTGCATCTATTTTATACTTTTTCATCAGCTGTGCAGGCGTTCCAGATTCCCCGAAAGTATCATTTACTGCTACAAACTCTTGTGGTGTAGGTCTTTTCCGTGCTAATAATCCTGCAACCGACTCCCCAAGCCCTCCGAGGTAGTTGTGCTCTTCAGCGGTAACGATTCTCCCTGTTTTCTCAACCGATTTCAGGATGATTTCCTCATCAAGAGGTTTAATCGTATGGATATTGATAACCTCACAGGAGATTCCTTCTTTTTCCAGTTCATCGGCTGCTACGAGAGATTCCCAAACCAAGTGCCCTGTCGCTACTATGGTTACATCTTTTCCTTCTTGGAGCATTATCCCTTTTCCGATTTCAAAAGGCATATCTTCTGGGATGAAAACAGGAACCGCTGGTCTTCCGAATCGGAGGTATACAGGTCCTTCGTAGTCAGCAATAGCGATGGTTGCAGCTTTTGTCTGGTTATAATCACAAGGGTTGATAACGACCATATTCGGCAACATCTTCATCATCCCGATGTCTTCCAATGTCTGGTGTGTAGCTCCGTCTTCACCGAGGGTGAGCCCAGCGTGGGAGGCACATATCTTTACATTTTTGTCGGAATAGGCTACCGACTGGCGTATCTGGTCATAGACTCTGGCAGTGGAGAAGTTGGCAAAGGTGCCCGTGAAAGGTATTTTCCCACTGATGGCAAGCCCTGCAGCAATGCCAATCATATTCGCCTCTGCAATACCTACCTGATAGAACCTCTCGGGTGCTTTTTCTATAAATTTCTCCATTTTCAGTGAGCCGATAAGGTCAGCACAGAGGGCTACTACATTAGGATTCGTATCTGCGAGCTCTGCCAGCCCTGCTCCGAAGCCACTTCGTGTATCTTTTTTTTCTGTATAAGTATATTTCATTTTAATTCTATTAAATGTGAGACTGATGTTTAATAATCCTGTGGATTGTCTAATGAAAGCTGCTCAAGAGCTTTTGCAAGCTGTTCATCGTTCGGAGTTTTTCCGTGCCAAGCGTTGGTTCCCATCATAAAATCTACCCCAGCGCCCATCTCTGTATGTAGTACGATGGCGATAGGCTTTCCTTTTCCTGTGAGCTGTTTTGCTTTTTCCAGAATTGAGATTACAGCTTCTATATCATTACCGCTTTTCTCCTCCAAAACTTCCCAGCCGAAAGCTTTCAACTTCTCTGGAAGGTTGCCAAGAGAGAGTACTTTATCCACATCTCCGTCGATTTGTCGGTTGTTGTAGTCTATCGTAGCGATGAGGTTATCCACCCTGTTATGAGCGGCAAACATCAATGCCTCCCAGATTTGACCTTCCTGTAGCTCGCCATCGCCGTGCAGCGTATATACAAGGTGTTGGTCATTATTCAGCTTTTTGCCAAGTGCAGCACCTATGGCTACCGAAAGCCCCTGACCGAGCGAACCAGATGCTACCCTTACGCCAGGCAAGTGGTCGTGAGTCGTAGGGTGCCCTTGCAGGCGGGTGTTTAGCTTTCTAAATGTCGCGAGCTCTTCTACTGGGAAAAAGCCCCTCCTCGCTAAAGTGGAGTAGAGCACAGGAGAGATATGCCCATTTGAGAGGAAGAACAGGTCTTCATCTCTCCCCTCCATAGAGAAAGGCAGTTTGTAATCCATCACCTGATGATAGAGGGCAAGGAAAAACTCTACACAGCCAAGGCTACCACCAGGGTGGCCAGAACTTACGGCGTGTACCATTCTCAAAATGTCCCTTCTTGTTTGTGTTGCGAGCGTTTTAAGCTCTTGAATAGATGTGTTCATTATCCATTAGATTTATACGCCTGCGAAGGTACGATTTTATTTCCTTTTTGAGATACTTGTTAGTACGAAGTCATTTAGCAATAATTGTCTCCCTGGCTATGGACTCATTATCCCACACTATGTAACGAAATGAGGGTGTTGGGCGTCTAATAGCATTAAAATTTTAAAATGAAAAGATACATTGCTTTGGTATTAGGAGTAGCGTCTGGGGTATTGGCGGCTCAGAAGAGATGGTCGTTAGAGGACTGCATACGATATGCGGAGGAGCATAATTTGGAGATTAGATATGCCCAGAAGAATAGCGATATACAGCAGAAGAATTTTGATATGGCAAGGAGAGAAGGCTTGCCAAGCGTAGCAGGCTCGGTGGGGAATGACTTCAACTTTGGGCAGAGCCAAGATGTCTTCGGAAATAATCATTCGAATAATAGTTTTAATAACAGCGCCAATCTCAGGGCGAGCATCAGCGTGTATAACCACAGCAGGCTGAACAAGCAGATACAGAAATCGGGCTACGAGGTGGAAGCCAGCAGGTATGACCTTGAAAAAACCAAGAATGATATCTATGTGAGAATCGCTAAGCAGTACCTCACCGTATTGCTGAACAGGGAGGTGGAGCTCATCAATAAGAGTTCGTATGAAAATGCAGCGAAACTCTTGGAAAGAGCCGAGAAAACCACTGCGGCGGGGACTACGGCATACACCGTTTTGGCGGAAGCAAAAGCAGCGGTGGCAAGGGAGTTTCAGAACCTGAAAACAGCGGAAATTAATACCCATAATGCGCTTTTTGACCTGGCGATGCTCCTCCAAATAGAGGATTATAAGAGCTTTGATGTAGCGGAAAACCCCGTATTGGATATCCCAGAGCGGAATGCCCCTATCTCCGAAGAAAAACTAATGGAAATCTATAATAGCCGACCAGAAATCAAGAGTGCAGAGGCAAAAATTAGGGCTTCTGAGAAGCAAACCGAGATTGCCAAAACGGCTTTTTATCCGAGTATAAGCGCAAGCGCAGGGGTGGGAACTTTCTACTTCCGAGCATTGAACAGCGATGAGAATAAATCATTCTCCCAGCAGTATAAGGATAATTTCGGTCAGCAGCTCGGTGTTTCTGCCACGATTCCGATTTTCAACAAAGGGATTACCAAGCTACAAGTAGAGCAAGCGAAGCTCAGCGAGGAGCTCGCAAAAACCAACCTCCAGCAGCAGAAACAGGAGGTGCTGCAAAATGTACAGCGAGCAGAATATACCGCACAGAGCAATTATGAAATCTACATCTCTGCCGTAGAAGCGGAGAAGTCGGCAGAGCTGGCACTTGACTTTGCCGAGAAGAGCTATGAGGCAGGGCGCACCACCATCTACGATGTGAATATCGCGAGGAATAATTATGCGAATGCACAAGGCTCGGTGGCACAAGCGAAGTTTAATTATATCTTCCAGCTCAAACTTTTGGACTTCTATGCTGGCTTACCGTTTAGCCTTTAATGGGGCTTAGTATTATCTTTGCCGAAAAAAAGAGTGTCTATAAACCTATTGACGAAATTTTTACCAGAACACACGCTCCCTTACCTCAAAAAGTGGTTTGGGAGCTATCGTATTCATATACACATTGCCCGAGACAGGCATTCTAAGCTGGGAGATTATATAAAACTCCCCGATGATAGCCATAAGATTACGCTTAATTCTACCCTCAAACCCGAGTTGTTCTTCTTTGTGCTTACCCACGAGCTGGCGCATCTCCTCGCCTTTGAAAAATTCGGAAGGAGGATACCCCCACACGGTAAAGAGTGGAAGCTCACCTTTGGAAATATGATATTGGAAAGCCTGCCCGTATACAAAGAGGAAGCAAGACCTCTGCTGATAAAGTTTTCCAAATCTCCGAAAGCGAATTTTATGGCAAGTGAAGATTTGGTGAGGTACTTCCGCCCAGAACCCGAGACTACAGATGGCGTTTATATAGAAAATCTCGCGATGGGGGAGGAGTTTATCTACCGAAAGCAGGTGTATAAGCTCATAGAAAAGCGGAAAAAAAATTATCTTTGCCAGAATTTAAGTACGGATAAGAAGTATATGTTTAAATCCGTTACTCTTGTACAAAGAAAAAAACAAAATGGAGAATAATAATAAGTATTGTATTATAATGGCAGGAGGGATAGGTAGCCGTTTCTGGCCGCTGAGTACTCAAGAGTTTCCAAAGCAGTTTTTGGATATATTAGGCACAGGAAATACGATGATTCAGCAGACTTATCAAAGGATTTCTAAAATAATCCCTGCCGAAAATATCTTCGTAATAACCAATAGAGACTATATAGAAGTGCGTAAAGAGCAGCTACCAGAGGAGCTACCAGAAAATATC
>ERZ773068.1746-NODE-1746-length-10514-cov-6.368582_pt1 | contig 10514 bp, 9 predicted proteins | sample MGYA00580620_ERZ773068 | MGnify/ENA primary metagenome ERZ773068 (study PRJEB29015, sample SAMEA2737983) | human oral metagenome | biome: human oral; feature: human-associated habitat; material: dental | place: China | collected 2101 ... | reverse complement strand
GGCTTTTCCATTAAAAAAATCAGGAAAAACCAAATCAGAAATTGAAGAAAAAGTATTATCCCTATTAGAATTAGTAGGGTTAGAAGATAAGGTCAATAGTTATCCTCGTCAACTGTCTGGGGGACAAAAACAACGTGTCGCGATTGCCAGAGCGTTAGCCAATGACCCAGATGTATTGCTCTGTGATGAAGCAACGAGTGCGCTAGATCCTAAAACGACGTATTCGATTTTGGAATTATTGCAGAAAGTAAATGTTCAATTAGGCATTACAATTGTTATTATCACGCATGAGATGCAAGTTGTAAAAGAAATTTGTAATAAAGTAGCGGTCATGGAAGAGGGCGAAGTGATTGAAAAAGGAAGCGTTCTTGAAATCTTTACAAACCCGGAACGCGACTTAACAAAAGACTTCATCGATACAGCGACTCATATTAACCAAGGCATTGAAACGGTGCTTTCGCATGAACAGTTATTGAATCTACAAGAAGGCGACTACTTAGTGAAAATTTCATTTGTAGGGGCTTCGACGGGAGAACCATTAATTACAAAACTATCCACTCAATTCCAAGTGGCAGCCAACATCTTGTTTGCCAATGTTGAGATTATTCAAGAGACGCCAGTAGGAACGCTATTAGTGGGTCTCTCTGGAGAAAAATCAGGTATCGAAAATGCACTTTCTTACATCAGAGAACAAGGCGTTTCTGTTGATGTCTTAGAAGAGTCAAAGGGAGGTGCTTAGGATGAATGTATTAGCATTGATAGATTTTAAATCTTGGTTTCCAAATATTGATGCCAAAGTTTGGGAAGAAATTCTAAAAGCTACGATGGATACATTAATAATGGTAGGAATTTCTGGTTTAATTGCTGGGGTTTTAGGGATTGCCTTAGGTGTGACATTAGTAGTGACACGTGAGGGGAATATCCTTGGAAACAAATTTGTCTATTTAATACTAGATAAAATCGTGAATATTTTCCGTTCGATACCATTTATTATTTTAGCGATGTTATTAATTCCATTCACTCGCTTTATTATAGGAACAACCATTGGTATTCCAGGGGCAATCGTCCCTCTAGTCGTCGCGACAGTGCCATTCTTCTCTCGTCAGGTGCAACTAGCCTTAACCGAAGTAGATAAAGGGGTTATTGAAGCGAGCGTTGCGATGGGATGTACACCACTTGAAATTATTTTCAGAGTGTACTTAAAAGAAGGTCTACCAAGTTTAATTCGTGCAGGGTCATTAACAATCATTAGTTTAATCGGATTAACGACTATGGCTGGAGCATTCGGTGCCGGTGGAATCGGGAACGTAGCTATTTCCAGAGGATACAATCGATTCCAAGGAGACGTTATCGTCGTATCGACACTTATCATGCTTATCGTAGTATTTATCACCCAAGCAATCGGTGACTATTTAGAGAAAAAAGCCACGAAATAACAGGATACGAGACATCGCGTTCAGAAATGGAACGTTGGACCGGAACAACGTAAACGGTCTAACAGACCGTGCGGATGTTTCGGGAAACGCACGCCATTTCTGCGATGGCGAGTTCAACTACACAGGATACGAGGGCGAACGCTCAGGGCCGAACCATTGGACTGATATGACGCAAGGGACTCGGAACGAGTCGTGCGGACATATCAGGAAATGGACGTCGGACCTGTGAGCCCGAGTTCAACTCCAGGTTGCGACCAATCGCACCCAAAACAAAATAAACTAACTCAAAAGGGGAAAATAAAATGAACATTAAAAAATTATTTGTAGCTGCAGCGGCAGCATTAACTTTAGCAGCATGTGGGGCTGCTCAATCATCTAACTCAGGAAGCAATGCATCTACAGAAGCAAAAAAAGAAGTGAAACAAGTAAAATTAGGGGTTAACGCTGGTAACCACGATGTTTGGGATGACGTTATTGCTCGCTTGAAAGAAAAAGAAGGTATTGAAGTTGAATTAGTAGAATTCACTGACTACGTACAACCAAACCAAGCACTAGAAAATGGGAATGTTGATTTGAACTCTTTCCAAACAATTATTTACTTAGAAAACTTCAACAAAGAACAAGGAACACACATCAAACCAATCGGCTACACTGTAATTGCTCCAATGGGTGTTTACTCTAAGAAAATTAAAAACGTAAGTGAATTAAAAGATGGCGATACAATTGCTATTCCTGAAGATACTTCAAACAACTCACGTGCATTACGTTTACTACACGCAGCTGGCGTTATTAAATTAAAAGATCCTAACAATACTTTAGCAACTAAAGATGACATTGTTGAAAATCCTAAAAACATCCAAATCAAAGAATTACCTGCTGGCCAAACAGCTCGTGCTTTAGATGATGTTGCTGCTTCACTAATCAATAATGGTTTCGCAGTAGAAGCAGGATTCCAACCTACAAAAGATTCTATCTTCATCGAACAAATTACAGATTCTTCACAACCTTACTACAACGTAATCGCTGTTAAAGAAGGTAACGAAAACAATGAAGTCTACAAAAAAATCGTAGAATACTACCAATCACCAGAAACTGCTAAGAAAATTGAAGAAGTTTCAAAAGGTGCGAACGTACCAGTTTGGGAAAAAGCTAAATTAAACAACTAGGATGTGAGACATCGCGCTCAGAAATGGAACGTTGGACTGGAACGCCGTAAGGGACTCGGAACGAGTCGTGCGGACATATCAGGAAATGGACGTCGGTCCTGTGAGCCCGAGCTCAACTACACAGGATGTGAGGGCGAACGCTCAGGCCTGAAACACTGGACCAGAATAACGCAAAGGGCTGCTTGCAGTCGTGCGGATATTCTGGGAAGTGGACGTCAGGGCTGTGAGCCCGAACTCGACTACTAGGATGTGAGAAAAAGCGTTAAGAAACGAATCGCTGGAGACAAATAACGCAAAGGACTGCTTGCAGTCGTGCGGATATTTGTCGAAGTGGACGTCGTTTCTGCCTTTTCGAGCTCAACTATTAAGTTGTGAGAAAAGCAAAATGTAACTTATATGTTACATTTCGAAAAATAAAATGAGAGAGAGGCGTGCTTAGCATGCCTCTTTATTCAATATATAATGAAAGAAGGAAAATAAAATGAGTGGTATTCAAGAAAAAGCGTCTAAATTACAAGAGTATCTCGTAAAAACGAGAAGACATCTACATGAAAATCCTGAATCAAGCTTAAAAGAATTTGAGACCGCAGCTTTCATACAAAAGGAACTTACTTCATTTGGGGTACCGTTTGAAAAAGTTGGTGAGACAGGGACTTTAGCTATTATTAAAGGTGGTAAAGGAGATGGAAGAACAGTGTTGCTTCGTGCGGATATCGATGCTTTAGAGCTTCCTGATTGCACTGCAAAACCTTATGCTTCAAAACGCCAAGGATTGAACCATGCTTGTGGACATGATGCACATACAGCAATGGGACTAGGAACAGCTAAATTATTGAATGACATCAAAGACACCTTTTCTGGAACGGTAAAAATCGCCTTTCAACCGGCTGAAGAAATTGGCGCAGGAGCAAAACAATTCGTGGCATCAGGTCAAATCGACGATATCGATGAGTCATTTGCGATTCATGTGAATTCGAGTTTACCAGTTGGTACGTTTGCTGTTCAAGGAGGCCCTGTAAATGCTTCATGTGATATTTTTAAAATTAAAATTACTGGTAAAAGTGCTCATGTAGGACGTCCGCATTTAGGGCATGATGCTTTGGTGACGGCTAGCGAGACAGTGCTAGCACTTCAAACAATCGTTGCAAGAGAAATAAATCCAGGAGATCGTGCTGTTGTTGGGATTGGAAAACTAAACGCAGGGACTCGTTATAATATCGTTGCGAATGATGCTGAACTGGAAGGGACGATACGGGCGTTCAGTCATGAAACGAGAGCGCATTTAAAAGAGGCTGTTACACGTATTGCGCGTGGGGTAGCCGAAATGAATCGTTGTGCATTTGAAATTGATTGGTATGATGCTGCTGCACCTGTGATTAATACTCCAGAATTAGCGTTGGAATTTCAAAAAGCGGTCTCAGAAGTAGAAGGAATTCATCAAGTTTTGAAGGAATACGATATGTCAATGGGAGCCGATGATTTTGCAGATTATCTAGTTGATAAACCAGGTGTCTATGGTCTTTTAGGGTCTAGTTCAAGTGAAGAAAGTTCATTTGGACATCATCATGAAAAATTTGATATCGATGAGAGCATCCTATCTGTAGGTGTTTCTTGTGAGGTAAATTATATTTTACAACGGTTGTCCTAAGAACAATTTACAAAACGATTGGAGTATCTTGTATAAAGTAGAAGTAGTTTTCATAGAAAAAACTAACTTTCTTAAGTTCTAAGCATTGTTTTTGAAAAGTTAGTGATGTATAATGCAAAAAGACTGAAATATAATTGGAGTGAAATATATATGGGTAAGAAAAAATTAATTTTGGCGGGAATTGTCTCAGCAGGAGTATTGGGAACAGCTGTAGTAACGAATTTGCCTAGCATTTTTGCTGAAGCAAGTGAAGAAACTACTCAAGCTGCAGAAACGACACAAAGTGATGCAGGTGCCCAAAAAACAAATCCAACTGCTGAAGAAAAATTAGCCCAAAAACTTGAAGAGTTGAAAAAACAAAAAGAAGAAGTTGAAGAATTAGTGGCTGAAGTAAATGATGCCGTTGATAAAGCAACTCAAAAACTAGAACAAGCAAAAGAAGAGTTAGAACAAGCAAAAGCAGAAGGAAAACCTCAAAGCGAAATCACTGCATTAGAAGAAAAAGTGAAAGAAGCTCAAACAGACTACGATGACACAGTCGCTCAAGCAGAGTCAGATTTAGCTGGTTTCCAAAAAGAAATGGAAGACATTGATAAAGAAGTTGCGAAAGTTGAAGAAGAGTTGAAGAAATTAGATCCTCAAGCTAATACAACAACACAAGCACCAACGACAGAAGCTACAACAGCTGTGACAACACAAGCACCAACGACAGAAGCTACAACAGCTGTGACAACACAGGCACCAACGACAGAAGCTACAACAGTTGCGACAACACAAGCACCAACGACAGAAGCTACAACAGTTGCGACAACACAAGCGCCAACGACAGAAGCTACAACAGTTGCGACAACACAAGCACCAACGACAGAAGCTACAACAGTTGCAACAACACAAGCACCAACGACAGAAGCTACAACAGTTGCAACAACACAAGCATCAACAACACAAGCTGTAACAACAGTAGCTACATCAGCAGTAACGACACAAACAAATGCAGGGAATGCACAAAACTCTGATGCTAATGCTGCGGTTAATGCACAAAATGGACAAGTAACTTCTGCCTCTGATGCTAAAGAAGCAAAAGTTCCAGGAGCTCAAGTAAAATCTGAGCAAGCAGAAACATTGCCAAATACAGGTACAACATCAAATAATACTTTAGTGGCTGCAGTAGTTGCGATTGTAGCTGGATTTGGAACAATCTTTGGGTTCAAAAAAGCTAAAGAAGAAAAATAATTTTTCATTTAACTGAATTTAATCACTCATGCAAGCTCTTAGATGCCTTCGATTCAATGTGTCTAAGAGCTTGTTTTTTTGAGAATAAAAGAAACGCTTGAAAATACTGTCAGGTAAGGTGTTAAGAAAAATTAAAAATCTAAAATTTTTACCCAAATTTCATATGAAAGTATATACCAGTATGCTATAATCCTTTTTGTAATGAAAACAAGGGCAATTGTTTTTCAGAAAGAGAATTTGAAAAGGTGTTCAAGGGAGAAAAAGATGGCACGTTTATTAGAACAATTAGAAAAAAATACACAACTCGATAAAGTGATTTATAAGCACGACTTAATGCCAGAAGAAGAACTAACAGCTAAACAAGTATGGGAGTACTCTGATAAGTTGGCGTTTTATTTAAATGAAACTTATAAAGAGGATAAATCTCCGATTGTGGTTTATGGTCATAAGCATCCATTTATGCTGGTGTACTTCTTAGCTTGTGTTAAAAGCGGAAGAGCATTCTGCCCCGTGGATGTCAACACTCCAATCGATCGCGTAAGGGATATTGCTGCAACAGTAAAGAGCCCAATCGTTTTTGTGAGTGAGGCAATTGAACTAGATACGCCAATAATGACAGTAGATGAGGCTAAAAATATTATTACCCAAACTAAAGAACGTGTTTCTAAGGAAGATTATGTGAAGGATGAAGATATTTTTTATATTATTTTCACTTCCGGAAGTACAGGAAAGCCAAAAGGTGTCTCTATTACATATGCAAACTTAAACCACTTCTTAGATTGGTATACAGCTTATTATGATGGAAAAGGACCTCAAGTCTTTTTAGGGCATCCACCATTTTCTTTTGATTTATCAGTGATGTCTTTATGGCCAGCATTGTATATGCATATTCCGTTGGTTCAAATCGATAAAGAGCATTTACAAGATTTTAAAGTACTGTTCAAAACTTTAGAAGAATCAAAAGCGACTGTTTGGATTTCGACGCCATCTTTTGCAGAAATGTGTTTGGCGGATCCAAGTTTTAATGGAGACTTGCTCCCTGAACTGGAACAATTTGTTTTCTGTGGAGAAAAATTATTTAGTTCTACCGTAGAAAAATTAATGGAACGATTCCCGAAAGCAGAAGTCGTAAATACTTATGGACCGACAGAATCTACTGTAATGGTCACATGGATGCCACTTACAAAAGAATTAGTGGAACGTTATCCTGATAACTTGCCAGTAGGAGTTGTTAAACCAGGAACGACAGTTTTGATTGATGGGGAAAATAGCGGAGAGATTATTATCTACGGCAATACAGTTGCGAAAGGATACTACGAAAATCCTGAAATGAATCAGAAGCATTTCTTTGAGGTGGATGGTGAGCGTGCTTATCGAACAGGAGATGTGGGGCATTTCGAAGGAGAGTTATTATTCTGCGAAGGACGGATTGATTTCCAAATCAAATTGCATGGACACAGGATTGAATTAGAAGATATTGATAATAATCTATTGAAAAATCCAAAAATTCGTCAAGCGGCTACCGTGCCTTCTTTTGCAGATGGTAAAGTGAAGTCTATTACGTCGTTTGTAGTCTATAACGAACCGATTGAAAAACGTTTTGAAACGGTTAAATTAGTCAAAAAAGAATTAGCACAACATGTGCCGGAATATATGATTCCTAAGAAAGTCGTTTTCTTAGATGAAATGCCGTTAAACAATAACGGGAAGATTGATAAAAAACAATTAAAGGAGCTTGTGTAGTCGATGCATTATTTTGAAGGCCTATCCTTCTTTATGACACTGGGATTCATTCTTATAATAGCGTTCATAATGAATGTCTTTCAAAAATCTACTTACTATCTATCGTTAGTATTTTCTACGTTGATGGTTTATTTCGTTTTCGCAGAAAATCCTATGCATCTTGGCTCTATCATAGGTTATGTTTTAGCAGGTTATATACTGATGCATCTGAGTGAGAAGTTTAAAGAGCATAAGAAAACAATGATTCTTATGATTTTTCTTGCAGGACTACCGCTTGTTTTAGTTAAAGTTCTCGCTGTATTTAAGATCTCGGGGCTTGGCTTTTTAGGTATTTCCTACATGACTTTTAAGTTAATCCAAATCATTATTGAAATTTATGATGGGTTAATCGAAAAGCCAATGGGACCACTAGATTATGTGCACTTTCTATTATTTTTCCCTGCGCTAAGTTCAGGGCCGATTGATCGCAGTCGCAGATTCTTAGAAGATTGGAAAAAGCAACGAACAAAGGATGAGTATTTAGAATTAGCGGGAACAGGTCTTTTTAGATTGGTTCTTGGACTATTTTATAAGCTTGTAATTTCTGGAATGGTGTTTCAACAAATGACATCCATTCGATATAAAGACTTTTCTTTCTTCGTTATTTATATGTATTTATACACCGCATATTTATTCTTTGATTTTGCAGGGTATAGTCTGATGGCAGTAGGAGCAAGTAATATTCTTGGAATTGAAACACCAATGAACTTTAACGTTCCATTTATTAGTGTGGATATTAAAGATTTCTGGAATCGTTGGCACATTACGCTATCTACATGGTTGAGGGATTTCGTATTCTCTCGTATTGTTATGAGATTTATGCGAAAAAAAATCTTTAAAAAACGCTTGACGACAGCTATGGTTGCCTATATGATTAACATGACTTTTATGGGATTCTGGCATGGAATTACATTGAACTATATTGCTTATGGATTCTATCATGGAATCTTAATGGCAGCATTCGAGTGGTATCAGAAAAAATCGAAGTTTTATAAGAAAAATAAGAATAAGACCTGGTATAAAGTGATTAGCTGGATAATAACGATGCACTTAGTGATGTTTGGATTCTTGATTTTTTCAGGGAAAATGTCTGAGTGGGCCCGTAAATTGATATAAGAAAGTAGGAGAAGAATATGGAAGAAAGAATTTTAGAAATTCTAGAAGAAATTTGTGAAGATGAAGTAGTATACGAAGATAAAGACATTAACTTAAAAGAAGAAGGGTTAATGGATTCATTAGCTTTCGTTGAACTGCTTGTTCGCTTAGAAGAGTTCGGTATCGAAGTGGCTCCAACAGAAGTTACTTATGAAGAAATCGATACTCCAAATAAAATTATTAAATACGTTTCAGAACGTGTAGCTTAATTTGAAATCGTAAAAGGCGCTTCCTAGAAGGTAGGAGGCGCCTTTTTGAGTATTTAGAATTTAATATTTAATAGTTCGTTTACTTCGGTATAAGCGGATTGAATTCGCTCGAGCGTTTCTTTGTCTACGGTATGCTCCAGAGGACCACCTGGCATATAGTTTTCAGCGAGAAAGACTTGATAGTCGTAAGCAGGGCCTTCCATAAAGCTGCGGTCGATTTCAGTTCGTGAAACCCATGTTGGATGAGCCTTAACGCTTGTGAGGGTCGTCTTACCGTTTTCTTTTTCAATCGTGATATCCATAATCACACCACGCTCGGTCCAGATATTTTCCAAGGTTTCAACGCGTTGGTTCGAAAGGAGATTCCCCATCGAGTAGATGATAAATTTCTTTTCACCGTCTTTAGTGATGGTTTCAGTTGGTTCAATAACGTGTGGATGTCCACCAAAAATCACGTCCGCACCCCATTCAATCATTTGATGATACGTATCGATTTGTCCTTGTGTTGGTTGAAGGTGATATTCTTCTCCCATTTGTGGCAACACAATCGTAAAGTCAGCAATTTCTTCAGCGCGTTGAATGAGCTGTTTCACCTTTTGCATATTCAAATCGTATAAGTGGTTATTATATTCTTCGTCGGTGAGTGTAGCTTCGATTCCGTTGAAACCATACGCAAATCCAAGAATGGCGACTTTAATGCCATTGACTTCTTTTACAAGAATTCCTTCTGACGGGTCAACTTTTACCCCGAAGATATCAAGACCGTTTTTACGAAAGGCGTTGGCTGTGTATTTCAAGCCTTCGATGCCTGTATCGAGAATATGATTATGCGCTAAGTCGAGGACATCGTATCCGGCGTCTTTGATGCTTTGAATGACTTCTTCCGGCGCATTAAAAAGTGGATATCCAGCAAGAGGTTCGTTTGGATTAATAGTTCCTTCGAAATCCCCAATCGCAAGGTCTGCGCTAGATACGAGTGGCGTAATTTGTTCATAGTCATTTTTGAAATCATACGAATTCCCGTCAAACGCGCTGCCATAAACAATATCGTGATAGAGCATATCCCCACTTGCTGTAATACGTGCAACTTGCTTATTCGTTGTTGGAGACTGAGGGTTATTTGGTGTAGCGTTAGCCTCTTGATTTTGTTCAGAGGATGTTTTCGCGGTTTGAACAGTTTCTAACCTTTCTTGTGCGGAAGGGCGCGTAAGAAATCCTGCTGCAATCGTAAATACAGATAAGATACAAATTCCGTAAAATTCCATTCGCTTGATTCTATCTTGCTTTTTAGAACCTCTCATAAACATCCACCATCCCACCTCGTTTTTCTTTATTATAATGAAAATAAAAAAATTTTAAAAGATGGTTTTGGGATAAATAACGAGCGAATGGTTATCAGCATATACAAAAATTTGTTTAGTTTTTACGAATTGGTATTAAAAGCGTTATTTTCATAATGAAAGATTACGAAAACGTTAAAAAACAACAAAAGGTGGAAAAATAAAAGGAAATACGCTATAATAAAACCGTTAAAAATAAATGCTGTAAGCATCAAGGAGGAACTAAAACATGAGTCGTTTAGTAAGCATGACTGAAATGTTACAAAAAGCAAAAGAAGGCAAATACGCTGTTGGTCAATTCAACATCAACAACTTAGAATGGACACAAGCCGTTTTAACTGCAGCGCAAGAAGCTAACTCACCAATTATCTTAGGTGTATCTGAAGGTGCTGGAAAATACATGGGTGGACCTAAAGTTGTTACAGCTATGGTAAATGCATTATTAGATTCTATGGACATCACTGTTCCAGTAGCATTACACTTAGACCATGGTTCTTCAGTAGAAGTATGTAAACAATACATCGACGCTGGATTCAGCTCAGTAA
>ERZ773068.1744-NODE-1744-length-10524-cov-6.119687_pt1 | contig 10524 bp, 10 predicted proteins | sample MGYA00580620_ERZ773068 | MGnify/ENA primary metagenome ERZ773068 (study PRJEB29015, sample SAMEA2737983) | human oral metagenome | biome: human oral; feature: human-associated habitat; material: dental | place: China | collected 2101 ... | reverse complement strand
CCGTCAACATTATTTTCATTATATGAACTGTCATCAGAAGTATCCTTTACAAGTTTTTTTTCAAATATTTCTTTTTCATCATTCAATTTTTTTTCTATTTCTTCAAGCGAAACAGATTCATCCATGCTGTACTTATCAATTTTCGTACGTACAAGCCTAGTCATTGTTGCATAAACTCCAAGCTTTCTTCCAATATCCCTCACAAGAGACCTTATATATGTCCCGCTGCTGACTTCAGCATAAAAGGAAATCTTATTCTGTTCTATATTTATCTCTCTTATTGAATAAATTTTTATTTTCCTTGCCTGTCTTTCTACCTCAATTCCTTTACGCGCGAGTTCATAAAGCTTTTCTCCATTTATTTTAATGGCAGAATACATAGGGGGGATCTGCATTATTTCTCCTGTAAAACTGTTAATAACTTCAAATATTCTTTCATCAGAAATATTTATCTCTCCTTCATATTTTTCGCTTATCTCACCTTCAGTGTCATATGTAGCAGTCTCATAACCTAATTCAAGTTCTACAAAATATTCCTTATCTCTTTTCATGAGATTATCAGAAAATTTCGTAGCATTATTTACCATTACTATAAGAAGACCTTCAGCTATAGGATCAAGTGTTCCTGCATGTCCAACTTTATTTGATTTTATAATCCATTTGAGCTTATTTATTGCTTTAAAGGATGAAATTCCCTTACTTTTATTTAATAGAACTATTCCATCATTTTTAAATATACTATTTTCTTTCATCTCACATCCCCTGTCTTATTCTATTAACAGATGCCGGCATATCTGTCTAACTACATTATAGGTGAAACTACCCTGAAAAGAGAATTTCTGATTTTTCTCCAGAATACTGTCTTTTTCAGATTTTCTTCCTTTATCTCTTCACAGAAGTCTAAATCCTTATAAAACTGGTTTCTTATATTCTGACTGATTTCTTGATTAAAAAAAATTGAGTTCACTTCATAGTTTATTTCAAAGCTTCTCATATCAAAATTACACGTTCCCATAGTGGATACCCTTCCATCAACTACAATATTTTTACAATGTATAAATCCTGCTTTATATCTGTATATCTCAACACCTGCCATAAGCAGTTCCTCAAAATATGTTTCAGCAATCCAGTAAGGTATTTTCTTATCTGGAACCCCTGCTATCATAAGTTTTATCTTCACTCCTGAAAGTGCAGCAATTTTTAGCTGGCTCACTAGTGAAGTATCAGGTATAAAATATGGACTCTGAATAAGTATTTCTTTCTTAGCCGATCCTATAAGTTTTGAATAGGTATACTTTAAAGTTGTCCATATTGTATCAGGTCCGCTTGAAGATACCTGCATAAGATAAGGGCTATCTTTCTGTACCTTTTTATGTTCTTCTATAACTTCTTCTATATCAGACATTTTAAAATCCTGTTTTCCCCCGCTGTTAAGCCAGTCTGTTACAAATATTGCAAGATAGTGAAGTACAAGTTCTCCCTGTATTCTAACATTTGTATCTCTCCAGCTTTCAAATCTTTTTCCCCCTGTTATATATTCTTCTCCAAGATTCATCCCACCGGTATGAAGTATTCTGTTATCTACAATTGTTATTTTTCTATGATTTCTATAATTAAGTTTTGAAAGGGCAAACTTTATATCTAGAAAATATTTAAACTCTACTCCGACTTTTGCCAATTCTTTCCTATATTTTTCCGATATTGTTCCAAACGAACCCATCCCATCAAAAAGTAGCCTTATTTTTACACCTTCTTTTGCTTTTTTAACCAGTACATCTTTTACTTTTTCTCCAAGTCCATCCGATCTCCAGATAAAATATTCCATATAAATAGTTTCTTTTGCATTTTCCAAATCCTGAATAATGGAATCAAAAGCTTCTTTCCCATCATAAAACATTTCGTATGAACTGTTGTGGGTCAGATATGTACCTTCTGAAGCATATAAAAGTTTAACAATTTCACTTTCTTCCTGGGAAATTCCTGCATTATTCATAAGTATGTCTAAATCTTCGGGTTTTACCTTACGAGAATGAAAAATCTCTGCAGGATCATATTTCAGAAAGTTTTTTGTAAGGCTCGGAAACCCTTTGAATAAACTTCTCCGATTCTTGTTTTGTAGAGATTCTATCCTGTTTTTTCTCCAGTTTATTCCAAATACAAGATACAGTATAAATCCAAAAACTGGAAAAACAGTTATTGTAAAAATCCATGCAACTATTGTTTCAGGTGATCTTTCTGAAACTAAAATAGCTATTAGAAACATTATATAAATTGCTAAATGTATATGCTCTATGGAAACTATCCATATTAATAAACTTTCAAAGTTTTGAAACATTTGACCTCCTAAAATTTATCTTTTGATTTTATAATATTTTTATATATTAACATTTTTATAAGTCTTTTTCAAATACAAAAATATATGCATTTATTCATAAAATATTCTAAATATAAAAATAAAGTAAAAAATCAAATTTATAGAGTTTTTTACTTTATTTAGAGTATTTATTCATTTGTTATTTTATTTATAAAAAACTTTTATAAACTTTCTTCTGACTTTTATCTTGAACTGCTGGAACCAATCATTACCAGCTTATCAGGTTTTACTTTTCTTTCACTTCTTTCAATAAGCTGTTCTGAAGCTCCTACCTTTAAAAGTCTTTCTAGAACTTCCACTGTAAATTCTTCATCATCAGCTATGCCACTTCCACCATTAGAAAGTTCTATAAATTCCTGATTTTCAGGTGTAGGAATAGGACTGTTAATATATTTTATTATCTGATTAGTATTTTTATCTTCCTTAACAGTTCCCCATAATAAATCAAAATTGTCAGATAATTTATCTGAAGGAACTATTGCTTCTTGAGAATGGGCAACTTCTGAAAAGTTACCATACTGATCTTCATATCCTATAAGCACTTCATAACTTTGACTTGCATCAACTTCAGTAATGTAATGTGAACCTATTCTTTCATGTCTTATTATTTTTCTATATTCATGACCATCTTTCATAAGTTTAATTACAACATTATCTATTACATGGTTATTTTCTGACAATCTTGAAAATGTGTCATCCCTTATTTCCCAGTAAACAAATAATGTTGTAGGGTTTTTAGGCATTAACACCACTTCATCTACAAAATATAAACTAGGCAGATATGCCTTATCAAAATACTTTTCTTCTTCTTTTGATTTATTTTCATAATCTGCTCCTATTTCAAATTTTGAACGGTTTATTGCTGTTTCAGTTTCTCTCTTTTTTATCTGTTCTTCATCTATATCCTTGTAGTTAAAAGAAATTTCCTGAAAAGAATCCCTTCTACTTCTTCTGTGAATTCTTATGACAGATCTCATTAACTTTCTGTTAGGATAGTTTCTGTAATATCTTCTACTTCTATAAGGAAATATAGATTCTACAGAAAAGTCTACTTCTTCAACTTCTTCAACTTGAGTTTCTTCTTCAATCACTTCTGTACCCTTTAATTTTAAATCTTCTTTCATATCTTCGTAGCCTCCCTTTTTTTCTATATTTTCATTTTCTTCATCCAGATAAATTTCTTTCTCTTCTGCTGAAACTTTTTCTTTTTTAGGTAGACTTCCGGTTTCCTTAATACGTTCATATCCTTTCTGTTCAAGCTTTTTCATAATTTTTTCCTTATCAAAAGTCAATTCAAGAAGGATGCATTCCTGCATTGCAAGATGTATTAATTCTTCCTTTGTCATTTCATCCAGATATTTTTTCATAAATCAGTCTCCATTTTATACTTAATATTTATATATTAACATATAAATGAAATAATTGCACTATTTTCTTTTCAAATTCTGCTGAATTTTTTTCTTACTTCCTAAAATATCCTGTTCTTCTCTTATTTTATGCTGTTTTGCCTGCTCGATTGCAGCCTGTCTTGCCATTTTTATAGCTTCTGCCGTTGTAGCCTCCAGTACATCTTCCCCTAGAATAACTACCTTATCCTGTCTAACTTCCAGAAAACCTCCCGATATGTAATAGGAAGTTTCCTTATTATCTTTTTCTCTTATAAGCATTTCACCTGCACCAAGAGGAGATATGAAATTAATATGGTTTGCCAATATTCCAATATCTCCATTCTCTGTTCTTATCTTTAAAAAAGTTACAGGTTTTCTGAAAACAAGACCTTCAGGCGTTACAGCTTTTGCAATAAATTCTGTTGCCATATAGTATTCTCCTGTCTTTAGATTTTTATTCACTCATAAGTTTTCTTGCTTTTGCTACTGCTTCATCAATAGTTCCTACATATAGGAATGCCTGTTCAGGAAGGTCGTCATGCAGTCCATCAAGAATTTCCTTGAATCCCCTTATTGTATCCCTTAAAGGAACGTATTTCCCTTTCATTCCTGTAAACTGTTCTGCTACTGAAAACGGTTGTGAGAAAAATCTCTGAATTTTTCTTGCCCTGTTTACAGTCAGTTTATCTTCCTCATCCAGTTCATCCATTCCAAGTATTGCAATTATATCCTGAAGTTCTTTATATCTCTGTAATACCTTCTGAGTCTCCCTTGCAACTTTGTAATGTTCATTTCCTACTATTTCAGGCTCAAGTATTCTTGATGTAGAATCAAGCGGATCCACAGCAGGATAAATCCCTAGAGATGCAATCTGTCTTGACAGAACCGTAGTCGCATCCAAATGCGCAAAGGTAGTTGCAGGTGCCGGATCTGTAAGGTCATCTGCCGGTACATAAACTGCCTGTACAGAAGTTATTGACCCTGTGTTTGTGGAAGTTATTCTTTCCTGCAGTGCTCCCATTTCTGTTGCCAGATTTGGCTGATATCCCACCGCCGAAGGCATTCTTCCTAAAAGAGCTGAAACTTCTGCCCCTGCCTGAGTAAATCTGAATATATTGTCAATAAATAACAATACGTTCTGTCCTTCCTTATCCCTAAAATATTCTGCCATTGTAAGTGCTGTAAGACCTACCCTAAGTCTTGCACCAGGTGGCTCATTCATTTGCCCATAAACTAATGCTGTTTTATTAATAACTCCACTTTCCTTCATTTCATTATAAAGGTCTCTTCCTTCTCTTGTTCTTTCTCCTACCCCTGCAAATACAGAAAGTCCTCCATGTCCTTTTGCAATATTATTTATAAGTTCCTGTATCAGTACGGTCTTACCTACTCCCGCACCACCAAACAATCCTATTTTTCCACCTTTAAGATATGGAGCCAGTAAATCTACTACCTTTATCCCTGTTTCAAGTATTTCACTGTCAGTCCCCTGCTGTTCAAATGAAGGGGCTTCCTTATGTATTGAATCCATTAAATCCGCACTGATTGGTTCCCCATTATCAACAGGCTCTCCCAATACATTAAATATTCTTCCTAGTGTCTGTCTTCCCACTGGAACCTGTATAGGTTTTCCTGTATCTACTACTTCCAGACCTCTTCTAAGTCCGTCTGTCCCTGTCATTGCAACTGCCCTAACAACATTGTTTCCATTATGCGAGTGCACTTCGGCAACTAATTTCTGACCATTATCATCATACACTTCCAGGGCATTATATATATCTGGCAGCTGATCTTCAAATTTAACATCTATGACCGGTCCTATTATCTGGACCAGTTTTCCCTTGTTAAGCAACTTTTTAACCTCCTCTGCTTATTTCATATCTTTTTCTCTCATAAATTTCTTCAGTTTTTTATTCTTTATTCCTAATTTTATTTCAATGCTTCCGAGCCACTTACTATTTCAGATAATTCCTGTGTAATCATTGTCTGACGTTCCCTGTTATATTTAACAGTAAGTTTGTTTATCATTTCTTCAGCATTGTCACTTGCCTGTTTCATGGCAGACATTCTTGCCGAATGTTCACTGGCAGAATTTTCAAGTAATGACTGATATAATTTTATATTCAGCACTTTAGGAATAAAAGAACGTAAAACTTCTTCTTCCGAAGGTTCAAATACATATTCCTTATTAGGAAGTCCTTCCTTTTTCTCAATTGGAAGAATTTTTTCTACCTGAATATTGTATTCTATTGCAGAAACAAATCTTGAAAAAATCATATACACTTCATCATAAAAATCATTCAGATAGAACTGTACAATATCTTCACTTATTTTTTTCCCTTTTTCAAACATAGTTTCAGGGATTAACTGTGTATATTCACTGTCTACCGGTATATTTCTTGATTTACAGTAATCTTTTGCTTTTTTACCTATTGTAATTACCGAAACTTCCTTATTTTCCTTTTCAAAATTCTTTTTCATTCCTTCAAGTTTTCTAAGGGTATTTGAATTAAAGCTTCCGCATAATCCCCTGTCAGATGTCATTACAATAATGCCTATTTTCTTCACTTCAGGCTTTCCATCAAATATTTCATAGTTATGGCTTTTCATTCCTGCAACCAGATTATCAAAGGCTACTCCAATTGTCTTTGCATATTCCCTTGATTTCAATGTAAGAACCTGAAATTTCTTAAATTTAGTTGAAGAAACTATATTCATTGCATTAGTTATCTGACTGGTATTTTTTACACTGTCAATTCTTTCCTTTATTTCCTTCATATTTTCAGCCATTTATGTCACCTACCATACATAATCCTGCTTATAGTTTGTAACGTATGCAATCAGTTTTTCATTAATTTCATCTGTAACTTTTTCTTCCTTCTTTATTTCAGATAAAATTTCATTTTCTGTTCTCAGGCTTCCAATCAGGTCATGCTCAAACGCCTTTACCTTTTCTGTCGGTATATCATCAAAATAACCATTTGTAACACAGAAGAAGGATACAACCTGTTCTTCAACCCTGTATGGATTGTATTGGCTCTGTTTCAGAACCTCCATAATTTTTGCCCCTCTGTTAAGCTGATCTCTTGTAGCTTTATCAAGGTCTGATCCAAACTGTGTAAACGCCAGCAGTTCATTATACTGTGCCAGTTCCAGTTTCACTTTTGATGCTACTTGTTTCATTGCTTTTATTTGTGCACTTCCTCCAACCCTTGACACTGAAACTCCTGGATTTATTGCCGGTCTGAATCCTGAATTAAACAGATCTGTTTCTAAAAATATCTGTCCATCTGTTATTGAAATAACATTTGTAGGTATATATGCCGAAATATCTCCTGCTTTTGTTTCTACAATTGGTAATGCAGTTATAGAACCTCCACCAAGTTCATCACTAAGTTTAGCGGCTCTTTCAAGTAATCTTGAGTGAAGGTAGAATACATCTCCGGGATATGCTTCCCTTCCTGGCGGTCTTCTAAGCAGAAGTGACATTTCCCTGTATGACACTGCGTGTTTTGACAGGTCATCATAAATTATAAGTACGTGTTTTCCCTGCTCCATAAAGTATTCTCCCATTGCAACACCTGCATATGGTGCAAGATATTGCAGAGGAGCAGTTTCTGAAGCTGTTGCTGCAACTATTATTGTATATTCCAACGCTCCAAGTTCTTCAAGTTTTTTATATATCTGTGCTACTGTTGATCTTTTTTGACCTATCGCCACATATATACAAACTACATCATTATTTTTCTGATTAATTATTGTATCTATTGCAATAGCTGTTTTTCCTGTCTGTCTGTCTCCTATAATAAGTTCCCTCTGTCCTTTTCCTATTGGAAACATTCCGTCAATTGCCTTTATTCCTGTTTGAAGTGGCTCGCTTACAGGTTTTCTATCTATTATTCCATAAGCCGGTCTTTCTATTTTCATATATTTTGAAGCTTCAATGCTTCCTTTCCCGTCAATAGGCTCTCCTAAAGCGTTTACAACTCTTCCTAGAAGGCCTTCTCCTGAAGGAACTTCTGCAACTTTTCCGGTACTCTTTACAGTTCCTCCTTCTTTTATTCCTCTGGATTCACCAAAAATAACTGCTCCTATATTATCTTCTTCAAGGTTCAGTGCCATTCCCATGACACCGTTTTCAAACTTCAGCAGTTCTCCTGACATAGTCTTACTTAATCCATATACTCTGGCTATTCCATCTCCTACTTCCAATACAGTTCCTGTATTTGCAATATCCAGCGATTTATTATATCCTTCTATTTCATCACGGATAATCTTACTGACTTCTTCTGGTTTAATTCTCAAGAAAAAACACCTCCTGTTCTAAAATATTTTCTTCATGTTTTCAATCTGATTTTTAATTGAACCGTCTATTACCTGATTACCTACTTTTATAATTCCTCCACCTATGAGTTCTTCATCAACTGAAAGATTTAAGACTATCTTTTTTTTATATTTTTCTTCCAGTTTTTTCATAAGTGCTTCCCTCTGATTATCTGACAGCTCTTTTGTAAAAGTTGCATTTACGAGTATTTTATTATTTTTCTCATAATAAATTTTTAAATAGCTATCCTTTATTTTTTCTGCAAGGGAAACTCTTCCCTTCTTTACAAGGTAATTTATTATTTTAAAGGCATCTTCACTTATAAAATCAAAAGATTTATGTAAATATTTGACTTTTTCATCATATTTTATCGACGGATCCAATAAAAAAACTTTAAACTCCTCGTCTTCATTGTAATTTTCCGCCAGAATATTAAGTGCCTCCCTTATCTCACCTATTTTGTCTGAAGACTCTGCTATATCATAAATAGCTGATGCATATCTTTTAGCTATTGCCTCCTTGTCCATCCTATTAATCTCCTATTTCATTAATAAAGTTGTCTATTATTTCATCCTGCTTGTCTTTTATGTTTTCCTTTATGATTTTTTCTGCAAGCTCGACAGCCATTTCCCCTACTTCCTTTTGTAATTCAAATTTAGCATTCTGTCGCATTTTTTCAATATCCGCTTCAGCTTTCATCATCATTCTTTCCCTGTTATTCATAGCTGAAGAAACAATCTGGTCTTTTCTTTCATCTGCCTGTCTTTCAGCTTTAATAAGTATTTCATTGGCTCTTCTCTTTGATTCTTTTTTCAGTTTTTCCATTGCCTTTTTCTGTTCTTCAAGTTTTTCCTTTTCTTCTTCCACTATTTCCATTTCCGATAGGGCAAGATGCTTTCTCTCTTCAAGAATTTTTCCTATTTTCTTTGAAAAAACTCTCCAGAAAAAATAAACCAGCACTAGAAAATTTACTATTTGGATAGCCATCGTAAAATCTATATTTACTAATTTTGCTCCTTCTGACATTTTTACTCTCCTTAATATTTACATACTATATTAACAGTTAAAACAACGCTTATCCTTTTAAGAATATTAAAAGGAACGAGATTACTAATGCATAAATCCCTGTTGATTCTGTTATAGCCAATCCTGTAATTAATGTCTGCATTATATCCTGTTTTGCTTCAGGCTGTCTTGATATCGCCTCAACTGCATATCCTGTAGCAATTCCCTGCCCCAGTCCTGCTCCTATTCCTCCTATTGCTGCTATTCCTGCTCCTAATAATGCTGCCGCCTGTACTATTCCTTCCATAACTTTTTATCCTCCTGTTTTTTATTTTATTATATTTTTCATCTATATTTTTTATCTACACAATTATAATTCTAATTTTCTTCTTCTGTTTCCTCTCCCAGAACTTCTCCAACATATACCGATGACAGCATTGTAAAGACAAATGCCTGTATTATTCCCACAAATCCATCAAGATAAAGCTGTATCAGCATCGGCCATCCTACTGAAAAGGAAAAACTTCCATGAAGGGCATTGTTAGTCCATGACTGAATCAGCCCTCTTCCTACAAGACTATATAAAAGTCCTCCTATTACAAGTCCTGCTAACATATTTCCAAATAATCTCATTGAAGTGTTCAATATTTTTGATATTTCCCCTACAATGTTTATAGGAAGCATAAACCATGCAGGATGCATAAGGCTTTTTATATACCCCAGCACTCCACCTTTTCTTATACCGACTGATATGAACAATACTGCCACTACAAGAGACAATCCTATCGCTGTATTAGGATCCGCTGTAGGAGTTCTGAAAAAGTGACCCACCACATATCCTTCCGGTTTCTTAGTTACTGTCACAATAAAGGGAAATAAAAACAGACTTAAATTTGAAAAAAGTACAAATGCAAACAATGCTGAAAAAAACGGCATAAATTTTTTCTTATACTTACCAAATGTAACTAAAAAAGTATTTTCAATAAAATGATAATACTCTTCTAAAATAATCTGCATTTTACTTGGATTAGTAACGCTTATATTTTTTACTCCCAGTTTAACAAGAACTATAATCAGAACCATGATGGCCCATGTATTTAAAACTGTCTGACTTAAACTTAAATTATATTTTCCTAAAACAAAGTTATAATAATGCGGTGGTTCTACCAGCGCATCAGGCATTATAAACTTTACAGGTAGAAAACTTGTAATAAGTGACAGTATAATATTGACAATCAGCATTAACACAAATAACCCCAATATGGAAATAACTATTTTCTTTTTCATTCTTTCATCTCCCTTCCTTCAAAAATTAGAATATCAGACACAAATCTGAAATTCTTCTTTTTATTATACTCCTATCATTTTTATTTTGCAAATATATTTTTTCTAATATTTTTTTATAGTTTTCAATTTTTTCTTGTGATGAACCT
>ERZ773068.1738-NODE-1738-length-10545-cov-5.540705_pt1 | contig 10545 bp, 8 predicted proteins | sample MGYA00580620_ERZ773068 | MGnify/ENA primary metagenome ERZ773068 (study PRJEB29015, sample SAMEA2737983) | human oral metagenome | biome: human oral; feature: human-associated habitat; material: dental | place: China | collected 2101 ... | reverse complement strand
CCACGTCCAGCCCGCGGGAGCGGGAGGCCATGTCGGTGATGGCCTCGGCGCTCTGGAGGGCGAGCTCGCGAGTGGGAGCCAGTACGAGGGCCTGGACCACGCCGTCACGGGAGTCGACGGCGTCCAGGAGCGGCAGCCCGAAGGCTGCCGTCTTGCCGGTTCCGGTCTGGGCGACGCCGACTACGTCACGGCCGGCCAGCAGGACCGGAATCGCCTCCTTCTGAATGGCGGTGGGGGTTACGAAACCCATATCGGTGACAGCCTTGAGCAGGTCACCGGGAAGACCCAGGTCGGCGAAGGTGATCTCGTCGTCCTGCTGGTCGCCTACCACCTCGCGCTTGTCCTTGCCGCGCGGGGTCTTGGCGTTCTCGCCGTTGTCGCGCTGGCCGTCATCGGAATCAACGTCGGAGTCGATGAAGGGAGCATGGCCGTCGACCTCGTCCTCTTCGATATCGACGCCGTCGTCCTCCTCGGAGTCGTCGGCCTCGTCCTCGGGGTCCGCCTCGGGCAGGTTCCGGTCGACGTCGTCGGCCTCGTCCTCGTGATCGACGTCCTCGGGGTCTTCAGGGGAGTCGGAGGATGCAGGGGTGGCGAAGTCCTCCGGGGAGGATGCCGCGTCATCGGAGTGGTGAGGCGCGGCAACGGCGTCGCCGCCGGCTGTGTCGGCCGGTCGGCCGCCGGAGAGCTCGGCGGAGAAGAGCGCGTCAAGACTCAGAGGCCCGTTGCTCTGAGCGTCGTCGGAGGCGCCGGGCACAGTGCTGCTGGAGGAGGTAGTCATGAAGTTTTCCCATATCTGTCCCCTTGAAGTAACTGGGGACCGCGGCGGAGTGTGGGGGAGGACCCTTTGTCCTCCACTCTTTGCCGTACCTGGCCCACCACACTCGCCCAGCACCCGGAAGTGGCCGGGTGACTCATTGGGCTAACACGCACAGACTCACGGGAAGCACTTGCCGCACACTAGGTGCTGCAAGACCCGAACGGGGTCAACAGGGAACGGTTCGCTCCTGGGCCCAGGCTACGGGAGAATCGCGGCGCCATCCCCCTCCACGAGCTGGATCACAGGTGAGGTCGGTCTCGTGAGACTCTCAACGCCCCAGTAGGCCGAGGATCTGACGGCGCAGCTCGCGGAACTCATCGGCCGACTCGTCGTGCTGGGGCACCTTGATGTCGGCGACGATATGCGCGGGCCGCTCGGATAGGACGATCACCCGACCGGCCAGACGCAGTGCCTCATCGACATCATGGGTGACCAGGACGGCCGTGAAGCGCTGGGAGTCCCAGAGCCTGGCGATCTCATCCTGGAGCTGGAGGCGGGTCAGGGCGTCGAGCTTGCCCAGGGGCTCGTCCAGGAGGAAGAGCCGGGGCCGGTTGACCAGTGCCCGCGCCAGCGAGGCCCGCTGGGCCATGCCCCCCGAGAGCGTGGCGGGGTAGGCCTCGGCGAAGTCCCGCAGTCCCACGATCTGCAGGGCCGCCTCCACCCGGCGCCGGTCCTGTTCCAGTTGGTGTCTCGCCTCGGGGCCCAGGGCGACATTGTCGCGCACCGTCCTCCAGGGCAGGAGTGTGGCGTCCTGGAAGGCCAGGGCGCGCAGCGGCGACGGCCCGGTCACGGGTTCGGAGTCGACTTCGACGACGCCCTCGACAGGTTCCTCTAGCCCGGCCAGCAGGCGCAGGATCGTCGACTTGCCGCAGCCGGAGGGACCCACCAGTGAGACGAACTCTCCGGGCGCCACCGTCAGATCGATGTCATCGAGCACGGGGAGCTGATTGGGCTTCGCGGCCTCGGCCTCGTGGCGCGCTCTGGCGGCAGGGGACAGGCGGCGAAGCAGGAAGTGGAGCCAGCCATGGTCCAGGTCGCGGGACAGGGGATAGCGGTGCGTGACGCCCTTGAGAGCCACCTGCGCGCCGCGGGGGACGGACGGGGCCGCGGCCTGTGGCGAGCCCTCGGCTGTTGCAAAACCGGCGGACATCGGTTCACCACCTCACAAGGTTCTGCTGCCATGCCAGCAGCGAGGAGCGGATCTTGAACAGGAGGACCATGAGGGTGCGGCAGAAGGCCACCAGGATGATGAGGCCCACATACATCCTGGGGTAGTCCGCCCAGCCCTTAACCCAGTTGATGTACCAGGCCAGCCCCTTGTCGACGCCGGTCAGCTCGGCGGTCATGAGCGCTGCGAGTGATGTGCCCAGGCCCGTGAACAGGCCGGTGAGCATGTCGGGCAGGGCCGATGGCACGGCCACCCGCCTGATGAGGAAGAACTCGTCGGCTCCCAGTGTGCGAGCCATGTCGATGTAGTCGCGGCGTACGGAGCGCACGCCTGCACGGGTCATGGTCGCCATGGGGAACCAGGCGCCGAAGCCGACGATGAAGGCCGCTGAAGCGTATGTCGTCGGAAGCAGTAGCAGCGCCAGAGGCAGGAGCGAGGCCGCGGGTACGGGCCCGACGGTCTGGAGGAGCGGGTGGAGCCAATAGTCGGCGCGTTTCGACCAGCCCATGAGCAGTCCTGTGAGGAAGCCCAGCAGAGACCCCACGGTGTACCCGATGGCGAAGAGCAGCGCCGAGGCTCCCAGACAGCTGAGTAGCAGCCTCCAGTCGTGCGCGAAAGAGGCGATGAGCACCTCCGGTGCGGCGAAGTACGGAGGCGTGAGAATTCCGAGCTTCGAGGTTGACAGCTGCCAGACGATGAACCATGCGCCGGCGGCGGTGATCCAAGGCAGGAAATGCGTCAACGACTTCGCCGCAAAGGAGCCTGGACTGATTCGTGAGGCCGCGGTCCACCCGATCAGAATTACGATCCATGCGCCGGTAAGGAGAATGACTGGAGTGGTCGATGCCCGGCGGAGCAGGTCGGCCTCCGGAAGACCGATGACGATAGCCAGGTAGGCCGGCCACAAGAACAGTGCTATGGCGCTCAGAAGAGAACCCGGGGTGGGGCGATCGTGTTTCGATACGCCGCGCTCAGGCTGAGAGGAGCTCTGTTCCCGCTGTTTCTCGTCGGAGATTTCGGTTGGTGCGCCGAGGGACGTTGCGGACATTATCAATCAGTCCTTGATACCGAGATCGGCGACGACGGCGTTGGTCAGACTCTGGGCGGAGACGTCGGCCTTGATGAATCCGGTCGTCTTGAACTTCTCGATACCGGGCTCGATCGCGGCACGGAACCTGGACGCCGAGGCCTTGAAACCGTAAGTCTTGAGCACCCGCACGACGACGTCCTGATCAGCGGCGACGTAGTCGTTGTCGACCTCGAGCTTGGCGATCTCCTCGATATGATCGGGCACGTAGGCCGAGCCCTTCAACCACGCCTGCGTCAGCGCCTTGGCCCTTTCGGGCTGTTTCTTCACGAAGTCTCCGTTGAGGGCTACGGAGCAGCAGAACTCTTCGGCGTCGTTGTTGGCCAGCTCTCGGGCTGTGCCATTGAAGACGGGGAGCAGCGGCGCGGGATCGGATCCCATGATGGCGTCCACCTGCCCGTCTGCCAGAGCGGTCCCCAAGGAATCCGCATCAACCGTGCGCCAGGTGATGTCGCCCCCGTCCGGGTCGACGTTGATACCGGCCTCGGACAGTCCGATCGCGAAGTAGGCGAAGGCGGACGAGGACAGCGATGGTACGCCGATCGTGGAGCCCTTGAGATCAGCCAGGCTCTGATAGGGGGAGCTGTTGTTCACCACCAGACGCAGGCAGCCGGCGTGAAGACCCGCAGTGAGCTTGGCGTTGAGCCCGTTGTAGATTGGTTCCAGCCAGGAGAAGAAGATTCCCGGTGCGCCGATGTATTTGCCGGCGCCCACGCCGTCCTTGGTGTCCTCGGTCTGCTGGGTGCGTGCGAGTGTGACCTTCAGCCCGGCATCATCGAAGAAGCCCTGGTGGTAGGCGGCGTACAGCGGTGCGGCGCAGATGTCGCCGCCGATGACCAGCGGCAGCGCCTCATGGGCGCCGACCACGCCTTGGTTGGTGCGCCGGATCGTCAGGTACGCGCCGGTGCCGACCACTGCAGCAGCCGCAAGACCTCCAACCGTCAGCAGCGCCCGCCGCGACGGCTTGCTGCGACCAGATGCGTCTGCCTCGGAGATGCTGGGATCGTCATCGGCGGCGAGGATCTCCGCCGCGTTGTCGGCAGTGACCTCGTTGTCCCCGGGAGACTCAGCACCCGACGGGGATGAGGCGGAGGAGGGAGAGGGAACGGTCTTCGACATGGTGTCTCCTACGGAGGGGATATAGAACCGAATAGGTGTGAAAGCAGCGTCGTTGAGAGACGAGACTCGGCCGCCGACGCGGCGATTACCTGCGGGAAAGACAAATAAAACGAAAAAGGGTGATGAATCCTCGCACGGTCTTCAGATCATCCGGTCACGGAACTCTGAGGGACGGTCGCGTATAACCCGTCAAGGGCCCGCGAGAATGAGAGACCGGAAGCGGGGCCCGACTGCGCATCGCGCCGCCAGCTCCGAAGTGGTTGCCCCTTACCGAGAAGTCACCGCGTTTCCCGGGCGGCACATTGGACGAACAATCAACAAGGCCGACAACAACAGCACATTCGCGTACCACACATGACCGCGAGCGCCTGTGCGCCGGGGGCGGTGGTGGTCGTCAGAGCGATGTGCGTCATGAGCACTACCCTACGCCATATCAGCCGGAAGAATGCAAGTTCGTTTCTTCTCCTCGGCGGTCCGTCTCGATCGGTCTGTGCCTCGTGGGGGTGGGACGGAGGGGGTCCGATATGGTCTCCGGTGTGAGCGGAACCCGCCCTGACGATGTTCTGGTGCAGCGGACCCGGTGGCGGGAGCTGGACCCCACCCCTCTGGGCCCGGATGGGAGTCTGATTCGCTCGACTCCGGTATGGTGGCCGTCCCATCCCGACGATGACGCCCTGGCGGCAGCTGCGGCTCGCGGCACCCCCGTCCTGGGGGAGTCCCATATCGTTGCAGGTGTCGAGATGCGCGAGGTGACCTTCCTGTGGTGCGACGACCAGCGGCATGGTCCCGCGCCCAGCGTTCTCATCCATCTCAACACGCTGACCGACAACCATCGCACTCACATCGCCCCGGCGCTCGCCGTCCGAGTTGCCGGGACCAGCTGGTGGGTGCACCACCTCCTCCTGCCTCAGGACGCTCTCCTGGGATACCGGATCGTTGTGACCCGCGAGCCGTTGCCCGACGACGCCGGGACCCGGCGGGAGCGCTGGAAGCATGTTCACGAGCAAGGGCGCCCAGATCCCTTCAATCCCGATCGCCTGCACGATGGTTTCGGCTTCGTCTCCTCCCTGTGGGAGGGACCGGGCGCCGCCACCCACCCGGAATGGTCGGCTGCGGCGCGCCCCGGGGACGACTCGGCGTTCAATGGCGGCGGGTACGCCGGCAGTACAGAGCTCGGTGGTGCTGCTGCGCTCGAGGGCTTCGACGCCCCCGGTGATTCTTCGCGACGCATCACCCTGTGGCTGCAGGAGCCCGTCGGCGGCGGACAGCGCGGGGAAAAGGCCGAGAAGAAGCGCGGATTGCTGGTTCTGCTCGACGGAGAGATCTGGCGCCGCAACGACGTCGTCCGCCGTCTTGGTGCCAGGGCGGCGTCCTGGGACCTACTGCTCATCGACTCCGGAGACCTGTCCATGCGCACCCGTGACTTGGCGGATCCGCGCCGCAGCAGAGAGCTGCTGAGCAGGTGCCTGCAGGCGGCTCGAGTCGGCCGGCGGCCGTGGAGCCCGCGGCGGGTGGTGGTGGCCGGTCAATCCCTGGGGGGCGTGGCCGCAGCGGATCTCGTCACGCACCGGCCCGATATCGCCGGTCGCGCCATTGTCCAGTCGGCGTCCTTCTGGTTGGGGTCAGGCCGCCGGGGCGAGGGGGAGGGGGAGCTGCTTTCCTGGTTGCGAGGTAGGGCTGAGCTGAAGTCTGCTGAGCTGCTGGAGGCGCGACTGGTGGTTCAATGCGGCATCCACGAGGGGGTCCTGCGTCAGGGGGCGCGCACGGCCGCGGGTCTTCTCGCGGCCGAGGGGGTTCTGCTCGAGTATCACGAGGAGCGCGGCGGTCACGACTACGCCTGGTGGCGGCACGGGCTGTCCTGGGGGCTCGACGCTCATGAGCAGGACCTCTCCTCAGGACGTGGATAGCGGCGTCGAGGTGACCACAGTCTCACTCGTCTATAAAACAAGACAACGTCGCCAACGTTTGCCTGCCAGTCATTGCGCCACTGACCTCTGACGCGAGTCGGAGCGCTGCTGGCGCGCGCCCGTCGTCGTGCCCTGCCGGCCTGCACCCGGATCAGATCAACATGCCTGAGCAGGAGGAGCTCTGGCCGATCGTCTCAGGGGCCGTTCAACGCGTATTCCGCGTTGAACGACCCCAGTCCTCTCCACAATAAAACCGTGACAGAAGTGAAACCTGGGCAACAGCATGATCACGTTACCCGATTTATCGTTACCAATGCAGGAGTTTTCGCAGTGATTCCGGAACTGATTGATCTCGCTCCGACCGATTGTCGGGTTACCGCCGTGTATACTTGATCCGGATTCGATGTCGCAGCCGATGTTTTCTGGAGATAGTGGATTCTTAGAGGGGAGTAGTCCGTCTATCATCGTTTGTGAAAGGCAGTCGTATCCGTTGAACGGTGCGTTCCTTTCCTCGTTGTCCTCGCCTGCCGGCTGCGGATTGAACGAGTAAGTCCACCTCATCCCTGCTCACGAACGAGACCACTTGATGCACTACGCTCAGCGGCTGTTTGCGGCCCGCCCCTCTACCATGCACGGTGCTCGCGCGATTCTTGCCGTCCTGACGGCCTTCGGCATTATTCTGTCCACCGCTGGTGTGGCTGCCATGCCCCTTCTGAACGAGGGCAAGGCCGTCGAGGAATCCGGGAGCGGCGCGGCCTGCCGCCCTGCAGCCAGAATGGTCTACCCCGAGGGCCAGTCGGCGCCCGAGTACGTGGTGCCGGTCTATGAGACCGGGTTCGGTGTGGGGGTCGAGTCGATCCTGTCGGACTGGTGCGCTACCGCCGGCGAGGTCCTGGAGGATCCTTCCATCACGCTCAACGTCGTCGAGGGAAAGACTGTCACTCCCCACCTGTTGCCGGGACTCAAGGCCGAGCTCGAACGCCCGGCTCCCGCCAACGGCGAGCAGGACGTCTTCATTCCGACCGACTACCTTGTCAAAGGAATGCGAGAAGCCACAGGCGACACGAGCTGGGACGTCGGCACGCGGGTCTTTAGCCTCACCTTTACCAGCGGAACGGTGAGTGCTACGACGGGCCTGTTCTCCTTCGTCAAGCAGGATCCCGACATCATCAATCCTCCTTCTCCGGAGCCCACGCCAGAACCCACGCCAGAACCCACGACCGAGCCCAGTGCTGAGCCTTCAGCGGAGCCGACCACTGAGCCAACAACCGAGCCAACGACCGGGCCGACGACGGAACCGACCGCTCAGCCCACCACTGAGCCAACTGCCGCGCCGACCACCAAACCGACGACGGAACCAGTTCCGGAGCCGACGCAGGCCCCGAGCCCGTCGCCGACAGCGTCGCCCTCTGCGCAGCCGACGGCGACGCTCACGCCGGATCCCACACCGACTCCGACGAACGCAACCTGCAAGGCGGCGCCGACCGTCACCGTTCTCAACCCCGATGGCTCGGACCCCAAGGGGGCTGAGCCCACCTACGATCCTGAGATCGCTGTCAGGGCCTCGGGCACGGGCTGGTGCTCACAGGGAACCGTGCTCGACGGTGAGAAGTCGGTCGAGATCAAGATGATGGCCCACGGTGGATACGCGGTTCCGGGAACCGTCTCGGTGCCCGTCACCTTCCGCAACGGTTCCTTCAATACTCAGCTCAACCTGTCTGCGCTCTACGCCGCAGGGAAAGCCGAAAAGGGACGCTACTACCTTCAGATCTCATCCGTCGATACCGGGCTGACGGGCAGCACCAACGTCTTCGTCCTCAATACGCCGGTGACTCCGCAGCCGACCCCAACCCCTACAGCCGGTCCTACAGCAGAGCCCACGCCGTCTCCAACGCGGATGCCGACATCAGAACCGTCCCCCGCTCCGTCTGTCCAGCCCTCAACCGCTCCGTCGGATCAGCGCACGCAGTCACCGGGCTCGGTGCAGACCTCGGGTCCCTCCGCAGCCACGCCACATGTGAACGTCACCGATGGCCGTGATGAGGAGGACCCCGGCAGCCAGTCGGACGCAGAAGGTACCGGTAGCGGTTCCGGTGGAGGCGTTTCTGCCAACAGCGGGTCCCAGACGGATTCCTCGGCCGGCGGTATCCCGGTCGGGCCCGGCGCCGACCAGGGGCGGGCTCAGGACAGCGGGCGGGGCGGTACCGGCGCCCCCTCCGGCTCGGGCGACTCTGAGGCCCCAGCGCAGGCCTCAGCCGAAGCGACCGCTTCTGAGGACAGGACTGTCCGTCCTGACAGGGCCCCCGTACCTCCGGTGACCAGCGCTGCGCAGTTGAGCGCGGACAATGCCGGTTCCCTGTCCGGGTCCCGCCAGGGCAATATCGTCAACCTCGTCCTTCCCAAGGCCAAGGTCTCAGCGGGGGAGTGGGTCTCGGTATTCGTCTTCCCCGGAGCCACCACCAAGGGCTGGGTACAGGTCGACGGCGCCAACAGCGTCTCCATCGATATCTCGACATTCAAATCCGGATCCTACGAACTGGCGGTGGCCGATCGTGAGAACAGCCTTCTGGGGTGGGCCAAGCTGGAGATCACCTCGGCAGCCTTCGACACTCAGAACCCGGGCCAGGCCCAGCTTCTGACATTCCCGGACAAGGGCGCCCCCACCTCCATGAGCCTGAGTGCCAACGACATGCTCCTAGGAGGCGCCGGAGGACTGCTTGTCATCGGCGCCGGCAGCCTGCTGGTCGCCGCGCGTTCAGGACTGCCTCTTCGCGCTCCGCGAGCCCCCCGGCTACCGCGCAGGCGCTGAGCAGGCGCTTCAGCAAGTTGTCAACGAAATCGTCAGGGGATCAGAACATGCAGCGGCACGAAGGAGGTGAGGGGCAGATGATCCGAATGCTCCGGCTCGTCCGGTTGGATCGGCGCACGTGGGCCGATCGACGTCGGATCGACGACCGCCACCCAGCAGGCGCGCCACGCATGCTCGCCGTCGTCTGCTCAGTCCTGCTCGCTTCCTTGGCGGCACTGGTTCCCATGGGCCCCGTTGCCGAAGCGGACACCACGACAGACCCCTCCACCAGGGGGACGGCCTCAACCGTCAGCCCATCGACAGTCGCCGTCGGGGGCACGATCATGTACACGATCTCGGGCTTCCCCAGCGGCACAACGGTTCAGGTTCTCATCGATGACGGAACGCCGGGCGGCTCCCAGTCCCCGGAGAACGAGGTCGTCACTACCGTGACGGTCAAGGAGGACGGCACCGCCTCGGGTTCCTTCGAGCTGCCCGAGTACGTCGAGCAGGGCAACCACTGGCTGCGCTTCCGGGTCTCCGGAGCGCAGGGGAGCAACGCGGCGGACTACACCAACAAGAGTCCCTACTTCACTGTCTCGGGTGTCACAGTCATCGGAGGGGCCGCGCCTCCGACCGTTCCGGCGGCACCGACGCCGCCGCCCCACCAGGTGGCCGCAACGGGCGGATCGAAAGGTGCTAGCGCCTCGGGCATTCAGGCCGCCGGCCCAGGGGCGGAACCAGCCGGCTTTCCGATCATCGGCGCCTCCATCCTCGCGCTCAGCATGATCCTGGTCGTGCTCTCGGTGCTCGTAGCGGTCAACCGTCGCAGAATGGCCGCTTACCAGCGTCGTCGAGCCGTGGTCTGACGCAGGGCGAGTCACTGCGTGTGCGACTGTGCGGCTGCTGCGGCGCCGCCTGACGCCCGAGCGCCGGGCTCCTTGTAAACTGCGGCCGGCGCCCACCCGTCTCGTGGTGCGCCCCGACGGGCACCGGTTCAGTGCCCCACACGGAAGGAACCCAGCACCGTGCTGCGAACCCGCACCGCAGGCTCCCTGCGCGCCTCAGACATCGGCCAGGTCGTCACCCTCACCGGATGGGTGGATCGACGCCGTGACCACGGCGGCGTGGCCTTCATCGACCTGCGGGACGCCTCGGGCATCGCCCAGGTCGTCATCCGCGAGGAGGTCGCCCACGACCTGCGCGCCGAGTACGTCCTGGCCGTCACCGGCGAGGTGAGCGCCCGGCCCGAGGGCAACGCCAACCCGAACCTTCCCACCGGCGATATCGAGGTGGTCGTCTCCGACGTCGAGATTCTCAACGCCTCTGCCCCGCTGCCCTTCCAGGTCTCTGATCACGCCGAGGACGCCGGGCAGGTCGGGGAGGAGGCGCGCTTGCGCCACCGCTACCTCGACCTGAGGCGCAGCCCCATGCAGCACGCCATCCGGCTGCGCGCCAAGGTCAACCAGGCCGCCCGCAGGGTGCTGGACTCCCACGACTTCGTCGAGATCGAGACTCCGACCCTGACCCGATCCACCCCAGAAGGAGCCCGCGACTTCCTCGTGCCCGCCCGTCTGGCACCGGGCTCCTGGTACGCCCTGCCCCAGAGCCCGCAGCTGTTCAAACAGCTCCTCATGGTCGCCGGCATGGAGCGCTACT
>ERZ773068.1732-NODE-1732-length-10562-cov-6.425145_pt1 | contig 10562 bp, 7 predicted proteins | sample MGYA00580620_ERZ773068 | MGnify/ENA primary metagenome ERZ773068 (study PRJEB29015, sample SAMEA2737983) | human oral metagenome | biome: human oral; feature: human-associated habitat; material: dental | place: China | collected 2101 ... | reverse complement strand
GCCGTGAAGGTACCGTGCGGCTGCGGGCCCGGGTGCTGACCGGCGGCAACATTCCGCCCGACGAGCTTGATGAGACTTCGTACTATCCGGGGGGCGACAACGGGCAGGGCGGGCGCGCATTGCTGGACCGTGTGGTGCTGCTGGAGGACCTGAAGCGCATCGAGGATCAGGCCCAGCAGCTCAAGCTGGCGTCGATGGGCCGTCTGTCGGCCTCCATCGCCCACGAGATCCGCAATCCCCTTTCGGCCATTCGCCATGCCGGTGCGCTGCTGGGCGAGCAGGCGGGCACGACATCCCAGAAGCGCCTGGCCGACATCATCGAGAAGAACACGATGCGCATCGACCGCATCGTCGAGGACGTGCTGTCGATGGCGCGGCGCGGGGCGCTGAGCGAAGTGCTGGACCTGCGGCATTTCATGGCGCAGTTCATGCCGGAGTTCCTGGGCAACGTGAAGGCCGGTGGTGCCGTGGTGGCAGGGCGCGATGGCGGTGAGCGCATCGCGCTGCGCCATGACAGTCATGCGCCCATCACCTTCGACCCCAATCACCTGCGCCAGATTCTCGTCAACCTGCTGTCCAACGGGCTGCGCCATGCCTCGGACCGTGAGGGCGCGGTGCTGCTGCTCTGGACGCAGAGTGCGGCGGGCGTGCTGCAGCTGTGGGTTCTGGATGATGGCCCGGGCATTCCCGAAGATCGGCGGGAGCATCTGTTCGAACCGTTCTTCACGACCGAGACGCGGGGAACGGGGCTGGGTCTGCATCTGACGCAGGAGCTGTGCACGGCCAACGGTGCCACCATCCGTTATGAATCTTCCGCGTTGCTGGGTGAGGACATCCGGCAGCGCTACGGGGCGGGTTTCGTGATCACGCCCCAGCAGCGACAGATTGCGGAAGCAGGCGCTGCCGCGGCACCTTCGAGAATGGAGAGCGATGAATGAAAGTCACCGCCGACGACGATAACCGTCTGCCCCCCGGCCGGACACCCCGGGTGCTGGTGGTGGACGACGAGGAAAGCCTGCGCGAGCTGCTGGAGCTGACGCTGGTGGGCATGGGGCTGGATGTGGACGTGGCCGAGGACCTGTCCACGGCACGTGCAATGCTGGAGCGCTACCGCTATTCGCTCTGCCTGACCGACATGCGCCTGCCCGACGGCAATGGCCTGGATCTGGTGCGGCTCATCAACAGCCAGTGGCGCGACACGCCGGTGGCCGTCATCACCGCCTATGCCAGTGCGGAAAATGCCGTGGCGGCGCTGAAGGCAGGGGCCTTCGATTATCTGAACAAGCCGGTGGGGCTGGATGCACTGCGGGCGCTGGTGCGTTCGGCCCTGAAGCTCTCGGATACTCCTGCCACGAAGAATCCGGTCGCGCCACCGACGGCGCAGCCCGGGGGCAAGTCCACCCGCCTGCTGGGCACGTCGCCCGCCATCGATGCGGTGCGCGCTTCCATCGCGCGCATGGCGCGCAGCATGGCGCCCGTGCACGTCACGGGTGAGTCCGGTTCCGGCAAGGAGCTGGCGGCTCGGCTCATCCATCAGTTGAGCGGCCGTGCCGAAGGGCCTTTCATCGCCGTGAACTGCGGCGCCATTCCCGAGAACCTGATGGAGTCGGAGTTCTTCGGCTATCGCAAGGGGGCGTTCACGGGGGCGGATTCCGATCGCATCGGCTTCTTCATGGCGGCCAATGGCGGCACGCTGTTTCTGGATGAGGTGGCCGACCTGCCGCTGGCCATGCAGGTGAAGCTGCTGCGTGCCATCCAGGAAAAGCGCATCCGCAAGGTGGGGGCGGTGACGGAAGAAGCGGTGGATGTGCGCATCGTCAGCGCCACCCACCAGAACCTGGCGCAGTGCGTGGCACAGGGACGGTTCCGGCAGGACCTTTTCTATCGGCTCAACGTGATCGAGCTGCGCATGCCGGCGCTGCGCGAGCGGCAGGAGGACGTGGGCGTGCTGGCCGATGCCATCCTGCAGCGGCTGGCACAGCGCAGCGGCCTGGAGGGTGTTCCGCAGCTCTCCAGCATGGCGCTGCGCTACCTGCAGAGCTATCCGTTTCCGGGCAACGTGCGCGAGCTGGAGAACATCCTGGAACGGGCGCTGGCGTTTTCTGATGGTCGCGTGATCAACGTCGAGGACCTGGGGCTGCGCCCCATCGTGACCGACGAGAAGGAACGCGAGCTGGATGATTCCCTGCATCAGGGGCTGGCTGCTCCGGGGGGCGTGCATCCCGGTCAGGGGGCATTGGCGGCTGCGCCATGGAGTGCAGGGCAGGGGGCATCGGCATCGGTGTCCGATGCTGGTGTCGATGAAGGGCAGGCCACGTCGTCGATGCCAGTCGTCGGCGAACCCCGCGGCTGGAAGCTGATTGATGGGGTGCCCACCTCGCTGCCCGATTATCTGGACCAGGTGGAGCGCGATGCCATCCTGCTGGCGCTGGAGCGTACCGGCCAGAATCGTACGGCGGCGGCACGGTTGCTGGGCATCACGTTCCGCGCATTGCGTTATCGGCTGCAGCGGCTGGGCATCTGATGAACACCGGAACGCCCTGGCTGTCGAACATGAAGGTGATCGACAGCCCCAACCATGATGCGAGACCCGAGGGTGTCGCCATCGACACGGTCATCCTCCATTACATCAGCCTGCCGCCCGAGCATTTCACGGGTGATGCGGTGGAGGCCCTGTTCACCAATCGTCTGGATGTCACGGCGCACCCGTACTTTGCAGGGCTGGCCGGTGTGCGGGTGTCGTCACATTTCTTCCTGCGCCGGCATGGTGAGCTGGTGCAGTTCGTCCATCCGGATCTGCGGGCCTGGCATGCCGGTGTGTCGCGCCTTCTGGATCGGGAGCGCTGCAACGATTTTTCCATCGGCATCGAACTGGAAGGCAGCGGTCAGCGTCCGTTCACCGAAAGCCAGTACCGCCGTCTGGAGAAGCTTCTGGCTGCACTTTTCCAGGCCTATCCCATTCGCTACATTGCCGGGCACAGTGATGTGGCACCGGGACGCAAGGAGGATCCCGGTCCCTGGTTCCAGTGGTCCCGGTTGAAGTCGTTGCTGGATGCACATGGTGTGGTGCGTCCTTTTCCGGAAGGCAGCTGATGCGCTGATGTGTGAGTGATGGTGGTATGGGGTGTGTGGTGTCGAACGCCTTTTCCCCGTTCTTCCATCACGCCGGGTGAAGGCCCGGATGGCATGACGTCGGCACGCATGATTCGTGGCGAAACCCGTGCACGAAACATGGGTGATGCTTGAAATGCAGGCGGTGTGAAATGCTCATGACGCGCCGTCACCACCATTTGCCCCATGTCCTTTGCGCCCTGTTTTCCAGCGTTCCAGTCCTGGGCGCTTCAAGTTTGCGTGACGCTTCCAGGGGGCAGAAGTCCGGTGTCTGTTGAGCGGATATCGATTGTCACTGTGCAGTGCTGCTGCAATACAGGGGGTGCACAGAAACCGTTTATCTGCTGCCCCCTGAAAAACGCGAAAAAACCTTCGGTATTCTTCTTGGTGCGATTGCAACACGCATATTGCTCACGTTATGATCGGGCCGTCAGAAATTGCCCTCGGTTGGTGGTGCATGGCGTGCAGTCGGTGCAGACATTGATCGCCAATCGAATTTCCCTGCTTAGGAGTGACTGATGGCAACAACCACCAAGAAGACGGCGGTAGCCAAGAAGACCGTCGGCCGTGCCGCAACGGCCACGCGCAGCACGAAGGCTGCTGCTGCAACAACAACCCGTCGTGCCGCCGCGACGCGTGCATCGGCACCTGCGGCTGTTGCGGCAACAACGACGGCAACTCGCGGACGTCGCAAGGCTGCTGAGACGGTGGCGGAACCCGCGGTTCGTCGTGGTCGCAAGACGAAGGCAGAAGTGGAAGCTGCGGTACTGACGACCACGCCCGCACGCCGTGGCCGCAAGCCAAAGGCCGAGGTGGAAGCGGCCGTTGCTGCGCCGGTCCGTCGTGGCCGCAAGTCCAAGGTGGAAGCTGAAGCAGCCGTGCTGACGACAACGCCCGCACGTCGCGGTCGCAAGGCAAAGACCGAAGAAGTCGCAGCCGTGGTTGCTGCACCGGCCCGTCGTGGTCGCAAGCCGAAGGTGGAAGAGGCTGCGGTTGCTGCTCCCACCCGTCGTGGCCGCAAGGTGAAAGCGGAAGAGGTGGCACCGGTGGTGGCAACGCCTGCACGTCGAGGCCGCAAGGCAAAGGTTGAAGAGGTTGCAGCCGTGGTTGCTGCACCGGCCCGTCGTGGTCGCAAGGCGAAGGTGGAAGAGGTTGCGCCGGTGGTTGCTGCGCCCGCCCGTCGTGGTCGCAAGCCGAAGGCGGAAGCTGCTGCACCGGTGGCAGCAGCGCCCGCACGTCGTGGTCGCAAGGCGAAGGCGGAAGCTGCTGCACCGGTGGCAGCAGCGCCTGCCCGTCGCGGTCGCAAGGCGAAGGTTGAAGAGGCAGCGCCGGTGGTTGCTGCGCCCGCCCGTCGCGGTCGCAAGCCGAAGGCGGAAGCTGCTGCGCCGGTGGCGGCAGCGCCTGCCCGTCGCGGTCGCAAGGCGAAGGTGGAAGAGGCTGCACCGGTGGTTGCCGCGCCCGCCCGTCGTGGTCGCAAGCCGAAGGCGGAAGCCGCTGCACCGGTGGCAGCAGCGCCTGCCCGTCGTGGTCGCAAGCCGAAGGCCGATACGCCGGCAGCCCAGGCTGCCTGGCCGTTCCCGGTGGGTCGTCGCCCCTGATGACAGGCGCTTTCTGACCTAAAACGCTGATAAGCGTTGTGGCAGCCGCTCCGGGTCACCCGGGCGGCTGTCGGCGTTTTTGGGGATGGTATTCTGTCGGGCGTCGATCTTTCCGCATGTGTTGCGGTGAAGGGGCTTGCCCTGTGGCTGCTGCCTTGCGCGTGCAGCCTGGCATGTTTCATGTTGGCCGCATGCGGCGCTTTCCTGCGCAGCACCAGAGCGGCAGATCATTTTTCGATTGTGCTTGGAGGACCGGAATGCAGTCGATTCTCTGGATGCTCATACAGACGCTGGCCTCATTGTTGGCCAGTGCCTGCCTGTTGCGAGCCTATGCGCGCTGGCAGGGGGTGTCGCCGTTTGGCAATCCGCTGGTGGGCTTTGCCCATGCGCTCACGCAGTGGCTGGTGCGTCCGCTGGGCATGGTGCTGAAGCCTTCCGGGCGGCTGGACTGGCCCAGCATCGTGGCGGCCCTGGGGCTGGGGCTGGTCACGTCGCTGGCGTTTGCCGTGCTGCTGGGGGTGCCCGGCATGGCAAACCCGGTTTATGTGGTGCTGCTGGGCGTGCTGTGGGCGGTCCGCTGGGCGCTGTACCTGGCCATGCTGCTGATCATTGCCTCGGCGGTGCTGTCGCTGATCAATCCGCAGGCACCGCTGGCCTGGCCGTTGGCGGCACTCACTGCGCCGCTGCTGAAACCCTTCCGGCGGGTGCTGCCGATGGTGGGGCAGTTCGATCTGACGCCGCTGGTGGCACTCCTGGTGATCCAGGTGGTCCTGGTGCTGGTTGACCCCACCGTGGTGCTGGCGCTTCTGGGAGGGCACTGAGTCACCACGGGGTTGTCACGGGGCCGGCGAAGGTTGCCGGCCCGTTTCGTTTCTGTTTACCAGGGCCGGCTGCCGTAGGCGGCGGCAAAGCGATCGGCGATGTCGTCGCGCGAGGGGCGGTGGTTCTGCGGGCCTGCCGCCTCGATCTTGATGGCGCCCATGATGCTGCCCATGCGTGCGGACTTGCCCCAGTCCCAGCCCTGCGAAAGGCCATACAGCAGTCCTGCACGATAGGCGTCGCCGCAGCCGGTGGGGTCCACAGCCTGGCTGATGGGAGTGGGCTTGATGGTCTCGATCTGGCCCGCCTGATAGAGGCGCGAGCCGTCGCCGCCCAGGGTGACGATCATCGTGCCGGCGGCCTCGGCGGCTTCTGCTTCAGTCCAGCCGGTCTTGTTGCACAGCATGCCGAACTCGTAGTCGTTCAGCGTGAGCGCGGTGGCCTGTTTCACGATGGCTTTCAGTTCATCGCCGTTGAACAGGGGCATGCCCTGGCCCGGATCGAAGATGAAGGGGATCTTGGCGTCGGCAAACTGCTGGGCGTGTTCGACCATGGCCTGCTTGCCATCGGGCGAGACGATGCCCCAGCTGACTTCGGATGCCGGGAAGGCATCGATGCGGGCGCGGTGGGCCTCGTTCATGGCGCCCGGGTGGAAGGCGGCAATCTGGTTGGCCGCCATGTCGGTGGTGATGAAGGCCTGCGGCGTGAAGTACTCGGGCAGCACCAGCAGCTGGCGGGTGTCGATGCCGAGCTTCTTCAGCTGCTCGACATATCCGGCGCCGTCGGCGCCCACGGCAGCCACGATGGCCGGATGGCCGCCCAGCAGGGTCAGGTTGTAGGCGATGTTGGCTGCGCAGCCGCCCGATTCACGCTTGAGCTGGGGGGTCAGCATCGAGACGTTGATCTGGTGGACGCGCTCGGGCAGGATGTGGTCCTTGAAATAGCCGTCAAAGACCATGATGGTGTCGAAGGCGACGGAGCCGCTGATCAGAACGTATCGGGACATGGTATGCCTGTGGGAATGGGCCGGTGTGCCGGCAGGAAATCAGGAGGAGACCCGAGCCGACCAGACCTGCGGAAAGCAAAGGCGTGGCCGGCAGGGCGCGGGGATCAGGGATAGAAGAGCGCCACGGAATAGCCGGCCAGGTTCAGGTCGGAGGTTTCCAGCAGCAGGTCGATGGGCTGTTCGCTGTTGGGCGGCATGCCGGCGGCCTGGGCCCGGGGGTTCTCCAGGTATTGGCTGGGCAGCAGCACCTTCCGTACCACCACGGCGTTGGAGGGGCCGGTGAGGGTGAGTTCCATGGCCGGCCAGCGGGTGGGCAGCTTGCTGCGGTTGCGCAGGATGGCCGTCATGCGGGTCTTGCCGGGCTGGCGCGTGTTGCGCAGCTCGAAGGACTCGATGGACAGGGCGCCCAGGCTCATGGGGGGCTTGATGTCCTGCCCGGTGAGCAGGCTGGCCGCGCTGGCCACGGGGCGCAGGAAGGGCAGGTGATAGGCGATCTCGGTGCGATAGACGGACACCAGCTGCACGGCAGCCAGGACCGAGAGGCCAATGGCCAGGTACCGCCGCCGGGCAGGCGTGAGCCAGCCGATGAGGGAGCGCTGGCTGCTGTGGGCGCTGCTGTCCGCGCCATGACGGCGGCTGCGACGACTGCGGCCGGTACGGCTGCCGGTGCGACTGCTGTCGGATGCACCGCTGTAGTCGGCGCCGTGGCGGCTGCTTCCCTTGTCGTCATCGCCATCGGCGTGCCGGGGCTTGTGCTGACGCCAGATGCGGTTGGCCTCGTCGATGAGGGCACCGGCCGCCTGGGCATCCGGGTCGAGGTCGTTGGGCTGAGGCGCCGTGTTGCCCGAACGCAGCGAGGCGGGCAGCTGGATGTTGTCGTCGGCAGACTGGCCGGGCAGCGGCTCTTCGCTGTCCGAGAGGAAGAAGACCGTCTTCAGGTCGTCTTCTTCTTGGGTGACGGCGGGGCGCGGCACTGGCGCGGCACGCGGGGCTTCGCTGCCATTTCGTCCCGCGCGATTGTCACGGTTGCGATTGCGGCCCCGACGCCGGCTTCGGTCGTTGGAGGGGCGCCGGGTGCTGGTGTTGTCCGGGGGGGCCTGGTCGTCGGCCGCAGGGGCTTCGGCAGACGGGCTGTCTGCCGTGTCGGTATCTGCCTCGGTATCGACGGACGTGAGCGTGTCCGTGTCCGGATCGTCGTCAGCCACGGGGGCGGTGTGCGCAGGCGATGTGTCGGCGCTTGGCCGGGGTGTGCTGTTGGCCGGGGCCGTGGGCGCGGACGGCTGCGCGGTGATGGTGGGCGCGGCCAGCGCGTCGGGCTGGCTGGTGTCCTCGTCCCGATCGACATAGCGCAGGTGCTCGACGCCCGAGAAGACGTGCTGGCAGACTCCGCAGCGGACCAGGCCGCGCCGCAGCTTGAGCTGATCAGGGACGACCTTGAAGCTGGTCTTGCATTGCGGACAAGTGGTTGCGAGCGCCATGTCGCTATCTTACCGTCTGGAAGATGGTGAGGAAAAAGCAGGGTGACGCCGGCGCAGGAAGGGCATGCCGGCAACCTGGGGCAGCAGGGCGGCCACGGTGGGGCGGAACGGGTCTGAAGATAGGGGCGCTCCGGCGGGGTGTGCTGCCTGCCGGGCGCGAAGATCGCACATTGTGCGGGCCGGCGCAAATGGACGCGGTGTCAGGGCGACGGGGTGTCTGGTTTTCCGTCGCACGGGATCAGCGCCGTCCGCTCAGGCAGGCCCAGCCGTCGCGGGTGCGCCAGGCCTGCACGTTCAGGGCCGGGTCGTAGCACGAGGCCACCTCGTCGATCTGCCGCTCCAGCACGCCGGACAGCACCAGCCGTCCCCCCGGGGCCACCAGACTGGACAGGATGGGGGCCAGCAGCTTGAGCGGGGTGGACAGGATGTTGGCGATGACGAGATCGGCCGGTGGTGGCAGCGGGGCGTCGCCGCCCAGGGCGGTGACTTCCACGCGGTTGATGCGAGCGTTCTCGGCCGTGCTGAGCACGGCCTGGGGGTCGATGTCGATGCCGATGACTTCGGCAGCGCCCAGTCGGGCAGCGGCAATGGCCAGGATGCCTGAACCGCAGCCGTAGTCGATGACGCGCAGGCCCTGCAGGTCATGCTCGTCCAGCCATTCCAGGCACAGCCGCGTGGTGGGGTGGCTGCCGGTACCGAAGGCCAGGCCCGGATCGATGATGAGTGCCTCGCGGTCGCCGGCCTGGGTTTCGGCAGCGTGCCAGCTGGGCAGGATCAGCAGGCGCTGGCCCACCGGGATCGGGTCGAACTGGGCCTGGGTGAGGCGCACCCAGTCCTGATCGTCCACGCGGCGGGTGCCCACGATGTCGGGCAGAGCCTTTTCCAGGCTGTCGGCGGCCTCCTGCAGCACGGCCAGATTCGCCGGGGCCGGGGTGTGACCCGCGTCGGCGTCATCGTCCGTGGCGTCCAGCAGCACGGCCAGCCGGGTTCGCTTCCAGCCGAAGGTCTGGGGCAGGTAGCCCGCACCGGTGCCGGGCAGGCCCGGGGGAACGGGCTCACCGAACAGGGGCTGCTCGTCGGGCGAGTCGGCGTCGGCGTCTTCGGCCTGGACCGACAGGGCCCCGGCTTCCAGCAGGGCGTCGGCCCAGTCTTCGGCCTCGGCCTTGTCGACTTCGAGGGTGATTTCGATCCAGGACTGGCTCATGGGATGGTCAGTGCGTCGGGACGTTCAGGATGAGCGCTTGGTTTCGGCCAGCAGCTTTTCCAGATAGTGAATGGAGGTGCCGCCTTCGTTGAAGCGCTTGTCTTCCATCAGGTCGCGGTGCAGGGCAATGTTGGTGTTGATGCCCTCGACCACCATCTCGGAGAGCGCGATCTTCATGCGCTGGATGGCCTGATGGCGGGTCTCGCCATAGCAGATCACCTTGCCGATCATCGAGTCGTAGAACGGCGGCACGAAGTAGTTGTTGTAGACGTGGGAGTCGACACGCACGCCCGGGCCGCCCGGCGTGTGCCAGTTGGTGATGCGGCCGGCCGAGGGGGTGAACTTGTACGGGTCCTCGGCGTTGATCCGGCACTCGATGGCATGACCCTTGATGGTCACGTCGTCCTGCGTGAGGCGAAGCTTCTCGCCGGCAGCGATGCGGATCTGCTCCTGCACCAGGTCCACACCGGTGATCCACTCGGTGACGGGGTGCTCGACCTGCAGGCGGGTGTTCATCTCGATGAAGAAGAACTCGCCGTTCTCGTAGAGGAACTCGAAGGTGCCGGCGCCACGATAGCCGATGGCCTTGCAGGCTTCGACGCAGCGCATGCCGATCTTGTGGATGAGTTCGCGCGAGACGCCCGGTGCCGGTGCTTCCTCGATGACCTTCTGGTGACGGCGCTGCATGGAGCAGTCGCGCTCGCCCAGGTAGATGGCGTTGCCATGCTCGTCGGCCAGCACCTGGATCTCGATGTGGCGCGGGTTCTCGAGGTAGCGCTCCATGTAGACGGAGCCGTTGTTGAAGGCGGCCTGCGCTTCGCTGCGCGTGGTGGCCACCGAGCCCAGCAGCGAGGCTTCGTCGCGCACGACGCGCATGCCGCGTCCGCCGCCGCCGCCGGCTGCCTTGATGATGACCGGGTAGCCCACCTTGCGGGCAGTCTCGACGATCTCTTTCGGGTCATCGGGCAGGGCGCCGTCCGAGCCAGGCACCACCGGCACGCCGGCCTGCTTCATGGCGTCCTTGGCCGAGACCTTGTCGCCCATCAGGCGGATGGACGCGGGGCGGGGGCCGATGAAGACGAAGCCGCTGCGCTCGACCTGCTCGGCAAAGTCGGCGTTTTCCGACAGGAAGCCGTAGCCGGGGTGGATGGCCCCGGCGTCGGTCAGTTCGGCGGCGCTGATGATGGCCGGAATGTGCAGATAGCTGTTGCGCGAAGGCGGCGGTCCGATGCAGACCGACTCGTCAGCCAGTCGGACGTACTTGGCCTCGGTGTCGGCCTCGGAGTGGACGACCACCGTGCGGATGCCCATTTCGCGGCAGGCACGCTGGATGCGCAGGGCGATTT
>ERZ773068.1731-NODE-1731-length-10569-cov-7.769260_pt1 | contig 10569 bp, 3 predicted proteins | sample MGYA00580620_ERZ773068 | MGnify/ENA primary metagenome ERZ773068 (study PRJEB29015, sample SAMEA2737983) | human oral metagenome | biome: human oral; feature: human-associated habitat; material: dental | place: China | collected 2101 ... | reverse complement strand
GCGCACCCGACCGCGCCGAAGCCGTTCTTCTGAACGGCGAACGCCTGCCCATCACTATTCAGCGCGGCGAAGTGGCGGCACTCCCCGCGCCTGTTGAAGAAATCAGCTTCATCCACCGATGGATGCCTACCGCCTCCATCAAAGACTTCTCGCTGATCGACACCCCCGGTCTTGCCACGTTGACCGTGGAAAACGAACAACGCACCCGGCGCATCCTCATCGACGGCTACGAACAAACCAAAGCCATGTCCGTGGATGCCGACGCCGCCGTCTTCCTGTTCGATGCCACCCCGCGCATGGACGAAGTGAAGTTCATCAAGGATTTGGGCTTCACCTCCCTGAACACCCTTGGTGTGCTCTCCCGTGCCGACTCCTTCGGTGAAGGCGCACTCGGCGAACGCGACCCCCTCGACCACGCACGCCAACACGCCGACACCCTGGCCGCGCAACTTTCAGGCTCCGTGCTCACCGTTATCCCCGTTGCTGGATTGCTCGCCGAAACCTCCCACACAGGCGTAATCACGGAAAACGACGCCCGCGTCATGGCCAGCCTCGCTGAGGCCACCGAATTTGACCTGATAGACATTATTGCTTCCGGGGGTGAGGCGGTTAAGGATGGTGCCGGTGCGGGTGGTGCCGGTGGGACGCAGCAACAGGAGATTTGCAGGCGCGTTGTAGGACTCATTGGCGAATACGGGCTCTTCCGCGCCCGCAACGTCGCCCGCCGAGGTGCCAGCGAACTCAACGAATGGGCCACCACCAAATCCGGTGTACCTGAGCTGCGGCAATTACTGGTCACGCGCTTTGGCAAATTCGCCACCACACACCGTGCGGGGCGCATAGTCAAAGAAATAGAAAGCCTGGCTTTTAGTAGGCAACACCCCAAAGACCAGATACTCAACCTGGTCTCCACCATGCGCACCGACCCGCGCCTGATCACCGTGTTCCTGCTCCTGGATTTGAAGGCAGTCCAAGACACCAACCCCAACACCCAACTCATCCAAGAACTAACCCGACTGATCGCCGGAGACACCTTCCAAGAAAAACTTGGGCTCCCCGTTACGGCATCAATGTGGGACGTAGTGAACACCGCCCAGCAGAAACTCCAATGGGCACACATGGAATCCCTCTCCGCCCTCACCCCCGCCGAAGACGCAGCACTCGTGACCATCCAACGCGCCTACAACGACCTCATCCGCATGGCACAGGGGCAGTGAGGGGTGGGGGTGTGAGTTTAAAAATCACGACGCATGCAACGCGTTCCGAACACTAAATCTGGGATCTTTTTCCAGCTTTTCAAAAAGATTGGGAAATTGCTCCTGCGGCTTTCCTTTCAAGCCTTCCGCCAACGAACGACGGACCCTAGCATCAGGGTCCTCGACCAAAAGATCACCGATATACGATGCGCCGTCGTTTTCTACCCACAAATGCGCAACTAAAGACCTTATGTCAGGTCCTTGCGCCATCAGAAAACCAAAATCTTCAACAATAACCTCACGAATAGCATAGAGTGCATGCGCCAACAGATCCTGGTCTTCAAACCTCAACAAAGAATAAACTATGGATTTAACTTTCTGCTTATGCTCAACCGTCTCCGCAAATGTAGCAGCAACCAAAGCAGCAGCTGCCCTATCGCCACGCTTCCCTCGCCTTACGCGATAGAACCCCAAAGGATGTGTAAATTGTTCTTCAAAATCATCATACTCAAACTTAACCGAAGACTCAACCACACTCACCGCACGATTATAATATTCCAACCAAAACTCCCTATCAACATATTCACTTAAATTCATAATCGCTAAAAGGTATTCGCAACGATTATCATAACAAATCTTAGAATCATTGGCCCGTTCAAATAATTGAAGCACAACTTTATCTAGCTTTTCTGACGAGAGATTCTGAATGATTAACGCATCCTCAACAGCACGAGTACCTATCCCATATGCACCATCATGATGAACCAATGGCTCATGCAGATTTTTAAACGCTTGGGATATAATATCTGACTTCTCAGAAAAATCCTCCCCCAAGCGAACCAGGATCTCCTTTGCCCAATCATTCCCCTGTTGGACCAATTCAAAAAGCGTCGACAATGCTTCTGTCGAGTTTTCAAGAACCGCTTGCAAACAAACTTGTTTTCTACTCAGATACGAACGCCCAAGAAGTTCAACCAGATTAGGGACAGCATTAGGCGCTAGATCTTTAAAATTTAAAGCAATTTTTGCCAAAATAATGGCTTCATCTTGATCATGGAATCTATAGTAACCATCTTCTACCGGCAATTGGTCAGAAAAATAATCAATGATTTTTACGGCATAGTCATATTCTATCCTATCCACAATAGCCGCCAAACATTTAATAGCATTATTATACCTTGACGAGGGTGAAAATCTGTGATCGAACAGCTCTTGAGAAGCCTTAATCTCATACAGTATACGCGCCAATATAGACTCAACAGCATTGTCTGGTATTAGATCCGCCTGAGATGAAAGCAGTCTGTAGGCAGCCCCCACAGTCCAATAGTTTGAGGCTTCTAGATCTTGAACAATATTAACAAAATAGTCCTGCAGCTTTTTACCGAGATTTTCAATTTCCTTGATCGCTTCTGCACGGGCATAATTTCTAGCAGATTTCTCATATTCTTCGCTATCTTCTAAAATTTTTGCACATACGCAGCGAATACGTTTCTCTCCCGCTAAGTCGCCTATGATTATTGCATCCCGAAGAGCCTTATTTGCAGATATCGCTGCAGATCTCAGCTCTCCCGATATTAATCCTGCGATAGCTTTTTCATAAGCATTATTTGCCGTTGGTATAATTGTCAACGATGATCCCATATTGCTGATCGCTTCCTGCAATGGACGAAGATCATTGTTCATAGATATGCTTCTATTATGCAACAAACGTCGATTGAATACCCATTTTTCCGCTTCAAAATACTTTCGTGCATAAGCGGCAGAGACAATGGCATCTTCCCAATTTGAATCTGCATCCTCGAATTTTTGATTCAACACACAATAACGTGCATATCTAGCCATAACCAACGCAGCAAGTTCATAACCTAATCTGTTCTTGCGGGCATCATGAAGTAAGTTTGCCCAATCTTCGTCGATTTCAGCAATAATGAGACGAAGTCGTGTAGCCAAATAATTATCGATCTTATTTTTTTCCAAATACTGAGAAACATCTAGAGCTATAGACCTTAACCACTTGCGGTTGCCATCCGCAAGGGCGATTTCGCAAGCTAGGACAACGTAACGGATCCGGCTTCCATCAAGTGCAGTTCTTATTTCTTCCACACCTGGAAGATCACCTAGAGGGTTGCAGTATAAGCGAATTGCTTCTTGCATTTCTTGTACGCATCCCTGCAACGATGTTCCATTTCCCTGACCCAATTTCAGCTTCCTTGCCTGAAATAGCAAGGACTCCGCCACTCCAAGCAACCCCCAATCTAATGCGCCCCATAATTTTTCCAATAGGATTGTTCTCACTTCACCACTTCTGCCTACCTCAATTAGTATTTTTAGTCTCTGCATCTCATAAAGCTCCGCATATGGGGCAAAATTATTTTCACGCAGCAGTAACTGTCCAGCTTCAATTAGATCTATTTTCTTTGTGAGTTCAGCTGTTTCTTCTGCTTCGGAAAATTTTAGGTCTGCGCCTGTTTTAACTTCCGGGGTTCGACTTATTGCCTCGCTTATTTCCTGCGCCTCAACAGGGGGAATTGATGGACTATCATATTTATAAGGATAGCAAAAATGACTAGCCCATTCTTCACCAAAAAACTCTATAACAATTTCAGGTTTTCCTCTTAGAATTTTTGATAGTTTGAGCGCATCCCACAGCTCCAAATCAACTGGCTTGACTTCTTCAATTTGTTGATGCAGCTCGTTTACTGCGCTAGTTTCTCTAACCTCGCAAGCGACTGCAATTATTAATCTATCTGCTTGAGGTAAAGAGAACTTTTGGACTGCTTTCCGTATATTTGACGCACTGAACTTTTGGTATCGCTTACTTTGTAACGCTACCGTTTTTCCATACGAATCCTTAGCTATAATATCAATGCCATTCTGAGACTGTCCAGGAGTGCCATAGCGTCGAACGTGCCTCAGCCCTTCGACATCTTCCAGTATTCGCTCTAAGAGGCACTCAAAATTTTCCCATCCGATATCCAAAAATGGAAGTTCCGCAGTTAGTGCGGCAACGGGGGGTGTTACTTCAATAGACTTGTTTGCGTTTAAATGTTTTTGTTTATCCATAATGGTTCCTCTGAAATTATTTACGCTGTTTGCCGGAGATATTCATGCCGAGTAACGAATCGGTTGATTCACCCCACCTCATTGACCTGCTCAAGCCGGGTTTTCAGATCCAGTACGATCGCCATGTTGCCGTCGAACACATCCACAACGTCGCCAAGTTCGTTGAAGGGTTCGTCGTAGAGCTGCACCATGGTCAGTGACCCGCTCTTTGAGAGCACTCGGATGATTCTCCGCAAAAATTCCATCTGCACCGCGCTGAGTCGCGATCGTTCCAGCAGGTCGGCAAAGGCCTCTTCGACAGCGGTTTCGTCGAGTCCTATAAGCCCACGAACAAGACCGACAACGGACTGCCCGTCAATCTTTTTCCGGAATTCTTCGACGGTTTCCTCTCCGGCAGTGGCAATGATCCCTTCTAGGGAGTCCACATCCTGCGCGGTCAACGGCTTGAGCTTGCGGATGCGCTGAATGGCCAGTTCGTCGTAGTGCTTTTCAATCACGTCTCTGATGCGGTCCTCCACGCTGCTGCGGAAGCCACCGGCCCCTTCAGTAACAAATGCAAGCTCTTCCGGTTCCACCAGCTCGTCTTTGACGTCCATCACCACAGCGTTGCGGGAGCCTCGATCCATAAATTGCACAAGAGTTCGCAGTTCGCGGCGGGCTGCTTCCAGCTCCAGGATGGTGATGCCTTCCCACCACAGTTCAGCGCTGTAGCGTTCCAACGTTCCGGCCGCCTCGGCCACGCGAGGCACGCTGGTTTTCGTTAACAGGTGTTCAGCGATACCAGTGAGCTTGTCGCGGTTGCGCTCGGTGAGTGCATCACCACGAGCAATGTCTAGTTGCAGGCTTAGTAGCAGGTAGTCAAAGCGTTTTGCGTGCTCTTCGTCTTCTGGTCCGTCAGCAAAGGGAAGGTAGGCGAGCTCATTCAAAGCGTTAACATCAATATCGTTCCAAGCGTCGGCCCCGCTAAACCGCTCTAATCCTGCACGATCTTCCGGACGTACGAGCACGCTTCGCCTGGGTACGGACTCTAGCTGGCTTCGCAGTTTGTCCACTACAACCTCGCGCACAGCATCCCCAGCGGGCAGCAATGACACCAACTCAACTCGGTGCAGGAATGTGCGCTCTGATAGGGAGCGTTGTGGGCTGCCTTCGGTGGGTGGTATCCCATCGGTGCCGTTGAATCGGCGCAGGTTGTCGCAGTAGTCGAAGATAAAGAATTCGGTTTTGTTCAGGCCCTCACCAAACAGGTTGTCGGCAAGTCTGGTGCCGCGCCCGATCATCTGCCAGAACTTGGTGTTGGAATACACCGGTTTGAAAAACACCAGGTTCACCACGGCGGGTACGTCCACACCGGTATCCAGCATGTCCACACTGATGGCAACGTCAATGGCATATTTGCCTTCTGATTTGAAACGGTCGATCAGTTCAAGGCTGTTGTAGGCATCATGAGTGATCACGGCTGCCCGCACCTGCGGGTTTGTCTCAACAAGGATGTCGTAGACCAGTTCGGCGTGTTTCTTGTTACGGGTGAAAAAGATGGTCTTGCCAATCCGATCCGCGCCAGCGACCTTGATGCCGTGTTTTAGTACTTGCCCAACAACCTGCCTGATGGTGTCTTTGTTGTATAGCTTGGCGTTGATTTCATCGGCGTTGGCCTCGTTGGGCGCTTCAATGGGTTCACCATGTTCGTCGATTCCCCAGTTTTGGTTTTCCCATTCCAGCTGCTCTTCGGGGCTCAGCTCCGCATAGACCATGCCCTCGCGCAGAATCACGGACGAACATTGGAAGGCTTTGAACGGAACCAGGTACCCATCATCGATTGCTTGGCTCAGTGGGTAATCCGCAGTGGGGCTGCCATCTTCCAGATGGAACATGGCATATGTGTTGTGGTCCACTTCCTGACGGGGAGTTGCTGTTAATCCCAACAATAGCGAATCGAAGTAATCAAAAATACGGCTGTAGCGTCGGTAGATCGTACGGTGCGCTTCATCCACAATCACCAGGTCAAAGTGGTACGGGCTGAAACTCCGCGCAGCGCCGTGCTCCCCACCGAGCATATTGATCATGGTCTGGTAGGTGGAAAAATACACCTGTCCATCGCCACGTGGATTGTCCAATAGGTTCACCACGGGCACGTTTTCTAGGTGTTGGTTGAATGATTCGGCTGCCTGCTTCACCAGCGATTTTCGATCCGCCAAGAACAGCACATTCTTCGCCCACCCGGTCTGCATTAGCTTTTTCACCAACGCAATTGCCGTCCGCGTTTTTCCTGTACCGGTCGCCATAACTAGCAGGGACCGCCGGTGCCCAGTCCCAAACCGCTCTGCCACTGCTTGCAGCATGATCGTCTGGTACGTCCTACCTGCGATATGCTTATCGACGCCCACCGACTCCAGCGCCTGCCGCTGACTACGTTTCCGAATCATGGCGTACAGTTCGTCTTTTGTTGCGTATCCCTCAACCGCGCGTGGCTGGTACCCACCAACACCAGGCAACTGCGCACCATCATCTAACAAACGAATCTCATAGCCGTTGGTGTAGTAGATGATTGGTCGTGTTCCGTACTTCTTTTCCAGTTCATCGGCATAAAACTCGGCCTGCTGACGTCCAGCATCAATAGACGTACTCGTCTTCTTAGCTTCCACAAGGGCATAAGGTGTTCCACCGTCGCCCAGCAGAACATAGTCCGCCCTACCGTTCTCGATCGGAAACTCCACCATAAGGTTGCCACGTTCCACGCTGAAACCAGCTTCGGCAAGTGCAGGATCGATTAGATCACGTCGTGTCTCCGCCTCACTGATGGCAAAGTTTGCGCTGGTGTCTACTTGTTGCAGGGCAGCAATTTCCGCCCGCATTTGCTCTAGTTCGGACTCAAGGGCAGCACGTTCTTCAGCAATGCGTTTTTCTAGCTCCTCGTTTTTGCCTTGGAAAGCTGCAATTTGCTTAAGATGCTGCTCACGCTCCTTGCGCCATTCTTCCTCCTGCTGACTGAGCAGCAGCTTGGTAGCATCTTGTTCCTCAATGGCCTGCTTGAGCTGGCGATTCAGCTTTTGAATCTCTTGCAAGGTTTGATTGCGCTGCTTGGGAGCGTTGATAACAATCGAGCGGTCAAAAGTAGGTAGCTGGCCACGATTAATCGGAGTGCGCGCGACATTGGCAGCCGCCCAGCTCAGTACGTCGAACAGCTGGCCAATTGCCCGCACTGCACGATCAGGATCAATGTAATCAGCGCTGTGAGCAGCATCGTTGCCGAAGCGACGCAACACATTCATCTTGGAATGGATCTGAGGGTTCACACGATCCTGGAACGAGCGGTGATTCAATTTGTCGTTAAGGTTCCAGCCGCTAGCAGCACGCAAACCGTAGACCTCAATGATGTGGTCCACAAGGCGTTCGAGCACAAAGCGTGCCTCAATGCCTGCTACACGAGGATTACTGACCGCAGCCTGTTCAGCATCACGGCAATGAATCAGCAACTCCGGCCATATACGACCGATGAAACCAAAGTTGGTTGGCTGCGGCGGCAACATCAGTATTCCTTTCTTGAGCGGTGATACCGCTTACCTTAACAAGTGCTCTAGACACTCACAGCAAACCAGCGAACGCACGTGCGGAAAGCGAACGCTGAAGCTCTTGGAGGAGAGCCAGCTTTTGATGCAACAATTTATTTGTTGCATACACCTCTTTTCGTTTATGCAGGTATGTTTTTTGAGCATCTTGCGTTGGGATTGGGATTTGCAGTTCTTGTGAGTATATTTGCGCACTAATGTTGGGCTGTGCGGCCGTTTGTTTTCGACTGTCGATCCAAGCGCGATATTCGATAGTCTTTGTGTAGTCAAATACTATCTCTGGGCTTATTATTTCAGGGTCGATCGCGAACCTTATTAAGTAGCCTGCGAACCAGTGAGGCACCTTGTCGCGATAATGTAAATATGATTTACCAACAGTCGCTCCGCTTCGCGCAATGACTAGATCCCCTGATTGGAGTAGCTTCTTTGTAGATAAAGGATTTCCTCCCGTTTTGGGACTTACAGCTTTATCGTGCAGTTCTCCATTCTCGTCAATGTCAGTAATTCTAACATAGCGCCCAATAGATGGATCATAGGGCATGCTTGGCTGGCTGATGCCATAATCTGGCTTTGATAAAGTTATAATGCCCAGGGGCTTCTTTTTGGTGGTACCGCGTGTTAATTGCATTAACAGCTCATTAGTAAGGGATTGCGTTTCGGAGATTTCTGACTGCACCAAGTCAGCCATTCTTGCGACCTTTCCCAATATTTCCGCAATCCTTTTTTGCTCACCAAGAGGAGGAAGGGGGATAATTAATTGTTCAAGAAAAGATTTGGGGACCCTTCTTTGGCCACCGCTTCCTGTCATTTTCCTTTCACCAGAAAGTAAAATATGAGGCTGCCTAAGGAAGGCTGTTAAATATTCAGGAAGAAGGCTTATTTTCGGCCTAAGTACATGAAACTCTGTCGTGCCAAATCCAAACTTAGTCGGAAGGCTTGCCGTCCCAATCTTGCCATTTTGAAAGCAGGGTGTGATTTTAGCCACCAGAACATCGCCATGTTGAAATGGAGTGTACCCTTTGAGGTAATCTTTTGCCTGAGTTATTATTGGATATACACTCCCATTTTCAAGAAGTGACTTCATTTCTATGAAGCTAATTTCCGTATCGTTAATTACTGATTTATCACGTCGTGGATTTATCGCACAGGCATCCCCCAACTTCACCATTGGCCACTCGTTCATCGTGCACCTCCAAGAAGGTTGCGCACCTTGGTTAGCGCTTCTGCAATTTCACCGTCAAGGGCTGCGATGTCGTCAAGAATTTCCTGTGGATCTCGGGTTTCCTCGTCCTCGAAGACTATTTCCTTATAGCGGTTCATTGAAAGTTCGTAGCCAGTGTCACGAATGTCATCAATGCTTACTGTGAAGCTTTGCTCGGTACGCTTGCGGGCTCTCTCGCTGGAGTTACGCTTACGGAATCGAGCAACTAGGTCGGGTAGGTTGTTTTTCTCTAGCTGCTCAGCAGTTAGCTCGACAGGAATGAGGTCGTCGAATTGGGTGTCTTCGGTTACTACCTCGTGAGGTGCTGGGCCAAGGAGATTATCAGGCAGTAAGGCAGTGCGTTTGTCGTCGAGACTACGGCCATCAGCAAGCATGTCGTAGAACCACACCTCGTCGGTGCCCCCAGAGTCGGTTTTGGTGAAGCACAACACAGCGGTCGAAACCCCGGAGTAGGGTTTGAACACTCCAGAAGGAAGTTTGATCACGGCGTCAAGTTTTTGGTTCTCTACAAGTTCTTTGCGCAAGGCTTTGTGTGCCTTGGTGGAACCGAAAAGCACGCCTTCAGGAACAATCACAGCGGCACGCCCACCAACTTTCAACAGAGTGAGAAAGCGAGCAAGGAAGAGCAGCTCAGTCTTTTTGGTGTCGGTGATTCTTCGGATCGCCGGGTCGACGCGTTCGGCATCAAGGCTACCTGCGAAAGGTGGGTTGGCCAACACGACGTCATAGTGTCCGTGTTCCTGATCTGGCAGTTCACTGAGGGAGTCGCGATAGGCGATGTTGGGTTCGTTGAAACCGTGCATGTAGCTGTTCATGGTGGCAATACGGTTCATGGCACGGTCGAAGTCATACCCAGTGAAGGTACCTTCATAGAACTTCTGGCGAGTGTTTGTGTTGTACAAGCTTTTCTTGTGCTTGAGTTTCATCCACTCGGCAGCGTTAATCAAGAAACCAGCAGTGCCACAGGCAGGGTCGATGATCTTTTCCCCAAGCTGTGGTTCCATGAGTTCCACAAGCAAGTCAATGATGTGTTGTGGGGTTCGGAACTGGCCGTTGGTACCTGAGGTAGCCAGTTTAGACAGCATGTACTCGTATAGGTCACCGCTGATGTCGCGGTTTTTAATGTCAATGTCGTTGATCAACTCCATTGCCTTACGCAGTGTGGAGGGGCTGTTGATACCGAAGGCGGCGTTCTGGAAAACTGCAGATAAGGTGCCGGTACCGATGGTCCTAAAGAAGGGAAAGACCCGTGCAGCCATAATGGTATGTAGTTGCTCAGGGTCTCCGATCTGCATGAGATTTTTCCAGCGAAGATCCTGTTTCTCAGGGGTGAAGATGTTTTCCTCATCATGGACGAGTATGCCGAGGGTTTTCTTCTGATCAACCTGGTTTTGGCGCTCGTCCAGCTGGCGAATGAAGAGTAGGTAGGTGAACTGCTCAATCACGTCCATTGGGTTGGAAATACCTCCTGACCAGAAGGTATCCCATACTCGGTCAATTTGGTTCTTGAGCGAACCTG
>ERZ773068.1730-NODE-1730-length-10577-cov-6.064246_pt1 | contig 10577 bp, 6 predicted proteins | sample MGYA00580620_ERZ773068 | MGnify/ENA primary metagenome ERZ773068 (study PRJEB29015, sample SAMEA2737983) | human oral metagenome | biome: human oral; feature: human-associated habitat; material: dental | place: China | collected 2101 ... | reverse complement strand
AAGGACAGCGAGATGCCGAGGCAGAAGATGTAGAGCGAATGCTGGCCGCAGCGGATGACGGGCAGCGTGATGCGCCAGTTCAGGAAGCGGGCGTCGGCGCGGGTGTAGTGGCCGACCAGGTAGGCCACGGCCAGGAAGTGCAGCACCCGGGCCGGGCCCAGGTTGGTCTTGTCGATGGGGTAGAGCCACGAACCCACGATCGGCTTGGTCACTTCATCGATGGCGGGCACGCGCCAGCCCACGGCCACGATGCAGGCAAAGAGCAGGACGGCCACGGCCACCCAGGCCAGCCAGGGGCGCCAGGCCAGCCAGGGCGAGCCTGTCTTGCGCACCGAGGCGCACAGGATGCCGATGACGAACATCAGCTGCCAGGCCAGCGGGTTGAAGAACCAGACATCGCCGGCCTCATACACCGGCCAGGCCAGGTTGTACTTCTGCACGCCCCACCACAGCACCAGCGACAGCGCCAGGGTCAGGGGGCGGGACAGGCGTGCCAGCACCAGCAGCAAGGGCAGGGCAAAGAGCAGCGCAATGTACATCGGCAGCACGTCCAGGTTCACCGGCCGGTAGCGCAGGATCAGCGCATCCAGCACGGATTCCAGCGGACTGTCGAGGAAGGCCTGAACATTGAGTTCTTCAATGAACGAGGCGTTTCCATAGCGTACTGCCACCCACGAGATCTGCGCGATGAAGAAGATGAACAGCAGGATGTGAGCAGCATAGAGCTGCCAACAGCGCTTGAGCACCTGCATGGCCATGTAGACGAAGCCGCGCTTTTCCAGCGAGCTGCCGTAGACCAGTGCAGCGGTGTAGCCCGAGATGAAGACGAAGATCTCGGTGGCGTCGCTGAAGCCGAAGTTGCGGAAGGTGATCTGCCCGATGCTGCTGGACGGGATGTGGTCGATGAAGATGAACCACAGCGCCAGGCCCCGGAAGAAGTCCAGCCGCAGGTCGCGCGGCGGCTTGATCGAGGCAGGTGAGGCCGGCTGCACGGAAGGGGCGGCGGGCGTCGCGGCCGGCGAACCGGCGGTATCGGGGGAGGTATGGGCCATATCGGTCTGGTTGGCTCAGGTCGTGGCAAAGCATGCCTGCCGGGGCGCGCACAAGACCCCTCGGGGTCGATCTGCTGCCATGGCAGGCCCAGACATTCTAGGACGGTGGCCCGTTTGGCGTGGCCACAGGCGAGCCGGCGCGGGGAAATCGATACAGATGCAGGCAATTTCTGGCTGAGGCTTTACGTGAACTTTACACAGGCTTCAATCGGCCTTGACCCGTCCTGCCCACAATGCAGTCCATCGGATCGACGGGCAGCGCCTCAGCGCCGGATGCCTCCGGATCCGTTCCTTCAACCCCAGCAGGAGCATGACACATGAAGATCAGGACTCTGGTTGTTTCTTCCGCACTGGCCATGGCTGGCATTTCCGCCGCATCGGCGGCCACGCCCACCCTGGTGGCTGCACCGGTTGTCGTCACCGCCCAGGCCGAGCAGGCCGGCGAGGTCCGCAACGGCGCGCCGACCATGCAGCGCCACGCTCATCCGGGCAAGCAGGCCCACGGTCACGAGCGCATGGGACGCCATGATGGGCCGGGCATGATGCCGCCCCCGCCGATGGCCGCACTGGATTTGTTCGGCGTGGGCCCCTTCGGTGTGCGTCCGATGCACGATGCTCCGCCGCCTGCGCCCAAGGCCGAAGGCGGGAAGCTGTCGGCAGCGGATGCTGCAAAGCAGGTGAAGCGCGATGAGGCCGAGATGCAGAACCGCGCGCGCTGGGCCGAGCGCCGACTGGCACAACGCATCGATCAGGTGATCGAATCCGTGAAGGGCACGCCCGAGCAGGCGGACAGGATCAGCAAGCTGGCCAGCGCCGCTTTCCAGGACCTGCGCCCGCTGCATGAGCAGATGCGTGCCCTGGACCAGCGGGCCGAGGCCCTCTACCAGGCCGAGACACTGGACCGCGCCGGCTTCGAGGCCCTGCGCACCGAGCGCAGCAAGCTGATGGACCAGATCTCGCAGCGTTCCATGAACGCCTGGCTGGACATGGCCTCGGTGCTGACGCCCGCGCAGCGCAAGCAGCTGGCCGAGCGCACCCAGCATCCGCACCGTCCGGCCCATGGCATGCACGACGGGCAGGGTCAGCGCCCGTCCATGAAGGGCCATGCCCAGGGCATGAAGGGGCAGGGACACGACATGCCGCCGCCCGCCATGGAAGCGCCTGAAGGCGCGCCGGGCGAGGCTGGGCGGCCGCAAGCCGAGACCGCTCAATAAACGTTTGAGCCGCTGAGAGCCTGTGCCGGGCAATCGATATCATGTCGGTTGCCCGGGGTTTCGCCGTTATCCATCCCCTTCCTGCAGGAGGTCTTCCCATGTCGTCTCCCGAGATTCTGCTGATCGACGATGACCGCCGCCTGGCCGACATGGTCGGCCGTTATCTGGGGCAGGCCGGCTTTGCCGTGCAGCATCAGGGAACGGCTCGGGAGGGGCTGGAGGCGCTGGGACAGCAGGTGCCGGGGCTGGTGCTGCTGGACCTGATGCTGCCCGACGGTGATGGTCTGGACGTGTGCCGTCAGATCCGGCAGATGCCGGGGGCAGCTGCCACGGTGCCTGTCCTGATGCTCACGGCGCGGGGCGAGACCACCGACCGCATCGTGGGTCTGGAGATCGGTGCCGACGACTACCTGCCCAAGCCCTTCGAGCCGCGCGAACTGCTGGCCCGGGTGCGGGCGTTGCTGCGCCGCGCTTCGGCGCCGCATGCAGCGGATCCCGCCGCCGGGGATGCAGGACAGGGTGTCGCCGCCACAGGCGCCGGGGCTTCCGGTGCCGCCGCGCAGGCGAGGAGCGTGGCGGTGTCCGGTGGCGCAGGCATCGCGGCCGGTAGCGGGCTGTCCCAGGGGAGGGCCGCTGCACGGGGTGACTCCGTGGCAGACGACGATCCCCCGGTACTGGTGCTTGATGATCTGGAGATCGACGAGGGGGCCCGCGAGGTGCGCGTGGCGGGCGAGAAACGCACGCTCACCAGCTACCAGTTCGACCTGCTGCTGGCGCTGGCACGCCATGCCGGCCGGGTGATGTCGCGCGAGCGGCTGATGGACCTGGTCAAGGGAGCGCCCCTGGAGGCCTTCGACCGCTCCATCGATGTGCATGTGGGCAAGATCCGCCAGGCCATCGAGACGGATCCCCGACAGCCCGTGCGGCTGCTGACCGTGCGCGGCGTGGGCTATGTGTTCGCGCGGCCGCGCAACGGCTCTGCCTGATCGAAGGGCCGCCCGCCGGTCATGGCCCGGAGGGCCATCTGCTCCGTTTGTTCCCTCTCTATATAGATACCCTCATGCGCCGTCTGTCCCTGACCATCTTCCTGTCACTGCTGGCCAGCCTGCTGCTGATGGCCGCCGCGGTGGCCTTTTTCTGGCAATGGCGGCTGGACAACCGGACCGAGGCGCAGGAGAACCGTTTCACCGAGGCCCTGGCGGCCGAGGTGATTCCCGCGGCCACCGAGGGGGTGGAGCGGTTGCAGCAGGCGTTGTGGCACTGGCAGCGTCGTCTGCGCATCGACCTGCAGGTGATCGACGCGCAGGGCAGGGTGCTGGCCGCCGCTGGCCGGCCCTTCCGTGCGGACGATACCGGGGTGCGGCTGGAAGAACAGCCCAGCCTGGAAGAGATGCCCCCTCCGCCCGGACTGGATGCGCCCCCACCGCCAAGCGAGGAGGCTCTTCATGTGCGTCGCCCTCAGGGCCACCACGGCCAGGCCCGTGAAGGGCATGGGCCCCGGCGCGCGATGGTGGCCGTCATCCACCGCGTGGCGCTGCCGGACGATCGCACGCTGCTGATCCGCACCTGGCGCCCCGCGCCGCCGCAGTTGCCCATCAGCGCGCCGCTGGCGCTGGCCTTGCTCTTTGTGGCGGTGGGACTGGCCGCCTGGCCGGTATCGCGGCGCATCACCCGCCGGCTGGAGGCGCTGCAGCGCTCGGTGGATGCGCAGGCTGCCGGCGATCTGCGGGTGCGGGCCGAGGTGTCCGGTCAGGACGAGGTGGCGGCACTGGCGCACAGCTTCAATCACGCCGCCGAGCGCATCGAGGCGCTGGTGAACCGGCAGGAGGCGCTCCTGAGCACCCAGCGCCGGCTGCTGGCCAACGCCTCGCACGAGCTGCGCTCACCGCTGGCGCGCATCCGCATGGCCATCGAGCTGATGCTGGAAAACCCCGCTGACCTGACGCATCACACCGATGAAGTGCGCCAGAACATCCGCGAGCTGGATGCGCTGGTGGAAGAGATCCTGCTGGCCAGCCGGCTGGATACCCTGAGCCTTGACGAGCTGCGACGTGAGCCAGTGGACCTGACGCAGCTGGCCGCCGAGGAGGCGGCGCGGACGGGGGCCGTATGGATGGACGAAACGCCGTCGGACGTGAACGGGGATGACGGATCGGAGTCAGGCACCGCCCACATGACCGTGGCCGGCGATGTGCGCCTGTTGCGCCGGCTGCTGCGCAACCTACTGGAAAACGCCCGGCGCTACCAGCCGGAAGGCGATGAGCCGGTGCTGCTGTGCCTGTCACGGGAGCGCGGGCCGGTGGCTGTGGGCAGCCCGGAGGCTGACACGGACACCGGACATTCCGGGGCCAGCCATTCCGACGCAGGCCATTCCGGGACCGGGAAGGGGGCCCAGGCCGGCGAAGCCGCCGACTGGCTGCGTATTGAGGTGCTGGATCGCGGGCCCGGGGTGCCCGAAGCTGCGCGCGAACGCATCTTCGAAGCCTTCTATCGGGTGGATGGTCATTCCGAGCAGGCCGGCAACGTGGGGCTGGGGCTGTCGCTGGTGCGGCAGATTGCCCGCCGCCACGGCGGCGACGCCCATCATGAGCCGCGCGAAGGGGGAGGCAGCCGGTTCGTGGTCAGGTTGCCCGTGTCACCGACGATACCCTCCACCAGCGGGGCCAGCTCGTTCAGGGCCTTGTCGTAGACCTTGCGCTTGAACTCGATGACCTCGTCCAGCGGCGTCCAGTAGCCGGTCCAGCGCCAGGCATCGAATTCGGGGTGACCCTGGCCATCCAGCGAGATGGCGTCGTCGCCGGCCACAAGGCGCAGCAGGAACCAGATCTGCTTCTGGCCCCGGTAGTGGCCGCGCCATTCGCGGCGCACCCAGCGTACCGGCACGTCGTAGTGCAGCCAGTCGCGCGTGCGGCCCAGCAAGGTGACATGCTGCGGGCCCAGACCGATTTCCTCGTGCAGCTCACGGTACATGGCCTGCTGCGGGGACTCGGCCGCGTTGATGCCGCCCTGCGGAAACTGCCAGGACTGCTCACGGATGCGCTTACCCCAGAACACCTGGTTGTCCTGATTCAGCAAGATGATGCCGACATTCGGTCGGTATCCGTGTTTGTCGAGCATGGTGGCTAGTGTCCGGTCGGCGTGCGGGCGCGTTCTTTTTTGTGGCGTGCACAAGGATATCCCGGCCTCCAGCTGGCCAAAAGCACCATGACACGCTCTAGAATGTCAGCCATTATATAGAGCGAGCCCATGAAAGCCACCGCACTGCACCTGCCTACCTTCAAAGAAGCGCCTGCCGACGCCGAAGTCGTCAGTCACAAGCTCATGACGCGCGCCGGCATGATCCGCAAGCTGGCCGGCGGCATCTACACGTACATGCCGCTGGGCCTGCGTGTCATCCGCCGCATCGAGGCCATCATCCGCGAGGAAATGGACGCCGCTGGCGCCATCGAGCTGCTGATGCCGGTGATCCAGCCCGCCGAGCTCTGGATGGAGTCCGGCCGCTGGGAAGAATACGGGCCCGAGCTGCTGCGCATCCGTGACCGCCATCAGCGCGACTTCGTCATCCAGCCCACCTCCGAAGAGGTGGTCACCGACCTCGCCCGGCAGGATCTGCGCAGCTACCGCCAGCTGCCCAAGAACTTCTACCACATCCAGACCAAGTTCCGGGACGAGCGCCGGCCGCGCTTCGGCGTCATGCGTGGGCGTGAGTTCACCATGAAGGACGCCTACTCCTTCGACCGCGACCCGGAAAGCGCGCTGGTCAGCTACCGGAAGATGTTCGATGCCTACCACCGCATCTTCGACCGGCTGGGCCTGCAGTACCGGGCCGTGGCAGCCGACACCGGCTCCATCGGCGGATCGGCCAGCCATGAATTCCAGGTCATTGCCGACACGGGCGAGGACGCGCTGGTCTACAGCACGGGCTCCGACTACGCTGCCAACATCGAGCTGGCCGAGGCCGTGCCCCTGCTGGCCACCCGCATGGCCCCCACCCAGCCGCTCACCCGCACGGCCACGCCCGGCCAGGCCCGCTGCGAGGCGGTGGCCGAATACCTCAAGCTGCCGCTCGACCAGACGCTGAAGTCCATCGTGCTGAGCACCGAGACCCCGGGCGCGGACGGTCAGCCGCCCAAGGTCACGGTCTGGCTGCTGCTGCTGCGCGGCGACCATGAAATGAACGAAGTGAAGGTGGGCAAGGTGCCGGGCCTGAAAGGTTTCCGCTTTGCCACCGAGGAAGAGATCCTTGAACACTTCGGCTCGAAGCCCGGCTACCTGGGCCCGGTGGGCATGAAGAAGCCCGTGCGCATGGTGGTGGACCGCACGGTCGCCAACATGAGCGACTTCGTCTGCGGCGCCAACGAGGTGGACTACCACTACACCGGCGTGAACTGGGGGCGTGACCTGCCCGAGCCGCTGCCGGAAGGGCAGGTGGGCGAGGTGATGATCGCCGACATCCGCAACGTCCAGGCCGGTGATCCCTCCCCGGACGGGCAGGGCACGCTGGCCATCCAGCGCGGCATCGAGGTGGGCCACGTGTTCTACCTGGGCACCAAGTATTCCCAGGCCATGAACGCCACCTTCATCGACGAGAACGGCCAGTCGAAGCCGCTGGAAATGGGCTGCTACGGCATTGGCGTCACCCGCCTGCTGGGCGCCGCCATCGAGCAGAACCACGACGACAAGGGCATCATCTGGCCGGCGTCCATCGCCCCCTTCGAGGTGGTGGTCTGCCCCATGGGCCTGGAGCGCTCCGAGGCCGTGCGCGAGGCTGTCGACCGGCTGGCTGCCGACCTGCAGGCGGCCGGCATCCGCTACGTGGTCGATGATCGCAATGAGCGTCCGGGCGTCATGTTTGCCGACTGGGAACTCATCGGCGTGCCGCTGCGCATCACCGTGGGCGACCGTGGCCTGAAGGAAGGGCTGCTGGAACTCACCGTGCGGCGTGGCATGATCACCCACAAGGTTGCCCCGGCCGATGTGCTGGCCGAGGTGCAGAAGCTGCTGCCCACGCTTTGATTGTCAGGCACTTGGGGGCAGTCGCGCTGTCGGCTGTCCTTTTCCTGCCCGTCACCGCCCGGGCAGGCGCGCAGCAGTACGAGGTGCTGGCCGACGCGGTACGGGTGGCGCTGGCCAGCGCCATCGATGCCCCGCACGATGCCGAGCCGCTGTGGGAGTCGCGCGCGCAGAAGATCGAGTGGCTCACGCAGATGTCCGACCGGCTGCCGCGTCGCGCCATGCCCGGCTTCGAGGCGCGCCAGGCCTTCCTCCTCACCGTGCGCTACGAGGCGCAGCGTGCCGGCCTGGACCCCGAGATGGTGCTGGGCCTTATCCAGGTGGAAAGCGGCTTCCGGCAGTACGCCATCTCGAAGGTGGGCGCGCGCGGCTTCATGCAGGTGATGCCCTTCTGGACGCGCGTGCTGGGCAACGGTGATGCCGATGCACTCTTCCGGATGCGCATCAACATCCGCTATGGCTGCGTCATCCTGCGTCACTACCTTGACCTGGAAAACGGTAACCTCTTCATGGCCCTGGGGCGCTACAACGGCAGCCGGGGCCAGTCGGCCTATCCCGATGCGGTCTTTGCGGCCTGGAAGCGCTGGCGCTTTCAGCCGTCCGACGTCGCTTCCCCGCATCACTTGTTCCCGTCAACCGACCGTTCGTCGGCTGCCAGGCCCCTCGATTGACCGCTCGTCGGCCCGTTCGGGGGGCGGGACCTGCCGTCCGTCGGTGGACATTATTCTTTTTGCTGTGGATGGACGCACCCCGGTCAGCATCGGCCCCCCACCTGTGTGTCTTCGCACAATGTATCCCATCCCGGGATGACATGATCACCGCACGACAACCAGGGACCCCCTCCCGGGAGCGAATGTGACGCAGCCCCAGGATCCAGCAGCACGACAACGCCAAGGCGCGCGCCAACTGGCGTCGTGGGTGCTTTTGCTGATTGCGGTGTCGTACGTGGTCTGGATGTACGCCTACCCGATGGCTTATTCGAAGCCGGATCAGGTCCTGCCCTACAGGATCCTGGCGTCATCGAAGAACTTCAACGAACTCACCAGCGTGCTGGGATCACTGCGCGAGCAGGGACCGCCGCTGGACCTGGGGGGCAAAGGCAGCAACGCCAAGACCCTGTGGGTGCTGGCCCGCATCCCTGCCGATACCGTCGAGCGCACGCGCGTGCTGCACATTGCCAACCGTTCCGTGCAGAAGGGCGATGCCGTCATCCTGGACGAATTCGGCCAGGCGCTGCTCTACGCGCATTTCAACAACGAGCAGGAGCCCGTCAATGCGGCCCGTGCACTGCCCGGCTACGCCATCACGCTGCCCGAGCTGCCACTGCCCCTGCCGGCCGGCCACCGCCGCTTCAGCGGCGAGCATGACCTGACCGCCGTACTGCGTCTGGAGCTGTCCATCGCCGGCCCGGCGCTCTCGCTCAACCTGTGGGACGAGACCCGCTTCATCGAGGCGCAGCGCCAGATCGAGGCCCAGGGCACGTTGCTGGGCAGTATCCTGGCGCTGCTGGGGCTGACCGCCTTCGTGGCCGGCCAGCTGATGCACATTCGCGTGGTGCGGCTGCTGGCCTTCTGGCTGGGATCGCGCGCCGTCTTCCTGATGGTGCGGGGCGGCTACATCCAGTTCTGGCTGGGCAGCTCGGCCTCCAGCGTGGTGGGCATGGGCCTGGAACAGATGGCCCAGATGGCCTTTCCCTGCGCCTGCGCCGCCCTGATGTGGGGGCTGATGGAGTCCCGGCTGCAGGGCCACCGCTTCGGCACCTGGCTGCACGGCATGTACATCGCCAGCGGCTTCGCGCTGGCCGTCTCCGGCCTGCTGCCGCCCGACATCTTCCAGACGCTGCTGTACCTGGTGGGCGGTGCCATTGTCGTCACCGTGGTCGGCATGGTGGTGGTCAACCTCAGCCGCCGCATCTCGGTGATGTCGGTCTGGTACCTGTGCACCCCGCTGCTGGACGGGATGGCGGCTGCCAATACGCTCTTCTTCCTGCTGGGCATCACGCAGGCGCCGCTGCCCTGGCTGGACCTGCAGTCCACCACGCTGCTGGCCGTGATGAATGCCTCCACCGCCGTCATCGGCTACCTGGCGGCCGAGCGTTCGCGCCAGTTGCGCACCCAGGAAGCCGCCATGACAGCCCTGGGGCGCTACCAGGCCACCTACCGTGCTGTGCCCATCGGCCTGCTGTCCTTCGATCGTGACAACCGCATCGAGCGCTACAACGAAGTGGCGGTGCGGCTGTTCGACGTGCCGGCCGGCAGCATCGGCCCTCATCGGGCCCCGGGCGCGCGTGCGGATGCCTCGCCCTTGGCCACCCGGGGCGACAGTGCCTCGCTGGATCGTGCCCACGTCGACACGCTCTCCGCGCTCAATGACGCCTTCCCGCAGGATCTGGCCGAACGCATCCATCAGGAACTGGAGAACTTCGAGGAAGCCGACTTCGTCTGGCGTCTGGAGAAGGTGAGCGGCCATCGCTGGCTGCGGGTACAGGCCCAGAAGACCGATACCGGTCACGACGTCAGTCTTACCGACATCACGGCGCTCAAGCAGGCCGAACACCACCTCATCCACGAGTCCCAGCACGACAGGCTGACCGGCGCGCTGAACCGCCATGGTCTGGAGAAGCGCCTCGAGGCACTGCTGAACGAGCCTGAAACGCTGGATCAGGTGTCCCTCTGCTACATCGACCTGGACCGCTTCAAGGTGCTCAATGACGTGTTCGGGCATCAGGCCGGTGACACGGTGCTTGTGGATGTCGTGCGCCGACTGCGCAGCCGGCTGGGCGAGGATGCGGAGATTGCCCGCATGGGGGGCGACGAATTCGCCGTGCTGCTCAACGGCAAAGAGCCTCCGCACCGCCTGCTGGCCTATCGTGCCCTGGATGCCATTGCCGGCCGCCCCTTCGTCATCGCGCCCAAGCGCTTTGCCGTCACCGCCAGCGTGGGCATGAGCCCGGCCCTGCGTGGCCAGACCAGCAGCCAGCTGATCGACCGTGCCGACAACGCCTGCCGCGAGGCCAAGCGCAAGGGACGCAACCAGGTCGTCATCTTCCAGGACGGTGAGCAGGAAGGGGAGCGCCAGCGTCACCAGGTCGAGATGGATGTGCTGGACCGCCTGCGCCGGACCAAGGAATTCCGCGATTTCGAGCTGGCCATCCAGCCCGTGGTCGGGCTGGGCGAATCCAACCGGCTTGGCGGCGAGATCCTGCTGCGCCATCGCACCCCGGACGGCACCCTGCGTTCACCCGCCGGCCTGATCGAGGCCGCCATCTACCGCGGCGAAATGGCCACCATCGACCGCT
>ERZ773068.1722-NODE-1722-length-10610-cov-6.320417_pt1 | contig 10610 bp, 7 predicted proteins | sample MGYA00580620_ERZ773068 | MGnify/ENA primary metagenome ERZ773068 (study PRJEB29015, sample SAMEA2737983) | human oral metagenome | biome: human oral; feature: human-associated habitat; material: dental | place: China | collected 2101 ... | reverse complement strand
ACTTCCCCGGTGACGCCCACGGCCTGCACCGCTTCGACGGCACCGAACTGTACGAACACGCTGATCGCCGCCAGGGCTTCCACCCCGAGTGGAACAGCTGGATCTTCAACTACGGCCGCCACGAGGTGCGCAGCTTCCTGCTCTCCAGCGCCGCCTTCTGGCTGGACCAGTACCACATCGACGGCATCCGGGTGGACGCGGTGGCCTCCATGCTGTACCTGGACTACTCCCGCCAGGACGGCCAGTGGATCCCCAACCGCTTCGGCGGCCGCGAGAACCTGGAAGCCATCCACTTCCTGCGCCAGCTCAACCAGAGTGTCTACCGCGACTTCCCCGACGTGCAGACCATCGCCGAGGAATCCACGGCCTGGCCGGGCGTCTCGCGTCCGGTGGCCTGGGGCGGCCACAGCAACGACAACCCCGAGACCATGAACGGTCTGGGCTTCGGCATGAAGTGGAACATGGGCTGGATGCACGACACGCTGTCGTGGTTCGAGAAGGACCCGGTCTACCGCAGCTACCACCAGAACGCCCTCAGCTTCAGCCTGTACTACGCCTTCAACGAGAACTTCGTGCTGCCGCTCTCGCACGACGAAGTGGTCTATGGCAAGGGCAGCCTGCTGTCCAAGATGCCGGGCGACGACTGGCAGAAGTTTGCCAACCTGCGCCTGCTCTTTGGCCTGATGTGGACCCACCCCGGCAAGAAACTGCTGTTCATGGGCGGCGAATTCGGCCAATGGACCGAATGGGCGCATGAAGGCAGCGTCGACTGGAACGCCGCCGACACCTACTTCCACGTGGGCATCAAGCACCTCATCGGCGCACTCAACCACCTGATGCGCACCCAGCCGGCCCTGCACCAGCGGGACTTCGACGGCAGCGGCTTCGAGTGGATCAGCGCCGACGACAGTGCCCATAGCGTGCTGGCCTACCTGCGCCACGGCAACGATCCCAAGGACACGCTGCTGGTCGTCTTCAACGGCACGCCCGTGCCGCACCACAACTACCGTCTGGGCGCCCCGCAGGGTGGCCGCTGGCAGGAAATCTTCAACAGCGACGCCTCCATCTATGGCGGCACCGACGTGGGCAACCAGGGCTTCGTGGATGCCCTCGACGAAGGCACCCATGGTCGTCCCTACTCGCTGGAGCTGACCCTGCCGCCGCTGGGCCTGCTGGTGTTCAAGCATGTCGACACGCCGGCCGCCAAGGCACTGCCAGGGGCCAAGGCCACCAAGCCAGCCTCGGAAAGTGCCAAGGCCGCAGCGCCTGCCGCAAAAAAGCCTGAAGCCGCCCCGGCTGCTGCCAAACCGGCCAAGGCTGAAGCACCGGCGCCCAAGGCCGCTGTCGCCAAGGCCAGCGCAGCCCCCAAGGTGGCGACTCCGAAGGCGGCCGCTCCCAAGGCATTTGAAACCAAGGCGGCAGAGCCCAAGGCTGCAGCCCCCAAGGCCGCGGCACCCAAGACTGCCACCACGTCGCGCACGCGGACCAGCACGGCCAAGACGGCCTCGGCAGGGACAACCGCCAAGGCCACCAAGGCAGCCGCTCCCAAAGCGGCCAGCAGCCGCACCACGGCCACGACCAAAGCCAAACCTGCCAGCAGCCGCAGCAAGGGCTGATTGAGGCAGTCCGGGGACGGGCATCCCCCTCCCCGGACAAAAAAGCCGCCGATACGCTTTCATCCGTATCGGCGGCTTTTTTTATGGCCATGGGCCGTGGCCTGTGGGCCTCCGGTTGTCACGCTCCACGCCCGGCGATGGCGGGCAACCGCAGGCGACAACAACCAGCGCCCGAAGAAGCCCTCCGGTGCGCGGGCGATCAGCTCACCCGGCCGATGACCCCTTCTGCCAGCCAGTCCATCTTCTGCATGACGGTATCGGACATCACGCCGCCCAGCTGGCGAACCTTGCCGTCATTGGCGCGCAGCTCGCCCTCGAAGACGTGCCGGTGTCCGCGCATGAGCTGCAGGCGCACGGCGTTGATCTGGCGGCGCACCGTCTGTGAGATGGGTGCGGGCCCCAGATCCAGCTGCACCATGCCGTCGGCCAGACCGCCCCAGGTGTGGTCCGGCTCCCACTTGCCTTCCAGAAGCTTGCGGGTGCGCTCCAGGTAGTAGGCATTCCAGTTGGGCAGCACGGTACCCAGCAGCAGGTTGCGCGGCACGATCTTACTGTAGTCGCCCTGGAAGCCGATCAGCTTCAGCTTGCGATCACGTGCCACCTCGGCCACCGCCACGGTGTCGGTGTGCTGGGTGAACACATCCGCCCCCTGCGACAGCAGGCTGTAGGTGGCCTCGCGCTCCAGCCCCGGGTCGCGCCAGTTGTTGGTCCAGTACACCCGCACCGTGATCTTGGGGTTCACCGAACGCGCACCCAGCGTGTAGGCGTTGATGCCCTGCAGCACCTCGGGAACCGGCACGGGCGCAATGTAGGCCAGCACACCGGCCTTGCTGGCGTGTGCTGCCAGCATGCCGGCCAGATAACGAGCCTGGTAGTAGCGGGCGTTGTAGGTGCCCACGTTGTCGGCCGTCTTGAAGCCGGCGTTGCTCTCGAAGCGCACCGAGGGGTAGTCGCGCGCCACGCGCACAATGGCGTCCATGAAGCCATAGGCGGTACCGAACACCAGCTGGCAGCCGTCGGCACACATCTTGCGCAGCACCCGGTCGGCGTCCTTGCCTTCGGTCACGCGCTCGGCCGGCACCAGCTCGATGCGGTTGCCCAGCTGCCGCTTCAGGTACTGGGCGCTGAGCGCATGCAGGTGGCTGGCCGAATACGGGTCGATCGGGCCGTCATACAGAAAGCCCACCCGCAGCGGCTTGGATGCGGCACGGCTGGCCGCATGACTGGTACCCGCCGTGGCGGACTTGCCCGCGGTCGGCGTGGCGGCTGCATGGGGGCCATGAGCAGCCCCGGCGGCCTTCCGGTCGGTACCTTCGGCAGCCCGCACGGACAGCGGCAGACCGGCCTGCGACAGCAACAGCCCGCTGCCAGCAGCCAGCAGCAGGCGACGACGATTCGTTTGCGACATCTTGGGAGATTCCGGATTCATGGACATTGGGCAGAATCAGCGACCGGCAGGCACCTGGCCCTCAACCCCTTTCACGTAGGTCATCAGACCTTCCAGGAAGCGGTCATCACCCACCTTGCCGGACGGGAGCAGCTCGCGGTCATCCACCGTCACCAGCGGCCCTTTCCAGATCTGCAGCGTGCCGTCGCGCAGCGCCTTGCGCTTTTCCTCGACGGCAGCCCGGGCCTCGGGCGTCAGCTTGTCGGACAGGGCCACCAGGTCCACACGGCCGTCACGCAGCCCCTGCCAGGTGGGCGCGGGCTTCCAGCGCTTGTCCAGCACCTGCTGCACCGTCTGCACATAGTAGCCGGCCCAGTCGAAGGCCACCGACCCCAGGTGCGCCTTGGGCGCGGCCTGGCTCATGTCGGCGCCCCAGCCAAAGGCGTACTTGCCCACCCGCTCGGCCTGCTTCAGGGGGTCGGTCGTGGCTGTGTTGTAGATGATCACGTCGGCACCGCCGCTGATCAGCGTCTGGGTGGCCTCGGTCTCGCGCACCGGGTCTGCCCAGCCATTCACCCAGGCCACCTTCACGCGCGCCGTGGGGTTGACCGACTGCGCACCCAGCGCAAAGGCGTCGATGTTGCGGACCACCTCGGGAATGGGCACCGGTGCCACAAAGCCCACCGTATCGGTCTTCGTCATCTTGCCGGCAGCCACGCCCGCCAGGTACACGCCCTCATAGGCGCGCACCCCATAGGAACGGATGTTGCCCGCGGATGTGCCCAGCCCGGCCACCTCCCAGCGCACATCCGGGTATTCCAGCGCCAGACGCTTCATCAGCGCCTCGTAGCTGGCACCGGTGCCGAAGATGAGCCGATTGCCGTCTTCCACCAGCTGGCGGAAGGCCTTCTCGGCATCAACGTCCTTCACGTTGTCCAGTACCGTCACCGCCACCCGGTCACCCAGCTGCTGACGCAGGGCATCAATGCCTTCCTGGTGCGAGCGCGACCAGCCGCTGCCATCCGGCGTGGTGGGCAGCACGAAGCCCACCTTCAGCTCTGCCTCAGCCTTGGCTGCAGGCTCTGCCTTGGCAGAGGTGTCCTGCTGCGCAGCCGGTGTGCCCTGAGCGGCGGGCGCTTTCTGATCGGCAGGTGCGTCCTGTCCGGCCGGCGCTTTCTGCCCGGACGCAGCGCCTTGCCCGGCGGCTGCCTTCTGTTCGGCCGCAGCGCCCTGCTCGGCAGAAGCCTTCTGCCCCGAAGCGGCTTCAGCCTGTCCGGCGGCCTTGTCGGCCGCAGCGGCAGCAGGCTGGACCTTTTCGGGCTGGTCCAGGGTGGGCTGGGCCGCCAGCGGCGCAGCCAGCACCAGCATCACGGCCGCAGCCAGCGGCGCGGTCTTGCATCGACGGGGAAGTTTCATGGAAGGAAGCTCCGCAGGCCCGGGGAACGCCCCCGGGAAAGGGCTGGAACGCCAAAAAGTCAAAGTCATGATTTTATCAGTGCAGCTTGGCGACAACGGATACAACCTGAATCGATATCGAACGTTCTGCCAGAAGTCCTGCCAAAAACTGCGCACGACAGGCTGTTCCGGCACACAGGAAGCGCCCGGGGCCTTCGACAACGCCAGACCGCGTGCGGTCACGGCGTCTCGCACGGCTGCACGACATGGCCCACCCGATCAATCGGGCATCAGGGACATCGGCTGCAGGCGCGGCCACAGCGCCGCCAGGAAGTCGTCATTGGACACCGGCCACGGGCTGACCGAGGCCAGATCCACCGTGGTGGCCGCCAGCTCGTCGGCCAACGCCGCCGGATGGCCCAGTGTCTGCGCCAGCAGCCGCCAGGGGGCCGGCTGCACCAGCACACCCAATGCCAGCAGCACGCCATGGCGGCTACGCCGCTGGGCAAAGCCCACCACTTTGCGCGCCACGCCCGTGGCCGGATCATCCACCACCACCTCCCAGGGCGCCACACCGGCAAAGCACGCCCACGCCAGCCGTTCCGGCGCCGGAATGCGCTCGGCCGGCGGCACGGCACGCGCCGTCACGCCCAACTCGGCCAGCGTCTCCACCATGGCCTCGCCCAGCCAGCGATAGCTGTCGGCCACGGAGGTCGTTGCCATGCGCGGGTCGTCCAGCGGCAGCAGCAGCGAGGCACTGAGCAGCCACGGGCCCACCAGCACTGCGCCGCCACCGGCGCCACGCTTGACCAGCGGCAGGCGCACAGCGCCAGAATCCGCCAGACTTTCCGGGGACGAGTCCCCCGCACCGCCTATGGGCGTGCCGCGCATGTCAGCGTCCGCCGGCCTGTCCGCCAGCGCATGCTGCGAGCGCCCCAGCACGATGGCCCCTTCACGGTAGGTCCAGACCTTCATCCGCGGCTGCAGCACCGGTTCTGCCAGCTGGCGCTCGTTCCAGCGCTGCTCCCGGGCCGCGTCCAGGTCCGACGCACCTGTCGCTTCCCCTGTCAGGGAGAGACCCTCACCATGTCCTTCATGCGTCGGGGATGTTATGTTCATGCGTTTTCTGCATATCCATCTGTCGCTCAGGCAGAGATGATGCGCCAAAATGGCCGCCATTGTCTCGAGAAGGCCTGCCACGCGCCAGACAGGATCCCGCCGCGGCCGGTACATACGTCCCCTCGCAAGGAGTTCTCACCCCATGAAAGCCAACAACATTCTTGCCACCATCGGCAACACCCCGCATGTGCGCATCAACCGGCTGTTCGGCCCCGATCAGGAGGTCTGGATCAAGGCCGAACAGGCCAACCCGGGCGGCTCGGTGAAGGACCGCATCGCCCTGGCGATGATCGAAGACGCCGAAAGAAGCGGCAAGCTCAAGCCGGGCGGCACCATTGTCGAGCCCACCTCCGGCAACACCGGCGTCGGCCTGGCCATGGTGGCGGCCGTCAAGGGCTACAAGCTCATCCTGGTCATGCCCGAGTCCATGTCGCTGGAGCGCCGGCGGCTGATGCTGGCCTATGGCGCACGCTTCGAGCTGACCCCGCGCGAGCGCGGCATGCCCGGCGCCATCGAACGGGCCCGCGAGCTGCTCACCGAAACGCCCGACGCCTGGATGCCGCAGCAGTTCGAGAACCCGGCCAACCCCGCCATCCACTCCGAGACCACGGCCAAGGAGATTCTGGCCGACTTCCCCGAGGGGCTGGACGTGCTGATCAGCGGCGTGGGCACCGGTGGCCACCTGAGCGGCGTGGCCCGCGTCCTGAAGAAGGCCTGGCCCAACCTGAAGGTATTTGCCGTGGAACCGGCGGCATCTTCCGTCATCTCCGGCGGCAAGCCCGGCCCGCACCCCATCCAGGGTCTGGGCGCCGGATTCATCCCCAAGAACCTCGACACCAGCCTGCTGGATGGCGTGGTGACCGTCGACGGCGAGGATGCCAAGCGTTTCGCACGTGACGCTGCATCCCAGGAAGGCCTGCTGGTCGGCATCTCGTCGGGCGCCACCCTGGCCGCCATTGCCAGCAAGCTGCCCGAGCTGCCCAAGGGCGCCCGCGTGCTGGGCTTTGCCTACGACACGGGCGAGCGCTACCTGTCCATCGACGGCTTCCTGCCGACCTGATCTCACAGGTTCCGCCATCAAAGGGGGCTTCAGCCCCCTTTTTTTGGCCCTGTTTCAGAGGCCGCCTTTCAAAGGCTGCCATCCCATCTGAAACCGCCCTCCGAGGCCCCTTCAGGCCCCACGAATGGCCCTCACCAGCATGTAGCCTGCCAGCCCGAACAGCAGGCAGGCAAAGGCCCGCTTGAGAAGCGGCACCGGCAAACGGTGCGCCATGTAGGCCCCCACCGGCGCAAACAGCATGCTCATCGGCACGATGGTGAACAGCGCCCGCAGGTCCAGATACGCCAGCGCCCCACCGGGCAACCCCTGCCACCAGCCCATCACCATATAGCCCAGCGTACCCGACAGCGCAATCGGAAAACCGCAGGCCGCACTGGTCGCTATGGCCTTGGGCAGCGGCACGCCACGGCTGTTCAGGAAAGGCACTGTCACGAAGCCACCTCCGGCGCCGAAGAGCGCCGACAGGCCCCCGATGCCGACGCCCACGGCTGCCAGCCCCAGGCGCCCCGGCAGCCGTGCCGGCACATCCGGCTCCACGCGCCGTGCGCCCCGCAGCATCCGGCTGCCCATCCACCCCACGAAGAGTGCAAAAGCCACCGCCAGCACCTGCCCGGGCAGCCACGCCACGATGCGCGACCCCAGCTGCCCCCCCACCAGGATGCCCGGCGCCAGCAGCCAGACCAGATTCCACTGCACCGCCCCCTTGCGGTGATGCGCCCGCATGCTGGACAGCGACGTGAACATGATGGTGGCCAGCGCCGTGGCCAGCGCCGTCTGCACCACCATGGCCGGGTCGTACCCCACATGGTCAAAGATCATCACCAGGAAGGGCACCAGCACCATGCCGCCGCCCACGCCCAGCAGGCCAGCCAGAAAACCGCCACCGCAGCCCATCAGCAGCAGCATCACCACGGTAGTTGTCGTCATCTTTCCTCTTCTGCGTCCTTTTTCTTTCCCAGCGTCTTGCCGACACACGGCTGGCGTCATGTCCGCGCGCATTCGCCTTTCACCGCTCCGAGCGCGCAGGCCTCCTCGGGACCGCCCGCCTTTCGCACACCTCGGCGCCGACGATCTATTGTGCGCCAATCGACCTAGGCCGTCGGTAAGGCTGCCAGAAAACTCCCACGCCAGCACGCACGGCAACCCCTAATCTCCTGCCATCCGATCAACTGGCCTCGCCCCACGCTGCCACCCGTCGTTGTCTGACCGCCCCAGCCCACTGCACGCCACGGCCCACGTCCCTCATGACGGCACGGCAGCAGTCAGATACCACGGCACACCGGCAGGACGATGCCCTCACAGGAGCCTTCCCATGCCCCGCCTCTCCGCCCGCTGCGACGCATCCCCCATCCACACCCGCGGCCCCTCGTCCGTGGCGGCCCGCAGGCCCCGAAACGCTCCGGGAGCCCTGTCCGCACTGTCCACCCTGCTGGCCACCGCGCTGCTGGCTGGCTGCGCCATCACGCAACCCGATCGAATTCCGGAACGGATGCTGACCCCGGAGGCCGTGCAGGAGGCCGCGCGCCAGGATGCCAATGGCGAGCCCTATTACCTGAGCTACCAGGTGGGCGAAACCGGCCTTGCCGCCGCCTTCGATGACGGCAGCCATACCTATGTGGAATTCGAGCGCCCCGTGCCCAGTGACCTGAGCTGCTTCGACAACGCGGGCGCCCTGCTGGGCTGCGAAGCCGTGGGCAACGTGCTGGCTGTGGAAGGAACCCACGCCGGCATCCTGCTGCGCCAGGGCGAAAATGCCAGCTTCATTGCGCCCAACCCCAAGGCGCTCACCCCGCCGCCGCGTCAACTGGGCAACACGCCTGCCTGGGCCGCCCATGTGCAGGCCCGCAATCGGGTGCTGCTGAAGGCACCGCTGCGACAGGCGCTGGAACGCAGTGCCGGGGTACAGGCCGACCCGAACCTGAATCAGGCCGCCGGCCTGCGCGCCTCGATGGTGCAGCCGGTTGCCCCGGCCCTGCCAGGTGCAGCCGAGCACCCAGCCTCGGCCGCGGATCGCCCTGGCACACGCCTTCTGCGCCACCGCGAAACAGCGAGCCACCGCGAAACAGCGAACGAACCGGGCCTCAAGGCCCGTGGGTCGCTCAAGACAGAGCGCCCCGATGGGGCAGCCACCATCACCCCCGGCACGAGCGCCCGTCCCGACAGGCTGACAGGCACCGCATCCGCCCCGGCACCCGGATCGCACAACATCATCGTGTCGTCTTCGCGCTGGACTTCACTGCCTTTTGCCGACAACAGCGCTCAACTGGATGCCCGGCACCCGGTCATGACACGGCTGGGCAAGAGCCTGCCCCAGGCCGATGAGGTTCGTGTCGAAGTCCTGAGCAGCGCCGACGATGCGCTGCTGGCCCAGGCGCGCCTGGCCGCCACCCGGGAGCTGCTGCAAAGACAGGGCGTGATCAGCAGCCGGATCCGGACCAGCACGCGCACCCTGCCGGCCGCCCGCAACACGCGACAAGGTGCTGCACCGGGTCAGCCGACACTGCGCATCCAGCTGCTGAAGGATGGATTGCCGCTGGATGCGGCCTGAGCTTACAGCGAGCGCAGTGCGACGCGCGCGGCCAGCGCCTCTTCATCCGCGTGCTGCACGGTGACACGCTTTCCGGCCACGGACGAGGTGCCGCCCGAAGCGCGCGAGCCCATGTTCGCCGCAGCGTGCATGCCGAACATCGACACCGGAGGCAGATTGCGAGCCACCGTGAACAGGCGCTCGTTCTCGACCCCACGGTCACGCATGCCGTCGAAGAAACGGGCACTCATGCGATGCGGCAGATAGCGCATCTGCATCACATAGCCCCCGTTTCGACACAGATAGGTGAAGAAATCGGCAATGTCGTCGGAGTAGAACAGTCCCGCCGTGGGAATGAACGAAGCCAGCAGGATCCGCTTGTCACGCAGCGCCGGGAAGTGGTCGTACAGCTTCTCGATGCCGTCGGCGAACACCCGCGCCGTGGGGTGCTGCTGCTGGAAGCGGTGGGCAAACTCGTCCTCGATCTCGAAGAAGAGCGTCTCGGGCAGCAGCTGATGCACGCGCGAGGCGACCACACCGCTGCCGATGCCGGCCAGGACCACCTGGTCATAGCTGCCAGCCAGACGCCGCACCTCGTGTGCGGCGCGCTGGCCAAAGATGGGGGAAGACGGGCACACGCTGCCCGTGACAGTAAACCGCGTCAGATAGCTCATGAGGACATCCGATGGAACAGGTCCGTCCCATCTGAATCGATTCAACAATGCCGGTGCAGCAACCGCAGCACCGGTACGACGGGCGGACCAACGCACGGACCGGAGCATGTTCCCCGCAGGACCCCATGCCCAGCCCCGGCCGATGAAACCCCTTTCGGCTCCGACCCGTGTATCCGCCGCATGTGGCTTTTGTCACACAGCCACTGGTCAGGTCAAGGTTGCGATGGTAACGGATCATGCCCCTCTCCCCCAAGAAAGCCCCGCCCCCACATTCAGCAGAAAGCACCACGCCCCCCGGCCGGCAATCGCGCCGGCCGGGGGTTTAATATTGGAAGGTGGAGCCCCATATACTTCGGAGACCCCGCATCAGGCAAGGCCCGGCCTCGCTGGCCGCCCGGCTCATGGGCAGGATGCAGGACCTGTCCAGGCCTTCCTCAGGAAGTTTCCTTCGACCCGGTGGAGTTCATGGAAAACCAACAGCCCAATCAAGAAGCGCCCGATCACGTCCTGGTAGTGGACGACGACGCAGAGATCCGCACGCTGCTGGCCGAATATCTCAGCCAGAACGGCATCCGTGTCACCGTGGCCCGCGACGCCACCGAAATGCGTCAGGTCTTCGACGAAGCCCGGCCCGACATCATCATCCTGGACGTGATGATGCCCGGCGAAGACGGCCTGACCGTCTGCCGTGAGCTGCGCTCGCGCTCCAACGTCCCGGTCATCATGCTCACCGCCCGGGCCGACGAAGTCGACCGCATCATCGGCATCGAGATGGGCGCCGACGACTACCTCGGCAAGCCCTTCAGCCCGCGCGAGCTGCTGGCCCGCATCA
>ERZ773068.1719-NODE-1719-length-10615-cov-9.659659_pt1 | contig 10615 bp, 17 predicted proteins | sample MGYA00580620_ERZ773068 | MGnify/ENA primary metagenome ERZ773068 (study PRJEB29015, sample SAMEA2737983) | human oral metagenome | biome: human oral; feature: human-associated habitat; material: dental | place: China | collected 2101 ... | reverse complement strand
ATCATGACTTTCATTGCTTGTCCTCCGTTCGCGGTTTTTTACACGGACGCCCTATGACACCCTTAGGGATGCTCTCATTCCAGGCATCTAGTTCTGGGTATTTCGCGGGTGACCGTTACGCTCATGCCGGTTCAGCATGACCGGGGACATGCCGTACTTCGCGGCGATTTCGTTTTTCGTGAGACCGATAATTTTCTTAGATTTCTGATGATTCTTTGCCAATTTTCTCTATTCACCTTCTTTCCTTTATTCCTCTGCCGCAGGTACTAGCAGGTGCAGGAAATCCTGTGCAAATTCGTCCCGTAGCTCACGTTTACCAGCCTTATCCAAACCCTCATAAATAGTTTGAGCAACATTTCGCAACTGTAATTTAAGGATGTTTGCTGTATCAGGTAAATACAAGGTTTCCACTGCTGCTAACGTCCGTGCAGCCTCAACCCAATATACGACTTGCTCTTCAACATCAACATATTGCGGAAAGAACCGCAATATCGCTTCTAACCTACACTCTGCATCAGCAACCTGAGCTGAGTAAAAAGCCTGACTTTTACGTAACTTACGCACTCTGCGAGCATCCTTGAGCTTAACCAATACTGACCTATTCTGATCACCAAGTATCATAGAGGCAACACCCCTTTCTTTATTTTTTCGTATGAAAAGGTTTAACACCGTGTGCCGCGTGTAACCCCATATTGGCGGCCACACTAAAAACATTCAGTGCTAACGTGACTATCATGCAAGAAATATAAATCATCAACATGATTTATCCTTTCAGGTGTAGGGATTTACCCCAAGACCACTGAGAATCTAGCGGATATTCCCAGAAACTAGCCCACTTCTTACGGCGGCGGAGCTTCCGCTCCTGCTTAGGATCATCCACACACTTCATGATCTCCTGTCGTACATCTTCATCCATAAGGACAATATCTTCTTTATCCATGCCTTCACATGAATCTAGGAAATCCTCATAGGCAGACCGAGATAGAAGACCTAAACCCTGAGCAGCCATACCAAGACACATAACAGACGATAAGGTGAGGGCATTATCAAACTCAGCACGATGCTCACGTACATCCCGCAGAGCTAAAACACCAACTGCGCCCTCGACATCACCTGAAGAAAGAACCCTAGGGTAGGCTTTCTCTAATTCTTCCTGCACCTGCTCAGCAGCTTGCCAGTACGTATTCCTAGTCTGCTGCGTATCTTTAGCGTTATATATATTTTGTTTCCACTGCTGCACAGCCTTCACCAAAGGAATAAGCCGCTGCCCGTATCCTTCTCGATTAGTACTCAGAAAATAAGGAATATTTTCCCTAGAAATAGGAATATACCCAATAGGTGAAGCTGCCACGAACTTACGAAACATCCATCCCTGCTCAAGTTTTAACACAGGGACAAAAGAACCGTCTTCAGCTGTACCAATGTCAAACGAGAAAACGTACCCTTCCGACAAAGCCTTAACATATCCTGTTTTGAAGGCCCACACAATAGAAATAGCAACAACGACGAGAATTAGAACGCTTTCGATGCGCATAACAGAAACCCCTTTCTATTTCCAACTAATTTTTATTTTTAGGAAGACTATCAGCATATTCCACCCAAGCCTCCGCTGCGAAAAAAGCATAGAAAACACCAAATGTAAAAAATGCCGCTGTTTCTGCACCGCCTGTATTTACCCCACTCAGGCATTCACGGACTATATATTCCACAAAATTTTGCATCGTGCTAAGAATGTATATAGGTACCGACTTTCCCCAATCCTGGGCAAATACTCCGCCCTTCGCAGCGAAAAATGCACTTGCTAAAAGTAATGCGCCAGCAATCCCTGTATAGACCCACCGAAGCCGAGGAATAATGCCTAGTTCTTTTTTACTCATTTCTGAATTCCTTTCATACATCAAGTACCATCCTTGAAACTGGCTTTAACTCATAATAGAACCCTACTTTTTATTCTTTAATGTCGAACCAATCCGATAAAAGCTTCTGTCGAGAAAACTCGCTTTTCATACGAGCATATACCCGTAAATTACGGAGCAGCCGCAGAGTGAAAACAACAGACACCACAACAAACAACACCGTAATCACCATCGGCACCAACGCAGGATCCTCTGCCTGCTGCACATACATCAGCACCCCGACCACACCAAGCACATACGCCCCAATCAGCAGCATCCCCGTCGAGAGATCAAACGGCCGAAGCCCACGCCCGATCCGGAATGCCGCTAAAGCCCCCACCGTAAACGTGGCCGCCATCAAAACAGCAACCATACAAAAAACAAAAACTATAAACACCATCTTGAGGACCTTCCTTTTAAATTTTTAGCACTGAGAAAACAAGGGTAATACCATGATGAGGAAAATCAATACAACTAGACGTTTCGGATCTGCTTTTAACCTTTTAAACTGCCGCGCCACCACATCACGGACAATAGATCCCAGGACCGGGAGAATCACCTCACCCAAAATGACCATAACAGTTATTACCCACAGAATCACAAGCCACGGATACAGTTGGCCCCAATCAGCAGCAGCACCGAAATTATCACTATAGGTATCATATTCTTCACCTTACAATCACCCCGGAGATTAGATAGAGGGATGAATAGGAATAAAATCAACATCATAAAAATAAACAAAAAAGCCGTAATGACAAAGACGATCGCTATGTTTGATAAATCTTCCATATTTTATTTTCCTTCTTCCTTACTAAGCCATGCACAAGCTTCTTTAATATCCTCCGCACGCTTCCGAGCAGGCTCAGAAATATCTTCAGCCATAAAACGGTAAGATACTTCTTGCTGAATAATCTTTTTAGCTTCACTGAAGCACTGTAAAACTTTACTAAGATCCTCTGGGGATGTAGTCCATCGGCCGTTGCCCTCACCATATTTCAAGTTGTGCGTATCTAACATGACCGCAAAATCACGAATTTCACCCCAATGCTCTATAGTGTTCTTCCCTTGGTCTCGAATACATGAAATGAGAAGTCCTTCCACTGCCGCAGCCCAGAGCCCAGCATACTGTTGAGTAAGTTTAATCTCTTTCATGATTGATTTTGTGGTCTTTGCTTTGTAATAAATCGTCAGCAAAGTCTTTTCAGCATCCTGACGAGAATCTGCATAACCACCTGCACTTTGCGCAAAAATACGATATGCTTCATATTCATCAGTTTCAATATCGTCAAGTACTGCGTATTTCTTGAAGAGTTTAAACATTTCTATAAACCTTTCTAATTCGTAAACTAAACCAAAATGAATATCGGATTACCCTTTTTTAGCCCCATCAGAAACCATATTGGGATTAATCGTGACAATAACGGAATTCTTAGGAACATGCACCACAGCTGGAGTCTCACGCTCTAGCTGCCATTCACCGGGCGTATCACCGGGATGTTTACCGCATTTCTCAGCCGGTAAAGGATCACGGAAAGGCTCGTGGCGAGCATCATAGCATAACGATGGGTCTTTCTGAATATCCTCATAGGATGCCTCGCGCTTTTTCACAACATTAATCTCGACCGTAGCAGGCGCATTAGGTGCAAGGTCATCACGTAGGCGCACCTGATCCCTCGGAATCAACCGATCAATAATGTCACCATTCTCAGCACGGTAACGGATATAAATGTAGGTAACAGGTTTCCCTTCACTACTGCCCTGCACATACCCTACATTTCCCAGAATGTTTCCACTTGTGCCGCCCTCAAAGCTGCTAGACTCTACCTGCTCTTTAGACAACTGAAGCTGAAGAAGATCCGTAGTCCGAGTCGTTTTCTGGGTCGCATCATCAATCTGAGGAACCTGTTTAGGGGTTGGCGATTGCAAGAAAATATTACAAAAGAGGATAATGATAGTAACGTATATGGTAAAGACACAGAAAATTATCGTATATTCTAGTTTTTTGTCATGTTTTTTTGTCATGATTATTTCCTTTCTAAAGATTAGTAACTTCCCGCAAAATCATGAGAAATACCATTCCGTCAATTACGATCATTTCCCCACAAAGAATAATTATGGCCGCGATAAAAGCTTCAATAAAACAACCATCTATGCTTTACGCCTCCTTCTCAGCAATAGCGAGAGCGCCGGTCTCTACGACCGACCGAGCGATCGACAGCATCCGCACCACCTCAGACGCATACCGCAAAGCAGCAGTACCCGATAAACCAGTCACAGCCATCAAATCAGCCTTAGATACCTTATCCACCGACCCCACCTGCCCGAGCAGCTGCACATACCCGGCAGCATCAACTTCTTGCGGTAAACACCACAACAACTCCCCCACCGTCACCGGCTCATGGGCTTTCCCATGCTCTTCCCGGGCCGCACGCACCGTCAACGCCCGAGCAATCACAACCCCGAACTTCCGCACCAGCTGCTGCGACCACTGCACCGTCCGCCGAGGAATCCCTAAAAACTCAGCAGCAGCACCCGTATCCCCGTCATACCGAAACGCCAGCACTAGCGCCCGTTCAAACGCCACATGATGACCAACCGCCAACGACAAGGCCCGCAAGATATGCTCCGTCTCCAAAGAGTTGTTGGTACAGTCCTGATCGTCAACAAAGTCAAGCCCATGCTCAAGACCTTCATCAAGGCTCAGCACTTGCGAATCATTCCTCAAAACCCGACGTACACACATACGAGCTACATGACGAGCGATCCCCCGAAACCAAACGCTCAGCTCCCCTTTCGACGGATCGTACGTTGCCGAAGAATGAAAGGCTTCCAGGTACGTATCTTGATACACATCTTCGATATGTTGCTGAAGCCCGTACTTCGTAAGCTCATGCGCGATTACTCCCTGGATCGTCTCGAAAGCCGCAGCCGTCGCCTCGTCCCACACCAGACCCTCATTCGGGGCCATTGAGGATTTAACCTGTGAATCCGCTGAACTCATTGGATTCTTAGCCTGGAGTGCCGCTACACTAGAAGCGGCGGCGTGGGCAGTTTGTTTTGAATTTACTAAGCCCATTTTCATTTCCTGTTCACGTCGCTTTCCTTATACCCGGATACCAGCACTGCCGCTGACCGGGGTCTTAAAAATTTCCTGATGATTCTTGAAGAATTCGTACAGCCCTTGAGTCGTCGCGGATACCCCATCCGCTAGAGCGTCCATGATGCACTGACCAAACACCGGCACCGGCAGAGCATCCACACTGCACCCAGCCCGGCGTAAAGATACCTCTAGGGCCGCTACATCAATCTGATTCAAGTGCCGCTTCCAGGTCAGCTCGTGCTGCACCTCATCCAGCTCAGCAGCCCGCTGCTCGGCGATGCACCGCTTACACTCCCCCGCCGACAGGCGGCACCGGTGCTGACTGCATACCGCAGCAGAAGATACTCCTGCCTCATTGCCGGGCTGTGACTGTGCCTTCGAGAGCAGCTCACCCCACCCATTTTTCATAGCGGCTGTGACGTACCCGTTTGGGGATTGCACCGGGGCAGTGGCTCGATCCAGTACCAGATCAATCATGCAAACAAACGTCGCAGCGGTGACGGACATCGCTGGTATTCCGGCGTGGTGCAGTGTGGCCTTCACCCGCTCTAGATCAACCCCACGATGGAACCGCTCAGCAGCCTCTGAGCCCCTAGCGTCCACCACACCCACGGCACCAGCAGGACCAACCTGCCCTGCCTCAGACCCCACAGAGTCCTGTACGCCCCGCTGAGAGCCTAAAACAGTCACGGGTGAGGATTTACCCACGAAAGAGGTTTCGGAGCTTACCTGAGGTCCCTGAGGGCTTTTGAGGGAATTCTCGCCCCTAGCCCTTGGGGATAGGTTCGTCTGCGGATTTTTTGAATTTTCAATCTTCATCCGTCGATCGGTCGATCCATCAAAGTTTTCCACAGGCCCACTACTGTTAAAAGATTGACTGATAGATGAATCTTTAATCTTTAAGTTAATCTGCGCGCGCGCGTTCCTTTTAAAGCGTGGACCCCCTTCAGAGGAGTCAAACCTACCTTGGTCACCAGTTAAACCTACCTTGGTCGGGCTAGGTAGGTTTTCTAGACCTTGCGTTTTAGGCGAGTTATCCACAGATTTAGAGCTAGGTAGGTTTTCTAGACCTTGGTCATTTATCGAGTTTTCCACAGGCCCATCACCCATTAATGAGCTAGGTAGGTTTTCTAGACCTTGGTCAGAGTGCCTATCAATATAGTGTTGATGTGCCCCTTTTAAGAACAGCGGAGACTTAGCTAGCTGATCCATCGTCATGCCGGATTGCTCCATGACCTTCTGGGCTTCTTCAAAAGATATTTTCTGAGTATCCCACTTCTCAAGATTGAGATAGATAATGTCTGTCATCCGAGCTTTGGTCACAGGATTGCGGCGCTGTTCGGTGCGTATATATCCATGCTCTTTGAGGTATTTAAAATTGGCTTTAACGGAGCTTTCAGGCATCGGGGCGACTTTATATTGAAGCCTTTTTTGCCCTACAAACGTGATTCCATCGTCGTTACACCAGTCCGCAATAGCCTCTAGAAGTCGTTGGGCACCGTCACGCCCTACGACATGTTCTTCAGCCCACAAGGCACATTTCCTTGACACGCTCTAGATCTCCTCTAACAATCCTGGAATGTACCGCAGGCAGCTAGCTCATTCCATGTTCGTGCTTTGGTCACATCAAAAACGAGATCTGTAATATGCTGGGCCTCACCCAGCAGCAGGTATCGACTGATCCGCGCTTGAATAATCACTGCATCCGTCTCACCCGCAAGATCTGGCAGCCGGTGCTGAGCCTCAAAATTCGCAAGAATTTGAAACAGCAGCGGGTTTTTCTCTAGCTCCGCGCGAGCGTCGGCATACAGTCCTGATGTTTCTTGCTTCTTGGGGACGAAATATCCGATCCCAACCTCAGCGGCAGATCGCTGCATAACAGACAAGCTCATTTCCCCTCCTTTGACCATTGCCCTACGCCTTGATAGAAAAGCTCGCTAGAGATGCCCATATGCATTGCTATCCTCTGAAGCTCCGCAATCTGAAACGCAGGTTTCCCGTTAAAACGCGCTTTAACAGAAGCGTTCTTTTTCAGCCCAAGCCAGCCGCGGATAGCATCGTCCGATATCTTCCGCCGCGCAACTTCTGCGGCAACATTTCCTGTAATGATTTCAAGGTCAGAGGTGAAAGAGCTTCCTGTCTCCAACCTATGATTTTTCAAATCTCCAAGTTCAGCCATAACTACATGGTGTCAGAATTTCTGACGATAAGCAAGTAATTTTTACACTTTCTATGTAAAACATATATATAACGTGTAAATCTGATATTTTTCATGTAGAATCTGCACTATGACTATCTTGACGACAGAAGCTTTAACGTTAACGATGCAAGAGGCCGTGGCTCGTGAAATCCGTGGAGCACTGGCAAAGGCAGGAATTAAAACGCAAGGAGAAGTAGCAGAAATACTAGGTGTAGCGCGTAGCGGCGTGTCAGTGCGGCTTAACGGGCAACAAGAATTTACTACTGGGGAGCTCATGACTATTGCAGGTGCTCTAGGGCTGAGCCTGAGTGAGCTTCTAGGCGAGGACATTGTCAACGCGAAACTCCCTGCCCCCACCTACACCGAAGAAAAAGGCAAGAAAAAAGTCGCCCCTATCGGATTCATACCAAAAGGAGCGACTTACGACATCATCCCGGGAGACGAAGCATCCCGACTGGTAGGGAGTGTGGGACTTGAACCCACGACCAAAGGATTATGAGTCCTCTGCTCTAACCGGCTGAGCTAACCCCCCACGGCTTGTGCGGCTTATGTGCTACACGAACCTTAACCAGAGTACCTGACGAACCGGGTTTAGGAAAATAGGGGCGTCAGCTGTGACGGAAGCGGTCGTAGGGGGCATCGCTTACGTATAGCTCTTCGAAGGTGCGCCACGTGTTATCAGCCCGGTGGAAGTTGACGATGCGGCGGCTTTCACGCCCCATCTGCTCACGTTCAGCAGCGGGAAGTGAAAGGATCGCCGCGAGTTTGTGGGCGAGGTCGCGGGCATTGTTCGGCTCGAAGAGGTAACCATTCACGCCGTCTTCCACAAGGTGCGGTAGCGCGAGAGCGTTCGCAAGCACCACAGGTTTTGAGGCACTCATTGCTTCCAGGGAGACGAGAGACTGCAGTTCGGCGGTGCCGGGCTGGCAGAAAATATCGGCCCGCTGGTACACCCCGGGTAGGTCTTCATCAGGCACGTAGCCGCGGAATACGACCCGTTCGCTTACCCCACAGTCATGGGCTTTTTTCTCTAGTTCTTCCCGCAGCTCTCCCCCACCTGCTATATCAAGAATCACGTGGTTCAGGTGCTCCGGCAGTAGAGAGAGGGCCTCAATGAGCACATCAATATTTTTTTCTTGGGCAAGGCGCCCCACGAAGGTGATGCGAAGTTCACCGGGGGCCTTATCAATGGTGGCCCCTTCGGCAAGTTCGTAGTCCCCGATTTCAATACCGTTGGAGACAGGCATGACAGGACGGGTGAAGCCGCCAAGGTCCCTCATGGCGTCAGCCCCAATCTGGGTGGGGGTGGTGACGACTGCGGCCCGTGAGAAACAGCGGCGCATATCGATCCAGGTGGCTTTTGAGATGACGCGTTTAATAGGCGTGGGGACCGGCAGGAAAGGATCGAGATTCGCCGGCATGAAGTGGTTGGTGGCGATCACCCGGATACCGCGTTTATGGGCCTGGGTGATGAGGGCCCGCCCAATAATGTAGTGGCATTGTACGTGCACAACGTCTGGTTTCACTTCGTCAAGAATATGCCCCACTTCGAAGTGGATTTCCCAGGGGATGCAGATGCGGTTGGTGTCATGGGTAGGGGGTAAGTGTGAGCGCAGCCGGTGCTCGACAATACCGCCCTCAACAGTGGTGCGGTAGCTGGGTCCACGCATGGGGCTGGCCGCAACCACATGCACTTCGTGCCCGCGCCCAAGCATTGCGGTGGCAAGGCGATGACCGAACTGGGCGGCCCCATTAATGTCTGGCGGGTAGGTTTCGGCGCCGATGAGGATGGTGTGGGCCTGCTTCATCGCGGTTCTACTCCTTGGTCATTATGAGCCTCGTAGGGTGATACGGGGCACAGGGTGTGAGGTGATTTTTCCAATTCAACTATTTTATCGGTTTGGATGCGTTACTAGAGCCTAACAAGAAGGTAGGTAGCCTTAGAGTTCTCTGAGAATCAGTGAGTTTGCGGCGTATTGGTGATGGGTGGGGGTGTTGGGGTGATGCGACTTGGCCCGCCATCTTCGGAAGGTGGCGGGCCAAGTCGCGGTGTTTCGCATCGCCGTACGGCGGGGGTGGTGTTTAGCGGCGCAGGAACCTGCGGAGGAACACCAGGGCCGCGGGTAGTGCAGCACCGAGTGCGGCGAATGATTTCCAGCGTGCTTTGACGACGTTGGGCTGGGTGATGTTCTCAGCCAAGCCGCGACCAACATTGACGGCCTCTGTGGGGGCCTGCTGCGCTTTAGCTTTGGCAGAGCCAATGATGCCCTGCGCGTTTGCTTGTACGCCTTCACTGTATTTCTGCATGTCATCGCGCAGAGCGGCCAGGTGCTCGCGGCGTTCTTTGGTGCGCTGCCTAAGCTGCTCTTCAGTGAGTGGCTGCGGTTCGGCTTCTCCGCGTGCTTTGCGTTCTTCGGCCTCTTGGCGAGCTTGCTCAGCAGCAGCTTCGCGCTCTGCCTGTTTGCGGGCGGCGCGTTCTGCTTGTTCTTTTTTCAGCCGGGACGCGGTCATAGCGCTGCCTTCACGCAGTACACCCAGGTCGAAGAGCAGCCCGAAGACTGCCGATTCGGGGGCGAACGGCATTTGTGCTTTGACTTTCTTGTACCCGATGAGGCCGGTGATGAGGATTACGATAGCGAAGATGAGTGCTACTACGAGCGCGGCGAGCCAGGGCCTCATAATTTCGCCGAGACCCAGGATAATAGCGCCGACGATGGCGATAATGAATAGGGCCGCGAAGAACGCTGCGATGGCTAGGAATGCCGCGCCTTTACCAACGGCGATGCCTTTGGTTTTGAGCTCGTGTTTAGCAATCTGGATTTCGTCTTTGACCTGGTTGATACCCAAGGTTGAGAAGACTTTACCAGCGTCAATGACGCTCATGACGCCGTTCTTAATCCCCACTAGGCTGGCGCGAATGCCTTTGGGATTAGTGTTAGTGGCCATGCCCACCTCTCAAGACTTTGATGCGTGGAGTTTACTTCACTCCGTAAAGTACTATTCTATCTCTATTATCCACTGAATCGCGTAGTTTTGAATTTGAACCTTTGGTTCCGAGTGTTTCTGCGGGTTTTCGCTGGTGGGCGCGGGTGCGGGCGGGCTTACCGGGAGGAGGATAGCGCGCCTGTATTCACTGTTGAGCAAGGGCGGCTGCGGCAAGAGCCCTCAAGACGACACAGCCAGGACACCCTACAGATGGAGCCTAAGAAATCTTTAGAGATACTCCCCGACTGGACTCGAAATAGACGAAGCCCGATAGGAGGCGCCCCAGCGCCTCCGCAGGGCGAAGTGGGTTACTGGTTCAAGTCCAGTCACCATACAAAAAAGCCTCAGAGCTTTACTCTGAGGCTTTTAAATGCTCCCCCGACTGGACTCGAACCAGTAACCCTTCGATTAACAGTCGAATGCTCTGCCAATTGA
>ERZ773068.1718-NODE-1718-length-10615-cov-65.830682_pt1 | contig 10615 bp, 9 predicted proteins | sample MGYA00580620_ERZ773068 | MGnify/ENA primary metagenome ERZ773068 (study PRJEB29015, sample SAMEA2737983) | human oral metagenome | biome: human oral; feature: human-associated habitat; material: dental | place: China | collected 2101 ... | reverse complement strand
ACAATTTTCGCACCAAATCATCACTGTAGCTATGCAGATCAATCATCATACACGATCCGTGCTGAGCAACAATTTTTTGGCTCAATTTATTTAGCTGTGCATAATGAGGTTCATACGCTTGCCTAATGATTTCCTTGCGGCGCTCAGGTGTTACCTGGCGATAGTGTGCGCCGCCCGGCAAATGCGTATATACCGCGCCCATCCCCAGCTTCGCCATCGGCTCATCGGCGTCATTTTGAAACCGCTCAACATCGCAATATAACCGCGAATACTTAGCTGTTACTTTATGGCAATCAATATCTCTGGCAAGTTCGTCCACTTTATAATCAGCCATAAAGTGCAGACCCTTCTCAATAATTTTCCGATCAACCGTAACATCGCGCCAAAAATCTGGCGGTAAACATAGCGAAGCGTGCGGGATATGAATAAGAAGATTAGCCGCCATTTTTCCACCGCCTGGCACGTCGCAGTAGCTTATCGACATAAGCTGCTTTGAGTTTTTTATACGCTGATCTGTCGTAATTTGCTTGCTTAGCATATTGATATTTTATGCTTGAATATTGATCAGCTTCGTCATTGCGAGACCTTAGATAATCTCTGATAATTAAGAAGTTGTCGTGCGTTTCAGTATCCGCGACCGCAAAGTGAATATGGATATCGCCCTCGCTAGTTTCTTCCCTGCGAGACGCCAGGAAGATATAATCTTGACGGGAACTTGGTTTTAATGAGGGAAAATATCCAATTGCTACCAATTTATCCCGCAGCTCGTTCATATGCTTATTATCTTTAGCAGAAATAAGGATATCTAGAATATTTTTACCGTCCAAGCCAAGTACCGCGGTACTGCCGACATGATGAATTTGCGAACCGTCCGCAAGCATTGGCGCCAATTTATTTTTCATGCGCGTAAAGACAGCTGCCATATCTTTTCTGGATTTTTTAATATTGACTGGCATTTGGCTAAAATTTCAACTGAGCACCGTCCAACAAGGCAAAGCCGCGTTTTATCAGCTGGATTTCTTCGTCAGTTTCATCTTTACCGCTGTCACTCATAATCTACAGAAATAATTATATATTATTTACATAAATCAGTACAAATACATTTGACAATTATCCTGACGCTAATTTACATCTTTAATACTAAAACCAAACTTACTGGCGACAAGCACAATATCAGGTTTGCCAAACTCGTCTGCTAGCGCCTGAAATTTGGCTTGTTTATCGCTGCCAAATTTGCTCGGGAAAGCCTTCATTTCGCAGAATCTGCTCGCCAATCACGCCGTGGTGAACGCCGTCGACAAATTTACCGTTTTCCAGAACATCATACGCACCGATATCATGAAGCATACAGGCAACATGCAGCAAATTGCGGTCGATTTGCGAGTTCGGCTTGGCATCCAAAAGCTGCGCCGCAATTGCGTCAACCACTTGACAGTGAGTGTAAATCAGCGCAAAATCAGCATCAGTTTTGGCGTATTTTTTATGCAAGTTTTTGACTTGAGCTTCGGTTGGTAGTTTTTTACTCATATACTTATTTCACAGACTAGTCTATTTATCAAATTTTAATTCCGCAAGTTTCTCGATGTCTATACCGATATTCCGGTATAAATCAGAGGTGCTTTTCGTTATCAAATCGCTCTCAGTAAAGCCAAGCAGCGCTGCCGTTTTTATCACTTCCGCTACGCTGTTCGCTTCTATTTCGACATATGGCTTTAACTTCGGCCAGCGGTCGATGACAACCTGAACACCGTCGAGGTCGTATTCTTGGCGTTTGTTTTCTTGATAACCGCGCGGTTTAATACCAATTTTTGCTAATATTTCCAGTGTCGTTTCCATATCAGACACTTCAACTTCCCACTCATGAGTACCATCAATAGTGTCGGCAGTTATTTCTTTGACGGTCAAAGTCGCCTGTTTCCCATCAGAGCGCAATCGCACCCAGCGATCTGGCACCGCTGGCATCGTATCAAATACGTAACGGCAAAAATTGTAATTACCGACTTCCTTAGCGCCGAGATTTGTCAACTTTTCTATGATATCAGCGGGATCGACATCATATATTTTTGCTTCGTATTCTATGTTTGACATGAAAATCCTTTCATACTTTTATATCGCCGTCTAAACTAACATAATTCTTAGCGCCGCTGCGGTACATGGCGGAAGGTTTATTTTTGGCGTCAAACTCATATTTCATCAGCTCGCCAAATTGATCAATAATTCCTAGTATCGAATTTGTAACTATTCCTGGCGCTGTATCATACGCGTTCGCCAACACCGAAACGGCTATTCCGTCATCTATCCGCAACCAGGTACGACCGACAAATCCTGGATAACCGCCGCCATGACCGACGAGCTGCTTGCCGTATTTAGCTTGACGGCGCGTTCTAAGAATGACATATACTTCCAGTATAGCCGTTTGACTATGGTTCGGCAATTTATTCGTGCTACAGTAGAGATATGAATGGTCATTCTTACTCACCTGCCATGCCCGGTGTCAATCTGGGTGGCTGGCTGGTGCTCGAACGATGGATGACGCCAAGCATATTTGCCGGAACAGACGCGACCAACGAATATGAATTATCTAAAACGGCTGATGGTCGAGCGCGCATCCAACAGCATCGACAAACATTCATCCAGGAAGCTGATATCAAATGGCTAGCGCAAGCTGGTATACGACTACTACGATTACCGATTGGCTACTGGGCGATTGATGATCAGTCGCCGTATATATCAGCAAAACCGCAACTTGATTGGCTGATGGACATGGCTCGGCACTATAACTTACAGGTTCTTCTCGACCTCCACGCCGCGCCTGGTGCTCAAAACGCCAGCGACCACAGCGGTAATGGCAATACTGGCAATGTTCGATGGTATCAACACACCAATCAGCAAAAGACCACGCAGATACTGCTAGACATCGCCGATGAATACGGCGGGCATCCCGCGCTGTGGGGTATCGAACTACTCAATGAACCACTGGTGAACACCCGACGCGAACGATGGCAGTTGTGGTGGTGGACGCGAAAAACGAGCCGGAAATTGCGTAGTAAATTGCCGCCTCATGTGCGCATCGTGGCATCTGATTGCTACCAGCCAGCCTGGTGGTCGGGGCGCGTCGGGTCTAATACGCTGGATATACATCACTATCAATGCTTTTCCGACACAGACAATCAAGCAACCTCACTAACCCACCACCGTCAGGTTCTTGACCAACGGTCTGACGAGTACCGCGATTATGCCCAGCAGCAGCCGCTGATCATTGGCGAATGGAGTGCTACTTTGCCGCCAGGCATTGCTAGCGACGACACTGAATACGCTCACTGCCAATCACAACTTGCCGTAGCAGCAAATGTTGACGCCTGGTTTTACTGGAGCTACAAGACCGAAAGCCCTGGGGCTTGGAACTTTCGTGATTGCCATACTAAGGAGTGGTTTGACGGTATGCTTAGCTCGCGGTAGATGGTATAATGAATATATGTCTTTTCCTAAATTAATTTACAGCATCGCAGTTCTAGTCATCATCGCTTGGGTATTGAGTATGGTGTTTCGCCTTGCCGCTTGGTTGATCAACGGGTTGCTTTATGTTGCAATCCTGGTTATTATCATCGGTCTTATTGTACAATTTATCAGCCAGAAAAAGCAGCGAAAATAATTTACCTGTCACTATAGAATAATCACGGCAGATTTGTTCCGCCGTGATATATCTTATAACCCTAATTCTCGTAGCTGCGCTGGATCAACCGTTGACGGCGAATCCATCATCACGTCAACGCCCGAGCCGTTCTTTGGAAAAGCTAAAGTCTCGCGAACATTGGTTTCATCGATAAGCTCCATGAGGATGCGGTCGACACCAAAGGCACAGCCAGCGTGCGGCGGCGCACCGTATTTGAAGGCACTGAGCATGGCGCCAAATTTTTCTTCGACGTAGCTTTCGCTAAAGCCAAGCAGATCGAATACTTTGTACAGCACCGCTGGGTTGTGGTTGCGCACGCCACCCGAGCAAATTTCGTAGCCGTTCATCACCATGTCGAATTGATCCGCCACGATAGCGAGTTTGTCGGCATCAGTCTTCGCCGACTCCAGCGCCTCTATACCGCCCTTTGGCATACCAAACGGGTTATGTCCAAAATCAAGTTTCTTGCCGTGGTCATCCCATTCATAGAACGGAAAATCGATAATCCAAGCCAGCGCTACTTCACTCGATTTTTTCAGGTTGAAGTGAGCGGCAAATTCGTTTCGCAAGCGACCAAGTACGGCGTTGACGACTGGGCGAGCGTCGGCACCAAAGAACACGGCGTCGCCATCAGCCGCACCAGTTTTTTGCTTAATCGCCGTGAGCTCTGTCTCGCTCAAGAACTTAGCAATTGGTGACTTCGCCTCACTATCTTGGTAGGTGATGTAGGCCAAGCCGCCTGCCCCTTCACTCTTAGCGATATCAGTAAATTGGTCGATTTGCTTACGGCTGAGGCTAGCGCCATTTTTCACGCAAATCGCCTTGATGCACTCAGCGTTTTTGAACACGCCAAATTCGGTGTTGGCGAACACTTCAGTCAACTCAATCAGCTCCATGCCAAAACGCAAATCCGGCTTATCTGAGCCATATGTCTCCATGGCGTCGCGGTAGGAAATACGCGGAATTGGACTGCCGTCACCAACCGCGAGACTACTCAAATCCAGCAATTTCTTGCCCGCAAAATCGGTCGCTAGCTGTCGCATCAACGGTTCAACTTCCTGGCGAACTTCCTCGCCGTCCTCAACGAAACTCATCTCCAGATCCAGCTGGTAAAACTCACCGTAAAGTCGATCAGCTCGCGGATCTTCATCGCGGAAACACGCTGCCAGCTGGTAATACCGCGGCACGCCGCCAACCATCAGCAGCTGCTTAAACTGCTGCGGTGCCTGCGGCAGAGCGTAAAACTTATTTTCCTGCAAACGACTTGGTATCAGGAAATCACGTGCGCCCTCAGGGCTAGAATTTGCCAAAATCGGCGTCTGAATCTCGATGAAGTCCCGAGTATCCATATACTGATGCATCCGTCGGTACATTTCGGCGCGTTTTTTCAGCATGTCCTGCATCTTTGGACGGCGCAGGTCGAGGTAACGATACTTAAAACGCAAGTCCTCGCCCGCTTGGTTTTCCTCAGCAAAGGGCTGGATTGGCAAGGTTTCAGCACGGTTGAGAATTTCCAAATTTTCCACCACAATTTCCACATCACCGCTGGCGATATTTGGGTTCTTCAAACCTTCGCCGCGCTCAGTCACCACACCGCTGGCACGAATCACAAACTCATCGCGCAAGCTTTCCGCCAGACGGAAGGCCTCCGCCTTATCAGGATTAATCACTAGCTGCACCAACCCAGTATGGTCACGCAGGTCAATAAAAATCAGCCCACCGTGATCACGCCGGGAATGCACCCAGCCAGATACCATAATACTTTTCCCAACTTCATCAGAGGTCTTTACCGCCAAAATTCTATTTTTCATATCTGTTATTATAGCATATTGATGTGTTTTTTCGCCTTTGGCGTCACCCGACGGCCGCGCGGCGTGCGCTCGATGAAGCCAATTTGCAGTAAATACGGCTCATAAAAATCCTCAATCGTCGTCGCTTCGTCACCCGTCAGGGCGGCAATGGTGGTTAGTCCCACTGGATTATCGCCGTAATTTTCCAGAATTGATTGTAGTAAATTACGGTCAGCCGGATCCAGCCCCAGCTCATCCACTTCCAACATTTCCAGGGCACTCGTTGTGGTTTTCACATCAATTATGCCATCACCGTTGACGTCGGCATAGTCGCGTACGCGTTTGAGCAGGCGGTTAGCGATGCGCGGCGTCAAGCGAGCCCGCGTCGATAGTAAATTCGCTGCTTCATGCCGAATCGACGACTCCAAGATGGCCGCACTCCGCGTTACGATTTTAGCGATGTCCTCTGGCTCATAAAACTCCAGCCGATAAATATGCCCAAAGCGGTCGCGCAGCGGCGCTGCCAAGCTACCCGTCCGCGTCGTCGCGCCGATGACCGTAAACCGCGGCAAGTCCAGCCGAATCGACCGGGCAGCCGGGCCTTTGCCGATGACGATGTCCAGTTTAAAATCTTCCATGGCCGAGTATAAAATCTCCTCCACCGCCCGGCCGAGGCGATGAATCTCATCGATGAACAAAATATCGCCGTCCGCCAAATTCGTCAAAATTGACGCCAGATCACCCGCCTTTTCAATCGCCGGGCCACTGGTGATACGCAAGTTCGTACCCATCTCATTAGCGATCACTGTCGCCATGGTGGTCTTGCCCAGCCCTGGTGGGCCGTACAGCAGCACATGATCCAGTGGCTCACCGCGCTTCTTGGCCGCCTCAATTGCCAAGCGTAAATTGCGCTTCAATCGTTCCTGGCCGACATACTCACTAAAACTCTGCGGGCGCAGGCTGACTTCAATCCGCTGCTCCTCGGCGTCATCACTATGCGAACTGGTATCGACTATTCTCTCAATTGCCATACATTCATTATATCATCCACAGCGGAGCGAACTAATCTCCTGCAAGCCGGCTACGCAATACCTGCATAATTTCGCGAAAGGTCTCATCACCCACCATATGTACCGCATCCTCTAGGTGTCGTGGCCATTTCGGATCAGGAAATTCCTCACCGGCAAAGGTGGCACCGCCGAGATAGCGCGGGTACAAATGCCAGTGCACATGTGTCGACTGACCAGCTTTCACTGCATTATTCATCAGGCACTCCCAGTTACACACATCAGTACCAAACGCTTCTTTGACCGCCTGCTCGAGTTGACGAATCACCTGATGCAGCTCCGCCCAATCCACCTCGTCCAGATCCGACAATGTTTCCTTGTGCTGACGTAGGGTGATAAATGACTTACCTCAATAGCATTGATTTCTGTCAAGCACTGCCACCCAACGTTCGGTTTATAGTATGACATTGTTGTCGGCTGTTGTCTGGCCAACGAGCAGTGGACAGATTTCACAGTTCGTCTTCGTTGCGCATGTATTCATGATACCTCCTGGTATGAATTATATTACTTGGCGAGGAGTGTCTGTCCACAATCCGTACCATATTATTGCATAATTATAAATTATATTGTAGAATTGGTACCATTATGAACAGGCGGTGCGCAGAAGCTACACCCCAGTTTGAGACTGAGGAGACAATAGATCGCCCAAATACATCCAAGCCACCAATGTGGATGAGAGTGGGAGTATGCGTTGTCGGCTGGGCAATGGGTACAGCCCTGAGTATTGGTACAGGCTGGAAGATTATGCCCACCGGCAGTCCAGATAGTCATCCATCAGCAACCGCCGCAGCGACACCGACTGAAACAGCAACAGCACAACAGGCTGAACCTCATCGGCCCTTCACTCTGCCCGATTTCCGGCCAGTTATTATCACCGATCCCTCAACAACGACCGAGCACGTTACTGACGTGGGTCAACGTTCACAGGAACAGCTCAAGAAGGCTATTGGAACCCTAGCCACGACCATGAGCGTTCCCGAGAGTAACGTCCTTGAGCCAGTAACAATGGTGATGCCCAGTGCGCCGATCGACCCGAAGACGGGTAATCCGTGCTTTTCTGGCAAAGAAATACGGGAAGTTGTCAAAAATGCTCCCTATCTTGACAACGCGGTTAGTTACGTTATTTTGCCGCCTCACGCGTGCGAAGGTCAACCGTGGTCCGCCTATGCCTACCATTACAGCAAGCTTATTATCACCACGACAAGTCCACACACTATTGAGGCTGGTGTCATTATGCATGAAGCTGCGCATACTTTTGGACTTGATCACACGAGAAGACTGAGTGTCAGATATCCAGACTCAGATTCAACCCCAAGCTCGGAGTGGCGTAATGTCAAGCCAGAGGATTACGATATTATAGAAGATATAACTAATGGGTATGGTCAATTTCCTAAACTACAAAATGGCGACATTGATCCAGCGAGTGGACAAGAGACCGTTACAGGCTACCATTATGGTATTGATTCTTGGTGTACTGAGAAAAATACCTGCTCTCATGTCCTCAATTTCGTAGAAAGAAATAGGCTTGATCCAGAAAAATTCCCGATTCGCGATATTGACCCTGCGACGCTACCAGATGATCCCATTAGCCTCACAGTATCCCCAGAGCCACACAACATTTCTGGTGTCCGCATACCGCTACCAGCCGACCATCCAATTCACCAAATTAAGGGCTGCGAATCAGTTACCCACATTGTTATCGGAATTGACCACATATACTATTCACTCATTGATAGCGCGCCAGGCTTTGGTACAACTATTATCGCCGTCAATAAAGACGGTAGCCTGATAGAGATAGATGCACCAAAATATGACAAATTATATTATTCTCCATCAACAAAAAACATCCTAGAAAAAGAGCGGTGGAACTATCTATATAACGACAGTGCTACTGGAGTGAGTGTCGCAGCGCGATTAGTCGACGGGAAGACGGAACTTCGCGTACAGCCCTTCGATAGATAGCAAACAGACCACTCGCTGCTGCTCTGCTGCAGCATAACTAGCTGCATTTATTGTCAATGACTGTATCAAAAGCTACCGCTACTCATTTCTTCAGCGCCTCGGTCACTCGTTGCGCCGTCGGCAGATTAACATCAACATTCTCAAGCGCCTTGGTAGCATCAGCCAAGGTGTAGCCCAACGCCATCAACGCCTCCAGTGCTTCGTCAGAGGTGTTCAGTTCGGTCTGGACTATAGTTTCTACTCGACCATACTGCGTCGGCAAACCAACCTTATCACTCAAATCAACCACCACTCGTTCGGCAGTTTTTTTACCGACGCCAGCAGCTTTTTGCACAAACGCACTATCAGCATTGGCGATGGCGTTGCGCACCTGCTCTGCGTCGCCGAGGCTGAGAATGGCCAGTGCCGCTTTTGGGCCGACACCCTGAACAGTAATCAGCATTTCAAACAGCTTTTTTGCAGCCAAACTAGAAAAACCGAATAGCTCTTCCGCCTGCTCGCGCACATGGTGGTAGGTATAAAACTTAGCGTCTTGGCTGAGCACCACCGCCTCGAAGTCACCAGCCGACACGCTCACTTCATAGCCGACGCCGTGAACATCAAGCACGATGCTGCCCGCGCCAAACTTTTCAGCGATCGTGCCAGAGAGGTGGGCGATCACGGTCGTCTGTCTCCGCCGCCCGGAGGATTGGTTGGGCCGGGCGAGGTGCCACCGCCGCCACCGCCTGAACCGCCACCGCTGCCACCGTCGCTGCCATTGCCGCCGCCCGGATTTTGGTCGTCATCGCCAGTACTGCCACACGACGCAGTCTTTCGCGAATGTTTCGTCGCATCAAATTTGTCTTCGCTGATGGTGATGAGCCGCTTGGTAGCTAGGTCACAGACGGTGATCTGCTTAGTGGTGGGCGTTTGCCGACAATCCGCAGCATTCTTGGAATATTTAGCGGCATCAAATTGATCTTCAAAAATTGACTCCACTTGCTTGGTCGCGAGGTTACAGACCTCGATCTTTGGCTTGGTCTGATCACATTTCTCGGTCGGAATGGCGCTCGAGAGGAAATATTCTTTGTAAGCACCGGGGCTGGAATCATCAGCCAGGCCACCATTACTACTACACACACTTCGCTGAACAACACCGCTTGGCACGTCGAAGCCAGTTTTTGCGCCTGCCAGCAGCTTGGTCATCGTCGCCCGCCAAATTGGTGCTGCCACATCCGATCCACCGCTGTTCATGACCTTATTATTGTTATTACCAACCCACACGCCGACAGCGTATTGCGGCGTATAGCCAATCGTCCAGGCATCGCGGTTATCATTGGTGGTACCCGTCTTGACCGCGACCGTTTTACCGCCCACCGTCAGGCTGCTACCAAACATCCCCGCCCGCGCGGCGTTATCCGACAGAATGCTGGAGATGAGATAGGCGCCACCTTGGCTAATCGCTTGGCGCGTACTGGCTGTTTTCCACGACGCGTTTTTGTTGAACTTGTCCTTGACTTCAGTGATGAGATTGAGCGATTCGTACTGCGTACCGCCATTGGCAAAGGCCGCGTAGGCGTTTGTCATCTCGCTTAGGCGCACCTCGGCCGAGCCAAGCGCCAGTGACAATCCATAATTTTTGTTTTCGTCCAGCGTGCTGATACCGAGTTTCTTGACAGCTTGGATGGAGCGATTGATGCCATACTTTTGCATGATCAGAACGCTCGGGATGTTCAGCGACCAGCTGAGCGACTTGCGCGTCGTCACCTTGCCGTTCCAGCGGCGAGTAGCGTTGTAGGGCACGTAACCATTGAAGTCAGTTAATTTATCATCAAAAACTGTCGCCGGCGTGATGGCGCCATCAGCCATCGCTTGCGCATAATACAGCGGCTTGAAGCTCGAACCAGGCTGGCGCGGCGTGGTCACCATATTGACCTTACCCCACTCGGCGTTATTGTAATCAGCACTGCCAACCAGTGCCCGCACCTCGCCGGTTTTTGGATCAATGACGATACCACTGGCGTTGGTGCCGCCGAGGCGATTGATCTGCTTCATTTGTTTAGCGATATTCTCTTGAAGGAGCTGTTGGGTGTCGAGATTCAGCGAGGTCTTGACGCGGTAGCCCGAGCGCATGACTTTTTCGT
>ERZ773068.1711-NODE-1711-length-10648-cov-3.129047_pt1 | contig 10648 bp, 8 predicted proteins | sample MGYA00580620_ERZ773068 | MGnify/ENA primary metagenome ERZ773068 (study PRJEB29015, sample SAMEA2737983) | human oral metagenome | biome: human oral; feature: human-associated habitat; material: dental | place: China | collected 2101 ... | reverse complement strand
CTTTATCTAATTCGATGACGGTATGAGAACCGATATACCCTGCTCCACCTGTTACGAGAATTGCCATAGGAACACCCCTATTACATATTTTTATTGAACAGTCTCATTATAGCACATTTTAAGGCCAAGAGAGAGTCCTAAATCAGAATTTTATAGTTTTTTTAGATTTAGTTACCAGATAGTAACGCCCTTATCTTTCAAGCTACGAAAGGGTTTATGAGCAACTTCAAAATGTTGTGACAATTATTACGATATTTATTTACATCCCACCCTTAGCTTCCTCCTTACTCCAAAGCCGACATAAGAAAAGAGGCTGAAAGCAAGCTTTCAACCTCTTAATCTAATTATTCTAAATTCTCAGCAATGTCTAAGAGATAGTCACGGAGACCTTCTTTGATTTCTGGGTGCTTAAGCCCATACTCAATACTCATTTCCAAGAAACCTAACTTATTACCGATATCATAACGTTTACCATCAAAACGTTTAGCAAAGACTCTTTGGGTCTTGTTGAGGGTATCAATGGCATCGGTCAACTGGATTTCACCACCTGCACCCGGCGCTTGATTTTCTAAGATGTCAAAAATCTCAGGCGTTAACAAGTAGCGCCCAATAATGGCTAGGTCACTTGGGGCATCTTCTGGTTTAGGCTTTTCTACAAAATATTCAACATTGTAGATGCCATCTTCTAGCTCACGCTCAGGTGCGATAATCCCATACTTAGACGTCTCTTCATGAGGTACTTCCATGACTGCAATGTTAGAGGCATGTGTCTTCTCATAGACATCAATCAATTGCTTAGTTAGGGGCTCCTGACCCTGCATAATGTCATCCCCTAGCATGACCACAAAGGGCTCATTGCCCACAAAGGCTTTGGCTTGCAGAATGGCATGCCCCAAGCCCTTAGGATAGGACTGACGAACGAAGAAAAGGTTGACATTGGTTGGCTTAACCAATTCCAGCAAATCATCCTTACCTTGCTTACGTAGGTGTTCTTCCAATTCAATGTTAGAGTCAAAGTGGTCTTCAATGGGACGTTTGCTCTTACCAGTGACGATTAGGATATCTTCAATCCCTGCTTCAATGGCTTCTTCCACAATAAATTGAATGGTTGGTTTATCCACAATAGGTAACATTTCCTTAGCCATAGCCTTGGTGGCCGGTAGGAAGCGCGTCCCATAACCTGCAGCAGGAATGACTGCTTTCTTAACTTTTACCATTTCCCTTGCTCCTTTTCATGAAGTTTGATGGCTTAAGGCCTATTCCGAAGGTACTTCAATGGAGAGGCTAGCCTCTACTTGTTCTAGACGTGACTCCATTTCTTCTATACGACTATTGAGACTTTCAATTTCAGCTGTTTTCTTCTTCATCGGCAATTGAAAGAGTTGATTAAAGGCGTAGATGGCTACAAAGAGGAAAGCCACTAGGCCTAGCATATAGACCCAACCACTACGGGTCAGGCGCCGATTAATCTTACGGCTAAGGTCTTGGCTTGCATCGTGTGTCGGCATCTTCTACATCCTCTCTAGCTTAGTAGGCCCATTCGCCCTTGCGGAAGATAGGAACACGTGTCCCATCCGCCTTGATTCCGTCAATATCCATATGTTCATTCCCAATCATGAAGTCAACATGGACAATCGAACGGTTGAGACCGGCTTGCGCCAACTCTTCTTGGCTCATGTCAGTCCCGCCTTGAACCGAAGTCGCATAGGCTTGCCCAATTGCTAAGTGGTTGGAGGCATTTTCGTCGAAGAGGGTATTGAAGAAGGTGATACCTGATTGAGAAATAGGTGTTTTATGGGCAACTAGGGCAACTTCCCCAAGGCCACGAGCCCCTTCATTTTCTTCTACCAGGCGTTTGAGCGTTTCTTCCCCTTTTTCAGCTGATACTTCCACAATTTGGCCGTCCTTGAAGGTAAATTTCATGCCTTCGATGACTGTCCCACCGTAAGCCAATGGCTTAGAGCTCGAAACATAGCCTTCAGCGCGACGGAAATCAGGTGCTGTGAAGACTTCTTCAGTAGGCATGTTAGCAATGAAGATTTCACCTTTACGGTTAAGGGAGCCCGCACTTTCCCAGACATGGTTCTTAGGTAAGCCCAAGACTAAGTCAGTCCCCGGCCCAGTATAGTGAAGGGCATCAAATTGTGTATCGTTCAAGAACTTGGCTTTCTGATCTAAGGTTGCAACATGTTGATCCCAAGCCGCGATTGGATCATCAGCATAGATACGGTTGGCCTTGAAGATAGCTTCCCAGAGGGCATCTACTTGTTCTTGGCTTGAGGCCAAGTCAGGAAAGACGACTGCCGCCCAAGCTGGTGCAGCCCCTGCCGCTACCAACCAACTCACTTCATTGGCTTGGATGGCGGTTGACACATGGGCAATAGCCGAACGCAAGGCACGTTGTGACGCACTAATTTTCTGAGCGTCTAAGCCAGATAGGTTGTTAGGGTCAGTTGAGCGTAAGGCCAGGCGCTTAGCACGTTTTTCCAAAAAGTATTCTGCCTTAGCTACTGCATAGTCAGGTACCTCGCACAAGGTTTCTGTGCTTTCATGTTCGTATTTGAGGCGAGTCAAAGTGTCGTCTGAGAAGTCAACGGCAACATGGGCTGCCCCTGCTTCATAGGCCTGCTTGACCAAGAGGTGAGTCAATTGAATTTGGTTAACATCGGTATTAATATGAACATAGTCCCCATTCCCTACGTTCAGGCCCTTTTTGATTAAAAGGTGGGCATATTTGGCTAATAATTCATCAAAATTCGCTAAAGTCATAAGTTTCTCCTTGTATCTATCTTAATCTTAATTGTCAGCTAAAGCGTCGGCTAAATCCTGTGCCAAACGTTCTAATTCAGTTACGGCCTCGTCTTCTGGATAGAGGTTGACCTTGACACTGGCACCAGCTTGGCGAGCCCCTGTCTTCTTGAATTGTTCCTCTAGGGTATCCACTGCCCCACAGAAGACTTCATAGAACTCATCACCTGAGCCGAAGACCCCAAAGACCTTACCTGATAAATCGAGTTGTCCTAAGTCTTCAGAAAAATCTAACATTTCATCAGGCAAGACACCATCCACGCCATAGGTATAGGCTCCCGCGATACAGCAGTCATAGTCTTCAAAGTCTGCTGCCTCGGCTTGCATGACATCATGCAGGGTGACCTCAACCCCGTGTTCTTCTAGGGCTTCTGCCAGAATATCTGCACAGGCTTCAGTGTTTCCGGTCAAGCTTGCATAAATAATTAATGCTTGTGGCAACTAACCCGCCTCCTTCATCTCAATACTACTCTCTTATTATAACAAAGTTAGGCACAAAAATATACGCCGGCACTCATTTTTTATAGAGCTTACATAAATAGTTAACAAGTAAACACCTAATTTTGGTCTCTTACGAGTAAACTAATAGTAGCTAAAGTCCAAAAAAGGGACTGGAACTTAGGTTCCAGCCCCTCCCGCTTATGGTTGGTTTGGCTTGTAACTTTCAATTGTTGAGCGCGTTGCTTCTCTCGTTTCGAAATAAGCATTCATGACATCCCGGGCAATTCGGGTGGAATCACGACCGGTTGCGTCAGCTGGTAGATAAGGCAAGACCACGCTGACCGCAATTTCTGGCTTATCATATGGCGCATAACCGATATAGGTGGCATTAACCACTGGATTATTGGCGGCATATTGGATTGGGCCAGCATAGAAGGCTTCGTCCGTCCCTGTCTTAGAACCGACTTTAATTGGATAGTCTAAGAAGAGGTAATGGGCTGTCCCGTCCGTGGTATGGGAAACTTGATACATCCCCTCATGAATCCGATCCATGACTGCCTTTTCCACAGGCACCACGTTCATGACCTTAGGTTCGATTGTCGTTTCGACCCCACCTAAGTGGCCGTTGGCATCTGTATTGCGAATTTCTTTAACCAAACGTGGCGCATAACGAACCCCACCGTTGGCAAGGACACTGGCATATTGAACTAATTGTAGTGGCGTATACAAGTCGAACTGTCCGAAAGACAAGTCCAAGATGTTAACCAATTGTTCTGACTCCGGTAGGTAACCCACTGACTCACTCGGAATATCAATCCCTGTCTTAGTCCCTAAACCAAACTCGGCGAAGTATTCACGCATGGTATCCAAGGTCTTAGGATCAATGTCCAACTTACCGTCCTTGGTATACTCGTTTTGCCCCCCCATCTTCATGGCTGTCTTAATCATGTAGATGTTGGAAGACTTTTGCAAGGCTTCAATATCATTAATATTGACTTGGCCATAACGGTTGAAGACCGAACTCTTTTCTGCAGAGGCTTGGAACTTCATTGGTTCATCCAAGATGGTATTATTATTTAGGCTGAGCGCGCCCGACATGTAACCCATAGCCACCATGGCAGGCTTAACCGAAGACCCCATACCATAGGAGGTGTTGAGAGTCCCCAAGGTGTCATCTTCGATAGTATCATAATCATAAGAGTCGGTCGCTTGGTTGTATTTGAATCGTTTACCAACCAGAGCTAAAACATCCCCATTATTGGGGTTAAGCACTGCAATGTAAACCCGATCGTTCAAACCACGGTTTTCAATTTTCTTAAGCGAGCTTTCGGCAATCTCTTCCAGTTTCTTCTGGAAATCGATGTCCATGGTCATGACTAAGTTGTCACCCTTGGAGCCTTCGTAGACAACTTGTTTGGCCAAGACATCATCCGAAGAATCCGTCACAATCTTGGACACAGACTTTGCACCATGTAAAACGTCTTCGTATTGTTTTTCTAGATAACTAATCCCTACCCGGTCATTCATGGCATAACCACGCGCTAGGTACATTGAGGCTAATTCACTTGGGAGACCGCGTTGTTCTGAGGATACTTGACCCAAGATAGAACGCATCATTTCTCCTTGTGGGTAGACCCGTTGCCAATCCGTCCCAATCTGAATACCTAGCAATTCACTTAAATGTTCACTAACCCGAGCAATTTCATCAGGTGTTACATTCTTATTTTTGACGGTAACTGTTGAAAGCGAGAAAGCACTATTCATACGTTTGAAAAGGGCAATTATCTTAAGTTCGGACTCTGAATATTGAATATCATCTTCAGTTACAGCAGCTAGTTGAGCCTCATAGGCTTCTGAACCAGCTAATTTACGTTGTTCAGCTGTTAAACGGCCATTGACGGTATCGGGATTAGTCACAACGAAATAATCTTTCCGGTCCCGCTCGGTTACTTCTTGCGTTGGAACATCAACCAAAGAGGCTAATCGACGTGCAACTGCAATAATATCCTTGGCTTGAACTTTAGAATCACTGTCACGGGTATAAAGAATAGCCCGTTCAGGCTGGTTACCGACCAGGACTTTCCCATTGCTATCGTAAATCATCCCTCGTGGAACAGAACCTGTCGAAGTAGTGGACTCGGTCCGTTCAACCATTCGTTTGAACATTTGCCCATTATAGAGTTGGATATAGCCCAAGCGTACGAAAAGGGCCGCAAAACATAAAAAGGAAATCATTAATAGAAGGTTCAAACGAAAGGGAATATGGGATTTATTCTTCGGTTTCTTTAACTTATAACGTGGCATTTTAGCACTCCATTCCCTTCATAATATTCTAAGCTTCTCTATTATACCAAAAGAATTCATCAAAAGATAATAGTTCATCATAAATCCATAAAAAAAGCTAAAAAGCCGCCTCATTAAAAGGTGCTATTAAAGCCAAAATTTGGTAAAATAGATAAGAATGCTAGAAAATTTGGAGGTATTTATGAGCCAGCACGTGAACCAGCACGCCATGCCTCGCTTGGCCCGCTATAAACCCTATCTACTTAACCTTGGCCTGACCACACTTATTTTAATGGGCTTAGCCATCTTCAAAGGATTTACCCCTTTCGGCTCCAATTCCATGCTAACCATCGACCTGGGCCAACAATATATTGACTTTTTCAGCCTATTTCGCCAGACCCTGACTCAAACGCCGGAACAATTCCTCTACAGCTTCCAAAAAGGCTACGGAGGAGAGATGATTGGGGTTTGGGCTTATTATCTTATGAGTCCTTTCAACCTGATTTTACTGCTTTTCGACGAACAACATCTGGCTGCTGCAGTTACCCTCTTAACTTATCTTAAATTGGCAGGAGCCAGCCTGACCTTCTTCTACTTTGCTCGTAAAAAATATCAGACTAATACCGTTATGGGCAGTCTCTTTGCCAATGCCTATGCCTTAATGAGCTATACCTTTACCTATATGCTCAACATCATGTGGTTCGACGTCTTAGTCTTCCTGCCACTGATTGCCCTAGGTCTAGACCGCATCATGACTCAACGTCGCAGCAAGCTCTATGTTATCATGTTGGCCGTCAGCCTGATTTCCAACTACTACATTGGCTTTATGATGTGTATCTTCCTAGCCTTCTATGCCGGCTATGTCATCTTCGAGAAGTTCCCTAAGGTGACGATTAAATCCTTTATCCAACACTATAGTGACTTCGTCATCCAGTCCCTGATGGGAGCTGCCATTAGTGCCATGATGTTGATCCCCACCTTCATGGCCTTGCTCAGTAGTAAAGCAACCCACACCAAGACCGACTGGAACTGGGATGTGGCCCATAATCTAGAGGCCATTGGTTCCAAACTTTTCCTTGGCTCCTTCGTTTTCGACGAGATTAAGAAAGGTTCGCCAAACCTCTACTCTTCTATCTTAGTCAGTCTCTTTGTTGTCTACTACTTCTTCATCCGCAAGATTCGTTGGCAAGAAAAAATCGCGGCCATCATCGTCTTGATTCCTTTCTATTTAGGTTTCCACTTCAAGATTTTTGACCGCTTGTGGCACGGTGGCCAGTTTCCAATCTGGTACCACTTCCGTTTCTCCTTCTTGACCACCTTCTTCCTCATCATTTTGGCCCTCAAAGCCTTCCAAAATCGCCGTCAGGCCTTAGCCTACTGGCAAAGCATTCTGATGATTGTGAGTGTCACGGTTTACACCTACTATTACTACGGACGGATGTCAGACTATAAATTCCTTAAGTTGAATGCCCTCTACCTTGATTTTAGTAACCTAGGCGCAACCAAGATTGAAGCTAACTTGCTCTTAAGCTTAATTTTTGCCCTCTTGATTATTTTAGTCCTTCACTTCGAATTTCTCCATCCTAAGCTCATGCAAGTAGCCTTACTAGCGGTTGTAGCCTGCGAGATTTTCACTAATGGCGCCTTGATTCTCCAAGAATTAAGCTATGTTCAACTTTCTAAGTTTAACGACTATGTAGCGATTTTAGACCAGTCTCTTACAGGCCTCCGAAACCCATCTGATGACTTCTACCGAATTCATACCACCTATCAACGTTCTAAGAACGAAGCTATGTACACCCATTTCAATGGCATGAACCACTTTGGCTCCACCATAGATGCCAACGCGCCTAAGCTCTTTGGCTATTTGGGACTACCTCAGACTTCTGGGGTTGTAGAGTATACTAACGGGACCCTCTTCACCGATGACCTTTTCAATATCCGCTATCTCTTGGATCCTTCCAAAGATACAGCAGCCAATACCTTGCCTGATCAGTATAAACTTTACCAAGTGGCAACTGATCTGGATATTCAGGCTTATCCGACCATTGATAGCCAACCTCGCTATGTTGTCCACGAAAACACGGAACGTTTAGGTTTGGGGATTGAAGTCTCTAATCAATTAACCTCTGAAAGTAACCCCTTGGTGAATCACCAACCTATTCAAAACCAAGAATACTTACTCAGTCTAGTTGACTATAAGGGAGCGGGCCAACCTTACTTTACCGAACACGAACTCAAGGAAGAAACGCCCGTCAATGTGACTATTACTAACCGAGGCGATGGAGACTACTTAACCTACTCACGTAATAGCGAATCTAGCAACAGTGAACTGACGAAATCTAAGTCATCTCACTACTTCAGTTTCCGCTTCAATACAACTAGCGAAAATCCTTACTACTTCACCCTTCCTAGCCAATATGATGGTGAGAAGACCAAGCTAGATCTTAACAGCGAAGCCTACCACTTCTATGGGACCTTCTCCTATCGTCAAATCACTAACGCATCCTACAAGAAAATTCAGGATAATCAAGAACTCAAGGTTCGTCTTGAAAAACCAGAATTGAAAGCTAACCTACCAAAACTCTACGAGTTTGATAAGGCACGCTATGATGCGATGATTGCTAGCAAACAGGACCATCTCTTTAAAGTAACGAGCTTCAAACACAATAAGATTACGGGTACCATTAATACAGAACAAGAAGAAGGCTATCTGCTCTTCACCATCCCTTACGACAAGCACTGGCGCATTACGGATAATGGCCAACCTGTCCAAGGCATCTCAGTTTTGAATGACACCCTACTCGCTATTCCAATTAAGAAGGGTGACCACACCATTACCCTTCACTACTTCCCAATGCCTGTCTGGATTGGCTTAGCTGTCAGTCTCTTAGGTATTGCTGCCTTCGTCTTAGACCAGACTTGGCTTAAAAAGTACCGCAAACCATTAGAAATTGCTAGCGTCTAACTATTTAAAAAGTCCGCCAGATGGCGGACTTTTTATTTGTCTGTGAAAAAAAAGTGGCTGGAAGACTTCCGGCCACATACTTTTTTATCTTATTCTTGGAAAAGTCCACCTAAAGCCACTTGATCTTCTTCATTAGTCTCAGGTGCTTCACCAATCTTATAATGGGCCCGAACACGAGCTTCGATTTCTGCTTGTACTTCTGGGTTGTCCAAGAGGTATTGTTTAGCAGCTTCACGACCTTGCCCAATACGAGCCTCGCCGTAGGAGTACCAAGAGCCTGCCTTGTTAACAATATCCAAATCAGCAGCCATATCGACTAGCTCACCCACCTTAGAAATCCCTTTACCATAGACAATGTCCACTAAGGCTTCCTTAAATGGTGGCGCCACCTTATTCTTAACAACCTTGATTTTTGCACGGCTACCAATCACTTCGCTACCGTTCTTAATCAACTCAGCCTTACGCACTTCTAAACGAACCGTTGAGTAGAATTTGAGGGCACGACCACCTGGTGTCGTCTCAGGGTTCCCGAACATAATCCCTACTTTTTCACGCAATTGGTTGATGAAGAAGCAGATGGTTTTGGTCTTGTTGACGTTACCAGATAATTTACGAAGCGCTTGGGACATAAGACGAGCTTGTAAGCCGACATGGGCATCCCCCATCTCGCCATCGATTTCAGCGCGTGGTACCAAGGCTGCAACCGAGTCAATGACAATGATGTCAACCGCTCCTGATGTTACCAAGGCATCGGCGATAGCCAAACCTTGTTCACCTGTATCTGGTTGGGACAAGAGCAATTCATCAATGTTAACCCCTAAAGCGGCAGCATAATCTGGGTCCAAGGCATGCTCAGCATCAATGAAGGCAGCCAAGCCCCCTTGTTTTTGTACTTCGGCAATGGCATGGAGGGCCACAGTAGTCTTACCAGAAGACTCTGGACCATAACATTCAATAATTCGGCCTCGTGGATAGCCACCTACCCCTAAGGCAATATCTAAAGCCAGGGAACCTGACGGAATGGTCGAAATTTTGGTGTCGACTTTTTCACCCAGACGCATGATGGAGCCCTTACCAAAGCTTTTTTCAATATCTTTTAGGGCCTTATCTAGGGCTTTTTTGCGATCTTCATTCATTCTTTAACATCTCCTCTTTCTTAACTCTTCTATAGTTTACCTAAAATCTAGACAAAAAGCAAGTAAAACAAGAACATTTGTTCTTATTCTTTTATTCTAGCTCACCTGCTTGTTCAAAAGGCTTAAGCCTTCATAGACGACAATGCTAGCCTGAACCTCGTAAGGTCGCTGGCCTAGATAGACCGGTCGCTCTAGGCGCTGGCCTGAAGGTGTGACCAAAATCAACATTGCCTGATCCTGATCTAGCTGATAGTTGACTAAGCAGAAAGTGTCTTGTGCTAAGTCTTGACTGAGAGAGGCTAAGCTAGTTTCTAGGTTTGCTTCAGTAACTTCTTGAATATAGCCTCGCTGGTAGACAGCCGCCTCAGGATCTTGATGGCGTAGACGACTAGCTAGTTGACCATAGGTAAAGCCTTCTAAACTTACTAGTCGCTGACCTTGATCAGCCATTTTCTCTAAGACATAGTCCGCGAAATCAAAGTCTTCCCCCTGCCCCATATAATAATCGCCAGCCAAGCCAATAAGCTCCTGAGCCAAGGCCTGGTTAAGGGCATGAGCGTCTTGAGAGGTCGCAGCATTGGCCGTTAAGCGCACCGCGATATGACGCGGCTTGGCATAGAGACCTAGGGTAGGATTGCTTTGCTCTGCAATGGGTTGAGCCAAAATTTGAGCTAGTTTGGATTCCCCAATACCAAAGAAATTAAGATAGAGCGAGTCCATGGCCTCTTGCTTGCCTAGCTGTTTAGCTAACTCTGGTAGGACCTCTTGCTTAAGCATTTGATTCATTTCATAGGGCGGGCCCGGCAAGAGAATGTAGGTCACCCCTTCATGTTGGTAGACAGAACCACATGCTAAGCCATAGGCATTCCACAGGGCCTTTCCCCCTTTTAAAGTAAGAACCTGCAGCAAGTCAATTGGTACACATTCCCGCCCCTCATGAGCTAAATGCTGGTTTAACTTAGCCAGTTGGCGCGGATCCTCTTCTAAGGTCGTCCCAACAAAGGACGCCACT
>ERZ773068.1710-NODE-1710-length-10648-cov-4.098744_pt1 | contig 10648 bp, 6 predicted proteins | sample MGYA00580620_ERZ773068 | MGnify/ENA primary metagenome ERZ773068 (study PRJEB29015, sample SAMEA2737983) | human oral metagenome | biome: human oral; feature: human-associated habitat; material: dental | place: China | collected 2101 ... | reverse complement strand
AAAGGGCTGGAAACTGGGGAAAGAGTCAGAGCCAGTGGTCCACTTTGAAGAGTGGACCACTGGCTGGGGTGGCTTGCCTTTCTTGGCCTTGCTCAGTCTGCTCTTCTAATAACAAGACCTAGGTTTATATGATTATCAATAAAAAGTGCATATTCCTTGCTTTGCTATCTGAGAGGTCTATAATGGAAGATAGAGATAGGGAAATCCTATCAAAAAAGTAAAGGAGTGTTTGATTATGTCAACCGTTCAACGTCTTAACGAAATCACAGCCAACTTAGGTGTTTTATATGCGAAATTGCATCAACACCACTTCTATGTAAAAGGCCAGGAATTCTACAAATTGCACGAACTTTTCGAAACGCAATATAACGAAGTTCACGAACAATTTGACGAAGTTGCAGAACGCATCCTGATGATTGGCGGCAAGCCAGTCTCAACTTTAGGTGAATTCTTAGCCTTGGCAACTATCAAGGAAGCACCATACACGACTGAAAAAACAGGCCGTCAAATGGTCGAAGAAACAGTTGCCGACTTCGAGCTCTTCCGCACTCAATTGGAAGAAGCTATCCACTCTGACATCGACGAAGTCAGCCAAGACCTCTTGATTGGCATGAAAGCTGTCTACGACAAGCACTTGTGGACCATGAAGGCTTACTTGGGCTAAAAAATATCAAATGAAGGAGTTGGGAGCCGTCTTCCGGCTCCTTTTTTTACATCTGAAACTTTGTATGCTATACTAGGTTTGTGAAAAGAAGTTACGGATGTAATCTTGACGATTTGGATTGAGGAAGGTGATGACCATGTCACAAGAATATGCGATTCAAGGCTTGTCTTGCGCTTCTTGTGCCCATGCAGTGGAAGTGGCCCTGCAGGCTGTGGCAGGCGTCCAGTCTGCCCATGTTAACTTAGCAACTGAAAAAGTAGTCGTAGAGGCGGACGCCGAGGTCTGCCCTCTAGTCATGCAAGCAGCGGTTCAGGCGGCGGGTTATAATTTAGTCCTGCCCCTGGTGACACAGAACTTTGCCGTGTCTGGTCTGTCCTGCGCTTCCTGTGCTGCCAATTTGGAGGCGGCTGTGGGACGCTTAGCAGGTCTGGCCTCAGCCGTAGTGAATTTTGCCACCCAAGTCTTGACGGTGACCTATCCACTTGGCGCCATCGATGTAGAGCAAATTAGTCAGGCCGTGGAAGCAGCTGGCTATCATGCCCAGTTATTGACGGATCAAGCAAGTGCCAGCCAGGCCCAAATCCAGCAAGAGGCGGATCAAGCGGCCCAAGCCAAGGCCAGCCACCAAGCAGCCCTCTGGCGTCGTTTCTGGCAGTCGGCCATTTTCGCCTTGCCACTGCTCGGTCTAGCCATGGCCGAAATGGTGGGCCTGACCTTACCAACTTGGCTCAGCCATCGCGGGGGTGGTCAGCTCTTTGTTAGTCTGCAGCTGGCCTTGACCCTGCCTATTCTCTGGCTGGGGCGGTCCTTCTTCCTAAATGGCTTCAAGCATTTAGTCAAAGGGCACCCTAATATGGATTCTCTGGTGGCCCTGGGAACGAGTGCGGCGGTAGCCTATAGCCTCTATAGTAGTATTCAGGTCTGGTTGGGCAACCACCATGCGGCCATGTCTCTCTATTATGAGTCAGCCGGCGTCATCCTGACCCTGGTGACACTAGGTAAATATTTCGAAGCCCGGTCCAAGGGCCAGACTTCAGCTGCCATTCAGGCCCTGATTAAGTTAGCGCCTCAAGAGGCGCAGGTCTTACGAGAAGGCCAGGAAGTGACCCTGCCACTGGACCAAGTCCAAGTGGGCGACCTAGTTCGGGTCCGTCCTGGACAAAAGATTCCGGTTGACGGCCGGGTAGTGGAGGGCCAATCCTGGGTGGACGAGTCCATGTTGACCGGTGAGAGCCTGCCGGTTGCTAAAAAGGTAGGTGACCAAGTGGTGGGCGCCAGCCTCAACCAGCAAGGGTCTTTAATTGTTGAAACCAATAAAGTGGGCCAAGACACCACCTTGGCGCAGATTATTCATTTAGTTCAAGCAGCTCAAGGCTCTAAAGCCCCTATTGCCCAATTGGCTGACCGGGTTTCGGCTGTCTTCGTGCCGGTCGTTATGACCTTGGCCCTAGTGGCTGGTCTGGCCTGGTACCTGATTGGCGGCCAGTCCTGGGCCTTTGCCTTGACCATTAGCATTGCAGTCCTGGTCATTGCCTGCCCTTGTGCGCTGGGTCTGGCGACACCGACGGCCATTATGGTGGGGACGGGTAAGGGGGCCGAGCAGGGCATCCTGATTAAGTCCGGGACTGCCCTGGAAATGGCCCACCAAGTGGACGCCGTAGTCTTGGATAAGACGGGGACCCTGACCCAAGGACAACCCCAAGTGACCGATGTCCTCCCTTTGACTGGCTGGACGCCAGATCAGTTACTAGCCTTGGCAGCTGCGGCTGAAGTTAACTCTGAGCACCCACTGGGTCAAGCCATTGTGGCCGGTGCCCGTGAGCGGGAGCTGGCTTTGCCTGAAGTGACTGACTTCCAATCTCTGACCGGGTCGGGGATTCAAGTCCGGCTAGATCAGGCGACTTATTACCTGGGCAACCGACGGCTCATGCAAGAGCAGGGGCTGGATTTGGGTCAGGCAGAAGACCAGGCGGCGGCTTTGGCGGCTGGGGGCAAGACGCCAATTTATGTGGCCAATGAGCATGAGCTCCTAGGCCTGATTGCGGTAGCCGACCCGCTTAAGGAGACTAGTCCGGAGGCTGTCCGCCGCCTCAAGGCCATGGGCTTGCAGGTTATTATGTTGACGGGCGACAATGCTAAGACGGCGCAGGCTTTGGCTGCAGAAGCTGGCATTGACCAGGTGATTAGCGACGTTCTGCCTGCAGACAAGGCCCAGGTAGTGGCTGATTTGCAGGCTAAGGGACTCAAAGTAGCCATGGTAGGGGACGGCATCAATGATGCGCCTGCCCTGGCCCAGGCAGATGTGGGCTTGGCCATTGGCCGGGGGACGGACGTGGCCATTGAGTCGGCTGATATGGTCCTCATGGGATCTGACTTGACCAGCGTGGCGACCGCCATCAAGCTCAGTCAGGCCACCATCCGCAACATTAAAGAGAACCTATTCTGGGCATTTGCCTACAATGTACTAGGTATCCCGGTAGCCATGGGGGTCTTGCACCTCTTTGGCGGGCCGCTCCTCAACCCCATGTTGGCGGGCGCGGCCATGAGCTTCAGCTCCGTCTCAGTCATTGTCAATGCCTTGCGCCTACGTCGTTTTAAGGCATAGGTTTAAAAAGGGGGGGCTTAAGATGGAAAGAACTTATCTTGTAGAAGCCATGAAGTGTCCTGGCTACTAAGTAGTTGGGTTAAGGAAGAAGACTAGCTCTATGGGGCTGGTCTTTTTTTCTTGGGTTTGATGGAGGATGGGAGCCCGACCTTGGGAGCTAGTGGTCCACTCTCCAGAGTGGACCACTGGCTGGGATGAAAAGGCTGGGAAAGGGCCGGAAATCGGGGAAAGTGCCTGAGCCAGTGGACCACTTTAAAGAGTGGACCACTGGCTCGGGCAAACCGAAGAAAACACCTTTCCTAGCGCAAGGCAGGCCACAATCTCCCCTAACCTAAAAAATACTTTCAGCATTTTAAGTAAATTTTAACTAGGGCCTCTATACTGAAATCAAGTTAAGTGATAGAGGGGATGTCTGACTATCACTTAACCCACTATTAAAACAATCCAAGATTACTACACACAAGACCAATAAGGGAGGTTCATATCATGAGAAAAAGTATTACGATTGCCACCCTCGTCAGCCTGACCGCCAGCATGTCCCTGGCTTATCCAGTCTTAGCCCAGTCGGGCACGCAGGAAAGTCAGTCAGTGACCAGTTTCCAAGCCCAAACCAGCTATGATGAGAGCCAGGCTAGCCAAATAACTTTGGCTGATCAAACGGCCACCGTCACAGGGCAAGGCGCCAGCTTCAGCGCCCAAACGCTGACTATCACTCAAGGCTGTACCTACGTTCTAACCGGTAGTGGCAAGAATATCAAGCTAGTGGTAGAGGCAGCTGACACTGACCAGGTCCACTTGGTCTTTCAAAACCTGATCCTAGAAGGGGAGGGCACCCTGCTGCAAGTTAACAAGGCCCAAGAAGTTGTCATCAGTCTAGCGGAAGGCAGTCATAATGCTTTGACAGAAAGCCAGGCCAGCGACGATGAAGAGGTCAAAGCCACTATCCACAGTCAAGTGCCTCTGACCCTGAACGGGACAGGTAACTTGACCCTCACGGCTCTTACCAAGAATGCCTTAGAGGTGGAAGACGACCTCAAGGTCTTAGGCGGCACCTATACCGTCAAAGCCGCCAACCATGGCTTCAAGGCCGAGGGTGCCCTCGCTATTGAGGTGGCCACCTTGACCATTGAAGCAGGCAAAGACGGTCTCCATGCTGAGCATGACGAGATGACCGAACGAGCTAATATTAGCCTCAATCCGACTCATTTAAGTATTGCGGCCACCGAAGATGGGGTGGATGCCGGCAATGAATTGACCATTAAAGGCGGGACGATTACCGTTAGCCAAAGTGAGGAAGGCTTAGAAGCGCGTGTCATTCGTCAACTAGGTGGCGATGTCACCATCAAGAGTAGCGATGACGGGGTCAACGCTTCGGCAGGCTCCTCTAACAAGACAAGTGACACGAGCGCTACAAGCAAGACTACAGACGCTAGTGCCACAAGTAATTCAGCTGACACCAGCTCTTCTGCTAGCCAGGCTACTGCTGATTCAGCCACCGCCAGCACTTCCGCAAGCCAGGCCACTGCCGACTCAGCAGCCGGCAGTCAGGCTGACCAAGCCAACAAGGACAAGAATGCAACCCCACCGTCTCCGCCGGCTGGCCAAGCACCGCCACAAGGCGGCCAGCCACTGCAAAATGGACAAGGACCTGGAGGCATGCCGCCAGGTGGCCAGGAAGAAAGTGATCCAAGCCTACAAATCATCCTTGAAGGTGGGACCCTCACCATTGATGCAGAAGGCGACGGCATTGATTCCAACGGGACGATCACCATTAGTGGTGGTAGCCTCGTCGTCAATGGCTCAGTCCAAGGTGGTAATGGCCCACTGGATGCAGAGGGCGACATCACCATCACAGGCGGCACGGTCTGGGCCTTAGGGACCTCCGACATGCTCCAAGGTTTCGCCCAAGGGTCGACCCAGGCTTCCATTACGGCTAACATAGCAGGGACCGCAGGCCAAACGCTGATCATCCTCGATGCCAATGGCAAGGAAGTCGCCCGTCAGACGGCCAGCAAGGATTTCCAAGCGGTCATTATGTCCAGTGGCGACCTAGTAGACGGTCAGACCTACACCATCCAAGTGGAAGGGACGACCCACACTGCCACGGCAGCCCTTGTCACTCCTGTGACAGGCGGCTTTCATCCCTAATCATTAGGGTCATTCTCCTCTGCGAAGCTAAGTACCGATACTTAGCTTCGTATTTTTTTAGATGGGATAAGGCCTGGCAGCTGACGCGAGAAGATACTTGTAAAAGTAAGATAAATATGTCATAATAACAGTGTAAAGACAGCGGTTTCCGATGGAACTAGTTCCAAAATTGAAACTGCAATATCTTGAATACTCATCACGAGAAGGGGAGGATGTGACCGGTGTTAGTTATAATACCTGTCTATCCCAAGCACCATACCCCTGTGAGCTAGTGGATAACTTGCCCAGTCTGGCCAGTCAATGGCAGACAGTGACCCAGTCCAATGGGGTGGCGCCGGATAGATATGCTGATTAAGCGAGAGGGCCCGCTTAGGCCCAAAACGGCACAAGTTAAAGGGGTGAGGACCGCAATCTAGTAAGTGAAGAGTGTTGACGCAACTGATGAATCGTGAGAATTTGACGTGGGTCCCCAGGGGCTTGCGTGTGGATGAAAGGACGCGTTTATAACGAAAGAATCTGACCATAGGCCAAGGGGCTAGTGGGCAGTTTTCCAAGTCATAAAACGAATTCAAACACGGTAAATAGGCGTCAAAAGTTTGTGGGCAGGGCATAATACACAATCTTTTGGCATTTTTTTGTATTTTAAGTTTGAATTTACTTGGATTTATTGTAAGGTAATGTTGAAATTATGTAAGTGAAGCAAGCGTAAGAGATTTTTAGTAAGATTTAGTCCAGACGCCCTCGAGGCAGTCTTAGACGCACTTGTCATAAGCTCTATGCTACTCACTACCAGCGAAGGCTAGATAATCGCTAGGAGGGTAACAATGACAACGATTAATGATATTGCAAAATTAGCAGGTGTTGCCAAAAGTACGGTTTCTAGACATTTGAACGGGGGTTCCGTCAGCCGGAAAACAGCTGCTAAGATTGAGGCAGTCATCAAGCAAACCGGCTACGTACCTAATTCTTTTGCCCAAAGCTTGAAAGCCAAGGAGAGCCGTATGATTGGCGTGATCATACCGCGGCTTGATAGTTTTTCAGCCAACTGTATCCTGAGTGAGATTGACGAAGTTTTCCGTCAGCACAACTATCAGGTTTTAATTATTAATTCTAATTTCTCGGTCAGCCGGGAAGAAGAGGCCCTCAGAACCTTCCAAGTTAATAAGATGGACGGGGTCATCTTCCTCATGTCCCACACCGACAACCGGATTATTGAACTGATCGAGAATGTCCAGGTGCCAATCGTGACCATTGGTCAAGAATTCTTGGACGAGAATACCATTTACTACGACGAGGAGAGTGCGGGCCGCCAGCTGGCCGACTACCTCTATGCCATGGGCCATCGGGACATGGACTTCTTGACCGTGACCACAACCGATCCAGCCGTAGGCATTAAGCGCCGAGATGCCATTAAGCGGGAATTTCTCAAATACGGTGATACCAGCTTCCGCGAGTACAGCTGTGGCTTCAACCTCATGGATGGCTACCAAGTGACGCGGGATCAAGTGCTGCTCAATAAGCCTCGCCTGATTGTGGGGGCAACCGATATTATTGCCATTGGTGCCATGCGGGCTTGCCTAGAGGCAGGCTATCAGGTGCCAGAGCAAATTAACTTTGCTGGTTTTGGTAATAATGTCCTAGGCTCTTCTATCTATCCTGGTTTGACGACAGTAGAATATCCTTATCGTCATGCCGGCTATGTTGCCACCAAAATGTTGTTAGATAGAATCCAAGGCCAAGGCACGGTTACTAAACGTAAGTTAGAAACATCCCTTGTTATCAGACAGTCTGTTACAGCTGTCTAGACCAACATGAAAACTAAACGATTTCATTTTCAGATTTAATTATATTGACACCGGTTCTATTCCAAGTATAATAAAGCTTAGAGGAGAACCGGTTTCTTTTCTACAGGCAATTATTGTTATAGTCTCATCTGCATGAAGGAGGAACACATATGGGATTTAAAGAAATCGCACAAGATGTTGTCAAATACCTAGGTGGTAAGGAAAACATCTCTAGCGTCGCACACTGCGCAACTCGTCTACGTGTTATGGTCAAAGACGAAGCCAAAATTGATAAGGAAGCCATCGAAAATACCGACAAGGTCATGGGTGCTTTCTTCAACTCTGGTCAATACCAAATTATTTTTGGAACCGGTACGGTCAACAAGGTCTATGAAGAAGTGTCAGCCTTGGGCGTTAACGCTGTAACCAAGTCCGACCAAAAAGAAGAAGTGAAACCGCAAGGCAATATCTTACAACGTATGATTCGGACCTTCGGGGACGTCTTCGTACCAATCATCCCTGTCTTGGTGGCAACCGGTCGCTTCATGGGGGTTCGGGGTGTCCTCACTCGTCCAGAAGTGATTGGCCTCTTCGGCTTAACCGATCCTAAACAAATCGACCAAAACTTCTTACTTTATACACAAATCTTAACCGATACCGCCTTTGCCTTCTTACCAGCCTTAGTTGCTTGGTCTAGCTTCAAGGTCTTCGGTGGGAACCCTGTCTTAGGGATTGTCCTCGGTTTAATGATGGTCAACCCTGCCTTGCCTAACGCCTATGCAGTCGCTAGTGGCGATGCGCAAGCCTTAACCTTCTTCGGCTTCATTCCAGTCGTAGGTTACCAAGGGACCGTCTTACCAGCCTTCTTCGTAGGTTTAATCGGGGCTAAACTTGAAAAATGGCTCCATGACCACGTTAAGGATACTTTCGACTTGATTGTGACACCATTCTTAACCTTCTTGGTAATGTCTATCTTAGGTCTCTTCGCTATTGGGCCAGTCTTCCACTCCTTGGAAACAGTCGTACTGGACGTAACCAAGCAGATCTTGACCTTGCCATTTGGTTTAGCGGGTCTCATCGTCGGTGGTGTTCAACAAATCATCGTGGTTACTGGGATTCACCACATCTTCAACTTCTTAGAGTTACAATTATTGACTAACGGCGACAAGACCAACCCACTGAACGCTTACTTCACTGCTGCCATGGCAGGTCAAGCAGGGGCAACCTTCGCTGTAGGTTACAAGACAGTTAACCACAAGGTTCGTGCCTTGGCATACTCTTCAGGGATTTCCTGCTTGCTAGGGATTACAGAACCAGCTATCTTCGGGGTTAACCTCCGTTATGGTAAACCATTTGTTATGGGTCTCGTTGCCGGGGCTGCGGGTGGTTGGTTAGCAGGCCTCTTCAAATTGGCAGCGACTGGTATGTCTGTCACTGTTTTACCAGGGGTCTTACTCTACCTCAACAATATCTTTGCTTACCTCTTGGTGCTGGTAGTCAGCTTCGGGATCGGGTTCGGCTTGACCTACGCCTTCGGTTACAAAGAAGACAAACAAGCTTAAGCACAAGTATGACTTATGACAGGACGGGGCAACTCGTCCTGTTTTCATAGGTGCCTGCTGGCAGCTATGCTATAATGAAGTTAACTTATAATCAAAAAGGAGGACCAGCCATGACCAGCCGCAACAAAGGGCCTTACGCCCAACACTTCCACCTGACGCCTGAGCAGGGACTACTCAATGACCCCAACGGGCTCTGCTATTTCCAGGGTTACTATCATATTTTCTATCAATATAACCCGCATGCGACCGACCACTCTACCAAATACTGGGGTCATGTCCGGACCAAGGACTTCGTGACCTATGAGCAGTTGCCGGTAGCCCTCAAGTCCGATGACTGGTTCGATAAGAACGGGGTCTACTCAGGTGGTGCCATCGTCCACGAGGACACCCTCTACCTCTTCTATACCGGCAATACCAAGGATGAGGCAGGACGCCGGACCAGCTACCAATGTATTGCCACTTCGACAGACGGCATTCATTTCACCAAATTAGGCCCTGTGACTGAGCAGTTGCCGGATTATACCGGCCATGTGCGGGATCCTAAGGTCTGGTATGATGCGACCGTCCAAGGTTGGTGGATGTTACTGGGGGCTCAGCGCTTAGATAAGACCGGCGACACCGTGGCCTTCTTCACCAAAGACCTCAAAGACTGGGACTACCGCGGTTCTATCTTCCAATTTGATCAGCCCCTGGGCTATATGTGGGAGTGCCCGGATATGGTCTTCTTGAAGGATGAGGTGACAGGCCAGGACAAGGCCGTCTTCATCTTCTCACCTCAAGGGGTCGACCCAATCGGAGATAGCTACCATAATATCTTTAATACCACTTACTTAGTCGGGACCTGGGATAGCCAGACCGCTCGCTTCCTACCCGATAATGCGGACTTTGCTGACATGCAGGAATGTGACCGGGGCTTTGAATACTATGCGCCTCAGTCCTTTGTGGCGCCTGATGTCCGGGTGATTCAATACTCTTGGATGGGCATTACCTGGCCTGACCAGGAGGCCGCTATCCCAACCCGTCAGGACGATTGGATTCATCACCTGACCATTCCGCGCCAGTTACGCCTAGTAAATGGCAAACTCTATCAGACGCCGATTGCAGAATTGGCAGGCCTGGCAGGAGCTAGCCAACCGCTGGCTTGGACCACGGCAGACTTCCGCCTAGATTTGGCGGGTCGGGCGCAAAGAGTGCAAGTGGACTTTGAGACTTTAGCAGATTGGGAACTCTTCTTAGATGATAACGTGACGGTCAAATACCAGGCCGCTCAAGGCCGTCTAAGTTTAGCTCGCTTCAACTGGCTAACCGGCCTGCAAGAATGGCGCCATATGCAGCTAGAAGAGGAGCTCAAGCACTTAGACCTTTGGCTCGATGCTAGCTCACTAGAAGTCTTTGTAAACGGCGGGCAAGTAGTTGCCTCCCTCCGTTACTTCGCCAAAGAGCCCCTGACGCGCCTAGAAGGCAAGGCTAGCGCCGGCCTCAAGGCTAAGCTAGTAGCTAGTCAGTTGGAAGCTCATCAATATATATAGGAAAAAAGGGGCGTCAGCCCCTTTTTTGTTTAGTTTTGGACACGTAATTTTGCTAACTCGTACCCTATTTATCTATGTAATAGATAAATAGGGGAGCTAAGTAAGTTAGCCGGCAAATCCCCCAAGTAACTCGCTACAATAGCTAGGAAAAAACCTTAACTTTCTAAGAACCCGTCGAAAACAGGGCAAAAGCCGGTAAGAACCCCGAGCCAGTGGTCCACTTTAAAGAGTGGACCACTAGCTCCCAGGAAGCCGCCGAAAACGGGCCGAAACCCAGAAAAAGTCTCGAGCCAGTGGTCCACTTTGGAGAGTGGACCACTAGCTCCCGGGAAAAGGCCGAAAACGGGCCAAAAGCC
>ERZ773068.1707-NODE-1707-length-10666-cov-2.935727_pt1 | contig 10666 bp, 9 predicted proteins | sample MGYA00580620_ERZ773068 | MGnify/ENA primary metagenome ERZ773068 (study PRJEB29015, sample SAMEA2737983) | human oral metagenome | biome: human oral; feature: human-associated habitat; material: dental | place: China | collected 2101 ... | reverse complement strand
CCACGCTTTCAGGTGGTGAGGCGCAGCGCGTGAAACTTGCCGCAGAGCTGCAGAAGCGTTCTAACGGTCGTTCGATCTATGTGCTTGATGAGCCTACAACAGGCCTGCATTTTGAGGATATCCGTAAGCTCTTAACTGTGCTTCAGTCTCTCGTTGATAAGGGCAATACCGTTATCACGATTGAACACAACCTTGATGTCATTAAATGTGCCGACTGGATTATTGATATGGGTCCGGAAGGTGGCGACGGCGGAGGCACCGTAATCGCCGAAGGAACGCCTGAAGACGTCGCACAGGTTGAGGAGTCTCATACCGGGCGTTTCATCAAAGAACTTTTGGTATGAATGATATTTCAGGTGATCATTTGCGAGCGCAGAAGCGCGGTGCTGTAACAACTCTCGACAGAGTACACCACATTCTTGCTGCTCAGTTAGAGGCAGATTTCTGTTTACCTGCGGGAGCTATCTCTCAAGCACAGAATCTGGGTGCTGAGGTCCTGAGCGCACTGCAGCTTCCAGCGGAAGAGATGGGCGTATCCCGCCGCTGCAACGCTGATACCTGGGAACTTCGGGTAGGTAACTATCTGGGCGTGGGGTTACTTTGCGCAAAGTATCACCGGGTTTTGAAAACGGCCACTGAGTATATGCGTGGGGATCTCTCAAATTGGCTGGGCGATTACGCACCATTGCGCCAGCTGAATGAACTCTTGACCCCTTACAGCCAGCAGGTGAGCGGAACAAGCGTATATTACACGCCTTCACGCAACCTGCTTGAATCTGTGGTTCCGCCGGATGTTCCGGCGCAAGAGGTTAAATGTGCGGTACCCGGAATCGGTATGATGCGCCGGGTAGATAGCGGGGCGCTTCGAGAATCGTTACGGCAACATATTTGCGGTCTTCGCACGGTGACGACAGTACCGAACGCTTCGGCAGATGCTTTAGAGGCAGATGAAGATGATACGGCGGTTTCGGAATTCTCGGTGCGAATAGAGCTCCTTCAACCTGAGCAGTACGAGCGTTTTCGCGGTGATCCACGGTATGCGAACGCTTTAGGGTTTAGCGATCGTCGCCCCGATATTATGGTCCTTGCCGCGTTTGACTCTGACGCCGCCCCTGCTTTGGCAGACCCTTTAGCAATGGCGGGTGCAAGTGACGATTCGCCACTGATGCGTCAAATCGGTATTGATGTGCTGCCACATGTACGACAACACGGGCTTGCTGCGCATCTTGTATATGAACTTTCTCGAATGGTTCTTGCCGATGGGTATGTTCCATTTTATGGAACCAGTCCTTCACATGTGCTCTCACAGCGTGTGGCTTTGGCGGCCGGGTTCATCCCTACATGGTGGGAGTTTGTCTCAACGAGCATGCACGATATGCCGCTCGATGAAGCATCGTAAAGTTCGTAAATTTTCGGCGAGAGTCAGAGAATTTCAGCGAGCGCCCACAACACAGGGGTGGTCTTTCAGAAACTTACCCGAAGACCAACCCCGCATTTCTCACAAGATTTACTAGGAGCTCTCAAGCTCCGCACCGTTAGATGCGATCACTCGACGGTACCAATCAAAAGACTTCTTACGGTAACGGGAGAGTGACCCCGAACCATCGTCATTACGATCTACATAGACGAAACCGTAGCGTTTCGACATCTGCGCTGTAGACGCTGAAACCATGTCGATACAGCCCCATGTAGTGTAACCGAGTAGCTGCACGCCATCGGCAATAGCTTCGCGCACCTGTTCCAGGTGTGCCCGCAGATAATCGATACGGTAATCGTCGATCACGGTCATTTCACCATCGACCTCAACAAGTTCGTCGCGTGCGCCTAAGCCGTTCTCGACGATGAAAAGAGGTTTCTGCCAGCGGTCCCAGTACTGGTTGAGTACAATACGCAGCCCGACAGGATCGATCTGCCATCCCCACTCGGAAGCGGTCAATGTCGGGTTAGATACTCCACCGAGAATATTCCCTTCGCTGCTTTCGCCGCGGCTTGGGTCGCTGCTGGCACAGGTGGACATGTAGTAGCTGAACGAGACAAAATCGACCGTATTTTTGAGGTCTTCCCGATCTCGTTCGGTAATGTTGAGCTTGATACCTTTTTCGTGGAGCATGCGTAGGAAATATCCGGGGTAGGTTCCACGAACGTGCACGTCGCCGAAGGCAAAGTTCGCGTGTTCGGCGTGCAGGGCGGCGAGCGCATCCTGGGGCGATGGTGTGAGCGGATAGGTGGGCATTGCTAAAATCATGCAGCCAATCTGGGCGTGAGGGGCGAGCTCACGGGCAGCACGGGTAGCGCGCGCTGAGGCGACAAGCTCATGATGAATTGCTTGGTAGAGGTCTTGCTTACTCAGCTGTTCTTTGGGGGTGTTAATACCGCCAGACATAAACGGTAGGTGCAGTACCGAATTGATTTCGTTGAAGGTGAGCCAGTATTTTACGCGGTGGCCGTAGCGTTCAAAGAGTACCCGGCAGTATCGTTCGTAGAAGTCGATAAGATCGCGACTTACCCAGCCGTTGTATTGTTCTGCAAGGTAAAGCGGTGTTTCGTAGTGGCTGATAGTGATGAGCGGTTCGATGCCGTATTCTTCAAGTTCATCAAGCACACGGTCGTAGAAGGCGAGACCTTCCTCATTCGGTTCTGTTTCATCGCCGTTTGGGAAGATACGTGACCAAGCGATGGAGAACCGGAATACTTTGAACCCCATTTCCGCAAGGAGTGCGATGTCTTCGGGGTAGCGGTGGTAGAAATCGGTGCCCTCAAGTTTGAGGTTATCGGGCGTGGGCGCGGCACTTCGTGGGCTCAGCCCTCCGTGAGGAAGTACATCCTGGATGCTAGGACCCTTGCCGCCTTCATCCCAGGCACCTTCACATTGGTTGGCTGCGGAAGCGCCTCCCCACAGAAAATTTGGGGGAAACGCGCCGTGCAGGTGGGGTTTGATGATGGGCAGCGATTGGGTGTCATGCGTGAAATGCTGGTCTTGATGCATGGGGCTCTCCCGTAGATGGCGGACAGTTAATGCTTAGATGGGGAATACGTATATGGCGGATAGAACACATCGCCGTTGTTGTACAACAACCCTAACAGTTTTAGCGCATATTCCTGCAGGGATGAGCAGTAAGATTACGGAAGATGGCTTAAGTTTCAACGCTAGAACCCTGGTGTATCGGCTTTGTTTACGCCGCGCTGTATTGGGCGCTTTTTGGGTGTGCAGGCAGCATGCAGAATGTCGGTAGAAATAAAAAGCCCCGGGCGTGAACCCTTTTCTAGGATTCAGCGCCCGGAGCTTATGTGGCTGAATAGATCGGAAGAGCTTAGCGAGCGCTCACTAGGGAGTAGCGTATCCGAGAGCGAATAGCCACGCGGTGCCCACAACACCCCAAATAATAATATTCACGAGCGAAGACAAGAAGCCCAGCTTGAACCATTCGCCCACACTGAAATACCCCGATCCGTAGTACACCCCTGCCGGTCCAGAGGCATAGTGAGTGATACCGCCGATAAGGTTTCCAGTAAAGCCGAGGAAAAGTGCGGCGAACATTGGGGGAGTACCCGCCGAAATTGCTGCCCCCAGGAACACAGCATAGAGGGCGACAATCTGCGCGGTGTTAGAAGCAAACATGTAGTGAATGTAGAAGTACACCAGAATCAGAATGCCGAAGGCGAGCGGCCAGGACATACCCGCAACGCTGTGCGCGGCGCGATCGCCTACCCATTCAACAACCTTGAGCTTCTTGAGCTGATCCGCCATGCCCACAAGCACCGCGAAGAAAATGAGGGTGGACCAAGCACTGGAGTTATTCGCCATATCTTTCCAGGTGAGCACCTTAGTCACGAGAAGAATTGCGATGCCGAAGAAAGCTGCACTGGTCGCGCTAATACCCCAGGATGTGCCGCCAATCCAGAGGGCTAGCAGCAGTACGAAGGTACCGAGCATAATCCACTCCGGCACGCTTAAGGGGCCCATCTCGGCAAGCTCTTTGCGTGCATGGTCGGGAGCATCAGGGGTGTGCTTGATGGTCGGCGGGTATACCTTCGAGATAAACCAAGGCATAACAGCAAGGGCAATCAGGCCGGGGGCTAACGCGGCAAGTGCCCAAGTGCCCCAGTCCAGGTGCAGACCTTTTTCTTGAGCAAATTTTTGAGCCAGCGGGTTACCAGCCATTGCCGTCACGAACATTGCGGCGGTGATGGTATTGACCTGCGCCTCGGTCATGAGCAGATAAGAGCCTAGCTTGCGGCGTTTCTCGGGGGTCTCGTTGGTAGAGCCATTCACCTCAGCAAGAGAGCGAATAATCGGGTAAATCACGCCACCCGCGCGAGCCGTATTTGAAGGAGTAGCCGGTGCAAGCACGAGATCTGTGATCGCCATACCGTAAGAAAGCCCGAGAGAAGACTTACCGAGCATGCGCACAAACAATAGGGCGATGCGCTTTCCTAACCCGGTAATGAGGAACCCATCGGCAATGAAGAACGCGGCAACAATAATCCAGATTGAGTCGTTGCCGAAGCCTTTAAGCGCCTCTTCTTTCGCGTTCATGGTACCGGTGATCATTGCAGCGCCGAGACCAATAAGCGCCACCGATGGGGTTGGCAGCGGCTGGAAGATAAGGCCTAGGATAGTACCGGCAAAGATAGCGAGCATATGCATGCCACGTGGTTCCACCCCAGAGGGTACGGGAATAAACCAGATGGCTATAGTAATCGCGAGAATCACCGCAACTTTGACGATGAGAACAGTATTAGTCTGCTTGGGTTTTTCGGGAGGTTGCGATTGCTCATTGCGAGCGGTGGCATCGGGCTCGGATGCCGAGGACGATTGGCTCATGTCCGTACTCCTTTGAAACGAAACTTGATAGGCGCACACGTGCAGTGTGCATACGGTTTCGTCAGCGTTCTTATGCTGTGAATGTGTTGGTATCTGATGGTTTATGTGGGAATACCGTTCAGACGTTTTAAGTTTACGTCTAGACTCACCTTTCAGAAAAGGGTTTTCCTGCAAAAACACAGGGCTGCTTTGGCTTCCCTTACTTTCGCTGAACAGTCGGGAATGATGCGCCAACCCGGTAGAATAAAATTCGTGGAAATCCTTCGTGAACAAGGCCCAAAATCCGGTGAACTTCTGATGCACCACGACGATACCGTGGCAATGCTGCGCGAGGTCGCTGCGGGAAAACGCCCCGCAACCCTGCGCATCTACCAGCCGAACCCTACCGTCGCCTTCGGCCGTCGCGATGAGCTCAATCCAGGATTTACCGCCGCGGTGCAGGCGTGCCGTGATCTCGGGTACGACATACTCGTGCGTAAAGTAGGCGGTCACGCGGCCGCCTACCACACCGGCTGCCTCGTCATCGATCATTTTCAGCCCGCCGAAGACGCAAAAACCGGCAACAACCTGCGTTACAAACTTTTCGGAGAAATGTACGCTCAAGCCCTGCAACTCGTCGGGGTGGATGCGGCAGTCGGCGAAATCCCCCAAGAATACTGCCCGGGTGAATACTCCGTATACGCCCGGCTAGGCGGCGAACATGCTGGGGAGCGCATCAAACTTGTGGGGACCGCACAGCGCGTTATTCAGGGTGGCTGGTGGTTCAGCACCGGAATCGTTGTATACAATTCGGCATCTCTACGCGAGATTACCTCGCGAGTATATGATGCTCTTGGCATGCCTCTTAACCCTGCAACTGTAGGTGCCGCCGAAGACGCAAACCCCGCTCTGCTCATGGAAGACCTCGAAGACGCGATTTTAGAGATTTATGCACAGAACGGTTTCAAATAGCCGTTATGCACCAAGGCAGCATTCCCGCCTTATGTCCGCTAAAACTATCGGCGGTTCCCACATAATCCCTGCAGCTGCACGGCACCCCTAGCAAGACAATAAAGACAAGTTCACCGTAGACTGGTAATACGACCGCCCTCACACCTCAAGGAGAGCATATGCGCTGGGGACAAATCCAAGACGACAAAGGCCGCCGCGCCGTCTGCATGTACGAAGAAACCATCTATGAACTCCCCGCAAAACTCTCACCCCTACTCCAGTTCTACAGCCGTTACCGCACCAATTTCGGCGATCCTGCCAACGCGGTGAGTATCCTCCGTGAAAACGGTGCTACAACACTAGGGCACGGCGAAGAACTCTGGAATACCCTACCTTTCGTACGACCGCTGGATCGCCCTGGAAAAGTCCTTTGTGCCGGGCTCAACTACCGCGATCACGCCGAAGAAATGGGACTCGAAATCCCAAAATATCCCACCATCTTCACGAAATATCCAAACGCGCTCATCGGCCCCAACGAAGAAATTCAAATGCCTTCTGCAAACGAAACCGGAAGCACAAAAATAGATTGGGAGGTCGAACTTTGCCTTGTTATTGGGCAAAAGATGCGCCGGGTAGATGAAAAAGATGCGCTCGCTGGACTGTTGGGGTACACCATTCTTAACGATGTTTCGGTGCGCGACTGGCAAGGACGTACCAGCGAATGGTTTCAAGGTAAAAACTGGGATAGCATGACGCCGTTTGGTCCCTATATTGTTGCGACGGACGAACTTGACCCGACCCGCGGACTAGAACTTACCTGCGAAGTTGACGGCGAGGTACGTCAGCACGGTAATACCTCTGACATGATTTTTACTTCTGCACAGCTTATCTCATATATTTCGCAGTTCATGACCCTAGAACCTGGCGACCTCATCGCTACCGGAACTCCCGCCGGAGTAGGGCTTTCGTTGCACCCACGGAACTGGCTTAAGCCTGAGCAGACTCTCGTAACCCGCATTGAAGGAATTGGCGCTATCAGTAACAGGTGCTCGCAGCCTTATAGCGGATAACACAAGGTTTATTCAGATGGCTGGGTAAACGCTGCAAAAAAGTGCAGTACCGTATGGTCTGCGCGTTCGTTCCTGGCTTTGTATTTAAGGTGCCTGCATTCTCACCCATACAAAGGAGAGGATGCAGGTACTTTTGTTGACCTGAACCTTTGTGCGCGATAAGGGGGTGTTAGGAAACGTAACCTAAGGTTTGACGGAGAAGGGGGCCTGCTAGAGTGAGAATAAACGGAAACGATGGGGCACATAGTCTAAGAGGACTGTGAGGTTTTGGGCAGTCCATATTTCATGTAAAGGAGGAAAACGCCTAGTCAGTACGTTAATGTCACAATTTGGTGAGAAGTTTGTAGCATATTGACCTATAAAAGGGCGTTTATATAAAATTATGTTTATGGATAACGGTTCAGGTCAGACGGAACCACGAGACTGGGAACAAGAATTCGGTGCATCCGTAGCAATTTTCTCAGCACTCGCTAATCCGTTAAGACTTGCGATTGCACACCATTTGGTGGAGCGTCCACATAGTGTGAGCGAACTGCATACCTGCTTGGGTATTTCGCAGCCGCTCGCCTCGCATCATTTGCGCATCCTTCGAGAGGCGCATGTTGTTGAAGGGGAGCAGCACGGCAGAACCACTATCTACAAATTGTTAGACCACCACATCAGTCACATTGTGAAGGATGTGCACGAACACACGAAACACACCGGCGATTAGCTCGGTTTATCTGAGGAGAGATCATGACCACCGTTGCACCCCACCGTCATTCCGAAAGCCACGCACATACCCACGGACCTTCATGTGGTCACCAGGCAGTTATTCACTTAGATCACGTAGACTACCTGCATGACGGGCACGCGCACCGCGAGCACGAAGGGCACTACGATGAGTGCAACGTATGCTCCTGCGGCAACTGCTCTGACCTGTGCGTCAACTGCACCTGCGATAACTGCACCTGCCCGACCTGTAACCATGCGGTTTGCGAATGCGCACACTGCAATGATTCTTGCGCCAACTGCGCATGTGATGACTGCGCATGCCCCACATGCCAGCACGCAGCATAAGCAATTTTTAGACTATAAACCCGCCCGGCGTACTCTATGAGGATGCGCCGGGCGGGTTCTGTATAAGGGCCTCTGTTGTATTCAAAGTGTATAGGGCGTGTGTCATTGTGCGCGTTATCTAAATATAGTCTTTTGGGTGCAATTCTTAAGAGTGGTTCTGCGTGGAAGTTGAGTTTTTAAATGTAAACTCGAAAGTCTAATATCTTTAATGTTTTGAATAAAATCCACAGAGTTGTTTGTTAATAAATGGTTATATATGTCGCGGGTGAATCGCTAAATATTTTGAATCATCGTAGAGTAATAGATATGACTTCTTCTGAGTCCATTTAGTCCGTGCGAATAAGCTGTTCCATCGGAGGAATGGCGCATGGAACGTGTGGTTTTCAGAGTTGGTCTTATCTTATTCACCCAGCCACAATTTTTTTTGAGGATGTGTTCACCGATGAATACTCGTACCCCTGTTTTGTCTCGTCGTGCCCTTATGAGCGCTTTGGGCGTTTCTGGGTTTGCTGTGTTGCTATCTGCGTGTGGGGAGGGTGCGAAACCTGCTGGAGTGGTTACTGAGAGTTCGAGTTCTTCTAGCGCGGAAGGTGCTGGTGCTTCCAGTTCTGCGTCTGTTTCTTCAAGCGAGAGCCCTTCGCCGTCGTCGAGTGTGCCGCCGCATTATTCGGGGAACTCGAAAGCACCAGATGGAGAATTTCGTGCCGCTGATGTGTATGGTCCTGCGCAGAATGTTCCGAAGCCCAAGACGGAGGAGGGGTATACGAATGCTTCGTTAGAGGGGATGACTAAGTCGGTAAAAGCCTGGACGGAATGGCGTAACTACGGGCTTCAGACTGGGGACTTCAAAGAGGCCTATAAATATATCAGTAAGAACTTCACAGATGAACAGAAGACCTATGATTTTGATACTCGTCTTTATAAAAAGGGCGGCTGGATTGTAGGTGGAGATGTGCACGGCTACGAGTTCCATGGTGAGCCTATTAACCACGGCGGTGGTAAATATAAGTGGAAGTTCTTCATGGCTTGGCCACATCTCATCTATATTGAGGCTGATGGAGAGCATTATAAGGAAGTTATTAATAAAGATTACGAGAATAACTGGTATATGATGACTCTTCACCATGATGGGAATCGCTGGTTTATCGATGGTACTCGTTTTCTAAATGTGCAGGGAAATAAGTAACTATGAGAATGAAGAAGTACTTTTCTGGTGGACTTTCTGCCTGCCTGATACTTTTGCCGCTATATTATGTTCCCAGTGCTCTTTCTATATCATGCGTGAATACCTCTGATAGTTTTCAATGTATGCAGCAAACAGAGACTCAGCTGCGTCAATCTGAGAGGAAAGATCCCGATAACTCTCAAAATCAAAGTTCTCTCAATATAGAGAGCTCACCAGAAACACTGGACGAAATACGGGCACGGCAAGAGGCTTATAGGAGGTGGTATGGGGAGCATCATCATGGTGAGTTTGGGTTTGCGCAAGGTAAGAACGGTGACCAGCAGTCGTTCGGGTTTGATGTCGCTAATGACGGCTCGTACTGCCTCAGTCGTGATGGTCAGGCTGGCACGTTTGAAAAAGCCCCAAAGACCGGGCGTGCTATCCCGGATATGATCAATGAGCTCTATGGAAACAAATGCACCCTCAACGACCCGGAAGCAGCACAGCAAGCCCAAAGCGAGTATGAGCGGATTATCACCGAGATGCGCACCCATTTGCTGGAGCTGATCCCGGCACATCCGCACCTGACCTTGGATAGTGCGCATCCACCACATACGAGTAAGGGTGAGGAAACGAATTTCTACACCACTCTAGAAGGCAGTTCCAACTTATTTGAAGGGGACTTACCGATTGGGCATACCAGGATTCGTGCGGTGCCGGTGGCGTATCGGTATGAGTATGGAGACGGACACGACCTAAAAACACATAGTGCTGGTAGCCCGGTGTCTTCACAGTATTCTAATCAATCCTCGCATGAGACGTCGACGAGTTATGTGTATCCGATGGTGGGGAATTTTCATGCCTATGTCACGGTGAGGTATGCGGGTCAGTACAGTATTGATGGTGGACCGTGGCAGTTTTTCGGAACCGAGATCATCCGTATTAGCGAGCCGGTGCTGGTGCGGGTGTGGGAGTCTGAGGTGCACTCGGTGGGCAAGACCTGTACTGAGGACCCGGGGGCGAAAGGGTGTCCGGGGCATGCGGAGGAGCCTGATGTGGGGAATCCGAATCCGCAGTTGCGTAAGGTGGATGTGTATACGGGGCAGCGGTGGCATTTGGATGATGTGGGGGTGGGGGATAGTGAGGGTCGGTTGCACCCGACCTGGCCCAACATGTAAACAGATTGTCAGTATATAAAGAGTAATACCTCACATATAAAAACTGTTTTATTGTACAGGAGAAAATCTCGTATACTCCCTGTCGTGAAAATTGGTATTACACTATCAAAATGTTGATAAAAGGTTGAACTTTTCGCTAAACATAAAGATTTGGTTACAATTTCCGAATATCTTTGAAGTTCGCTTACAGATAAGGCTAATGTTAGAAGTGAGGTAGTTCTGAAGGGTTACCTTGGGCAACAAAACTTCCGGGTTGCTCTTATATCGCACCGCACAACACGATTATTAGCGATTTCGCTAAAAACGCTATGTCCTGAAGATTTAGCTCTGACGCTAGGAACAGGACATAGCGTTTTTGTATATCCGGGGGAGGCAGAATATAAACTGGCCTCCTGAGCTGTTGAACTACAGCAGCCACGTCAGTCAACCGGTCGTCGCC
>ERZ773068.1706-NODE-1706-length-10667-cov-2.812853_pt1 | contig 10667 bp, 10 predicted proteins | sample MGYA00580620_ERZ773068 | MGnify/ENA primary metagenome ERZ773068 (study PRJEB29015, sample SAMEA2737983) | human oral metagenome | biome: human oral; feature: human-associated habitat; material: dental | place: China | collected 2101 ... | reverse complement strand
GGGTAGATGTATGGCGTACCGTCAGCCTGCATGCCGACTAGCGCCCCCTGGCCGTTGCTGAAGTAATCTTTGATGATCAGGCGGTTATCGTTGTCAATACTCACCACGAGGTCATCACCGCTGCGTGTGCCACTGACCGCCGCCGGGCCGCGTCCGCCAGCTTCGGCAAATTCGTAATAGACGTTGTTCACCGCTTCGATTTGTAGCGGCGCACCGCCGGCTTTGATGGTGTATTCGCCGATAACGCGGCCGGTGGTGTCCTTGACGGTGAGATTGACGGGGTGTGCCATGTTGCGTTCCTTTTCGTTTGGGGTATGTACCGGCATCCGCCGGTGTGCTGGTATCACGCTGTTCGTATTAACGCTGCCGTTATACATAAACAGGTAATGTGCCGGTAATGACCCGCGTATCTTATCGTTTTTTTCGCGGGCTTGGCATCACCAGATGCCGAGTTTGTTGAGATAGGCCTCTTGTTCGGCGCTGAGTTCGCTGACTGGGACTTTGCCGCCACCGCCGGGGATTTCGACGATATAGGTCGGCATGGCGATACCGGACAGGCGTTGGCGCAGTTCGCGCGTGATTTCTTTGCCTTCAGCGAGGGCGGTGCGGAAGTGGCCGGTACCGCGTGCGAGGTCGGGGTGGTGCAGGTAATAGGGGACGACGCCCGCATCCAGCAGGTCATTCATCAAGCGGGCGAGGGTGGCCGCATCGGCATTGACGCCTTTGAGCAGTACGGTTTGCGAGTAGAGCAGGGCGCCGCTGGTGCGCAGGGCTCGCAGGGCAGCGCGGGCATTGGTGGTTAGTTCGGCGCTGTGGTTGATGTGTACGACGATGTGCAGGCTTTGCGGCAAGTCGCTGAGGTGGGCCAGTAATGCGTCATTGATGGCAGCAGGCTGGACAACGGGAATGCGGCTGTGGATGCGCAGGCGGCGGATATGCGCCAGGTCGCGGTAAGCAGCGGCACATTGTTGCAGTTTTGGGGTGGTCAGCATGAGCGGGTCGCCGCCGCTGTAGATGACTTCTTCGACTTCTGTATGGGCGGTGAGGTAAGCGGCGACGTCGGCGATTTCTGCTTGTCGCAAGGCAGTGCCGCGTCGCCCGATGTGTTCTTTGCGGAAGCAGAAGCGACAGTACACGGCGCAGACCGGCGAGATTTTCCACAGGACGCGGTTGGGATAGCGGTGTACCAGCGAGGGCAACGGTGAATGCGGTGCATCGCCGATAGGGTCACTCAGCTCACTTTCAGCGACTGTAAATTCGTGTACATCAGGCAGAAATTGCGCGGCAATGGGATCAGCGGGATCGTCGCTGAGGACGGTGGCTATTTCATCAGTCAGGGCAAACTGGTATTCAGCAAGCAGGCTGCGCATGGTGGCAACGGGCAGATCGCGCCGCCGCGCCAGTTCTTCCGGAGTCATTCGGCTTTCGGGCGCAGGATGTAGGCCTTGTCGCCGCGCTCGTTGGCAAAGGTGTGCAGGATGTCGAAGAGTTCGAAGTCTTCCGGCTGTTGTGGATTATTCCGCCCCTGAATGTGGATGTAGAGGTCGCCGGTGCTGATGTCATAGTAATGCGATACGGCATTGCCCATTTCGGCAAAACCGTCGCTATTACGGAAAGGGGCACCGCCGCCGTAATAGAGGGCAGTCAGGCTGTTGCTGAAAACACGGCTGCTACCACGCTGCTGCCGCGCCCACTCGCCCGCTTCACGCAGGTAGGTCAGCGAGGGGCCGAAGGTGATGATACTGGCCAGGGCATAAGCGACCATCAGCCAGGCGAGAATCAGCAGGCGTTGCGGCGGGATGCGCCCGCTTTTAACGCGTTGCAGGGCGTAGAAAACGACGCCGGACACCAGCCACAGCGTTAGCATGGTGATGGGGGTGTAATAAAGATCGCTCGGCAGCGCGTCGTAATACATGAAGGCAAACGCCGACAGTACCCAGAAGTAACCCAGCGAGAAAGCGAAGAAAAGGCGCACCCGCATTTCCAGCACAGTGTTCATCGCACGACGCGTCACGGCGAGGACAATCAGCAGGACAATGACCGGGCCGATGATTTTGGCGGCGTTGACGACGACCAGCAGCAGCGCGATCAGGAAGCCTTCAAAGAGGCTGATATCCACGGGGTTGTTGGCATTGATGAAGAAGGACATATCGTGCCGCTTCAAATCGAGATTCTGGATGAAAGCTGGCAACCAGGCGGTAACTGCTTCCCGCCAAGGGGCAACCACCAGGATGATGCAGACGATCAGGGCGTAATAGGCGAGGAGGAAAAGGCCGCGTTCACGCAGGCGCTGCCGCCAGTTACTACGCCCCGGCCAAAAGAGGAACAGCAGCGGGAAACCGCCCGCCCAGAAGGCGGCGGCGGGAACAAATAGTGCCGCCAGCCAGGCGGTCAGTGCCCAAGCGAGAAAAGCCCAATACAGATAATTGCGGTAATAGGCGAGGAAGAGATACAACCCTGTAAGCCACAGCAGCATCGCCGGCTGAAACGCGCTCACTTGCAGGCGGACATCGTTATATTCCGGATTAAAGTTGAGCAGCAGGAACAGCAGAAACGTCGTCTGCGGGCCAATGCCGACAAGGCGTGAAATACGGCAAAACAGGCAAAGGGACAGTGTGGAAATAAGTGCCATCAGGGCGACCACCGCGTCGCTTGATGCCTTGAATGGTGCAAGCAGACACTCAAACAGCGTTTGGGGCCCATGCACGCTGCGCCACAGTGTTTGCAGCGATTCCACATCCAGGACGCGTCCGCCTTCCAGCCAGATCCATAACGCCGTCAGCAGCGCCAGTACGGGAATAAAGAGATTTTGTTGCCAAGCGGGGCATTGTACCGCTTGCCGCAGGGCGGCTTTAAAAGAGGACGACATCAGATTTCAAAGCCGAAAATACGTTGCCGCTTCGGATAATCCGCCGGATTGCGCACCTGTGTTTCCAGAAATTCGCCGACGCGCTGCCCGATGCTTTGCGGCTGAAAATTTTTGACACGGGAGAGTGCGTGTTGGGCGAGGCTGGTGAGGCGGTGCGGATTGGTGAGGATTTTCTCGATGATAGGGAGGAGCGCATCTTTTTTGTTGAAAAAAATCGTGTCGTGCAGATTACGCCAGCGGTAAATCATGCGGATATCGTTGCCTGGGTCGGGGGTCAGGGCAACGGCACCGCAGGCCATCGCCCAAATCATCGGCGTCGGGTCGTAATGACCGTTTTCCGGAATAAAGATGAACAGATCTTCGCGCCCAACGGTGCCGCTGCTCATTTCCTTCCACAATTCCTCGCGGTTGCGGCTGAGGACATTGAGCTCAATCTTGCCGGAGAGTGCCTTCTGTAGCTGCGGCGCAGTGTCGCCCCTACCGTCATAAATATGACAGGCAGGCAACTCGCGCGTTTTGTTGCGCGCGTAAAAATGCTCGGGGTCATAAATCTGCGGAATCCAGAAGACGTCATGTCCCTGCGTGCTATATTCCTGCGCCACACTGGTATCGCTACCGATCCAGCGCAGCCACGGCATCGCATGAAAATTGGATTTCATCTTGCGCCGCGTTTCCGGCGGGTCAAAGTCCGGACGCAGCATCGCGAGACTCGGCAAGGTACGCAGAAAGCGCCCTTGCTGATAAATATAATCGCCGTCGTACATCAAAACGATGCGGTCGTATTGCGGCAAACGGACGAAATGACGAAAAAAATCTTCCAGATTGGCGCTTTGTTTGGCATCCAGCGCATAGAGATCGCAAGTACCAACCTGCACACGCAAAGCGGCATAGAGAGCGTTCAGATATGTCGGCGAGTCTTTGGGTGCGAGCAGGAGTACTTTCATTACATTAGAGTGCTTTGTAATTCAACAGTTTCAGGGTGAAGCGGGATTCCCCATCCTTGAGTTGTTGTAATTTTACCAAACGGAGGGGATTTTCGGCGAAGTAAATTTTGGTCTGGCGGTTGCCGCTGGTCTGCACAAACACCTTGACCACGACTGTTTTACCGCTCTTACCATCCTTCCATTTTTCATCCGGCAACCGCTTCACTTCATAGCTACGCACGCGGTCTTCATTGACCAGGGTGTATTTATGTTCGCCGACACGGCCCTGCTCCACATCCAGGGTACTTTGCACCACGAGGGCGAGCATATCGAGCGCAGGTTCGTTCGGGTTGACGCGCAATTCCTTGTTTTGCGAACCGATGACCGCCTGAATCTTGCCGTTCGCCAGATCGCCATAATTGTAGTAAACAAACTGGTTTTCCTTGCCGTCCATCTCGCGGCGGTAGGAAGTGGGCATCACCCGGTCGCCGGCGATGCGGCCTTCCGCTTTCTCGCGAATCTGGCCATAACCCAGCATCTTGGCGGCCAGCGACGGGCTGCCGGTTGCTTCCATGCGATAGCCCAAATCGTTAAAAAACGCCTCATGCCGTACCCGCCCGGCGCCGACGCCGCGAATGGTCAAATCATATTCGGCAACGTAACTTTGCAGGGCGGTGGCGGCAAAAGAGGCGGACAACAATAAAACGGCAACAGCCGGACGAAACAAGCGGAACATAAGACCTCCACAGAAAAGAAGCGGTGGATTGTGCCACAGGCACCGGGTAGCGACCCATACCAAATTCCCATGAAGAGCCGGGCATGGCTGTCACATCCAATTACGACATGATGACTTACTTCACGAGCCCAGTATTTATCCCGCTTGGCGGCGAGCATTAAAAAGGCAGACGCGGTGGTCTGCCTTTTCATGTTGTCGGTCGGGTTTATTCCGCTGGCGCAAGCAGCGTGGTCAGCGCTGCGCCGGGATCTTCCGCCTGCATCAGTGCACCGCCGATGAGGAAGGCGTGAATGTCCGCAGCCTGCATTTCATCAATGTCGGCGCGGGTGTGGATACCGCTTTCGCAAACCAGCAGGTAATCCGGCGGCAGCATTGCCTTGATGCGTTTTGAGGTGTCCAGCGAGACGGAGAAGTCATGCAGGTTGCGGTTGTTGACGCCGATAACGCGCAGCGGCAGTTTGAGTGCGCGTTCGCATTCGGCTTCGTCATGCACTTCGACCAGCACGTCCAGCCCCAGGTCGTGGGCGACGCGGGTGAATTGCGCCAGTTCGTCGTCGCTCAGGGCAGCGGCAATAAGCAGCACGGCATCGGCGCCGAGGGCGCGCGCTTCGACGATTTGGTATTCGTCAATAATGAAGTCTTTGCGCAAAAGCGGCAGGCCGACCGCGCTGCGGATCAGGCGCAGGTAGCGGGCGCTGCCCTGAAAGTATTTTTCGTCGGTCAAGACCGACAGGCAGGCGGCGCCGGCTTCCGCGTAACTTTCGGCAATCGCCACCGGATCGAAGTTGGCGCGGATGACGCCGAGGCTGGGCGAGGCTTTCTTGATTTCGGCGATGACCGCCGTGCCGCCGACCGCGACCCGCGCCAGAAGCGCTTTCATGAAGCCGCGCGGCGCATCGTTGCTGGCGGCGATGTTCGCGACCAGCTGGTCCATGTCAATGCGCTGTTTTTGCGCGGCTACTTCCTGCCGCTTGTGCGCGAGGATTTCATCCAGAATCGTTGCCATCATTTATTTCCTTGTAAACGTTGTGAGCAGGCAGCGATGCGGCTTAACTGCCGCGTTGCGCTGCCATCGCGCATCAGGCTGCGGGCGAGTTCTACCCCTTCCGCCAGATTCGGCACTTTTCCGGCGACGAGGAATATCGCCGCTGCGTTTAGTGCCAGCATGTCGAAGCCGATCGCGGGTTCGCCTGTCGCAAACACTTGCTCAATCAGCGCCAGGCTTTGCGCTGCGTCCTTGACTTGCAGCGGGCTGTGGTCGCTGTATGTCATGCCAAAACTCTTGGGATCTACTTCGTGATCGAAAATGATGCCGTCGTTACGCAGTTCGACGACGTGGTTCACCGCCGTGACGCTAAATTCGTCCAGCCCGTTTTGCGAATGCACCGCCAGCACCCGCTTGGCGCCGAGCGAGCGTGCCACTTCGACCATCGGCCACAGCCACGCTTTGCTGAACACGCCCAGCACCTGATGCTTGACCCCGGCGGGGTTGGCCAGCGGGCCCAGGACGTTAAACACGGTGCGGATGCCGATGGCGCGACGGATGGGCACCACATGGCGCATCGCCTGGTGATAGGCCTGGGCGAACATGAAGCCGAAACCCGTTTCCGCAATACATGCCTTCACCTGCGCGGGTTCGAGATCCACGACCACGCCTGCCTGACGCAAGACATCGGCACTGCCGGAAGCGCTGCTGGCGGCGACGTTACCATGCTTGGCGATCTTCACCCCGCCGGCGGAGGCAATCACCGCCGCTGCCGTCGAGACGTTAAAAAGACTGGCGCCATCGCCGCCGGTGCCAACGGGATCCACCAGCACGCCCTCGCCCAAATCGGCGGGTTTTGCCAGTTCGCGCATCACCTGCGCTGCCGCCGTCACCTCGCTTGCCGTCTCGCCTTTCAGCGTCAGCGCCGTTAAAAAGGCGCCAACTGCTGCCGGATCAGCCTCGCCATGCATCAGCGCCAGCATCACGCTGCGCATTAACTCCGGTGGCACATCCTGGCCGTGCACCAGCAAATCAATCGCTTCCTTCAACATAAGAACCTCATTTTTTAACAAATTGCCAATGTCCGGATTGTAGCGCGCCCAAAGACCAATCACCAACCTGCACCCGTACCAGGCGCAGCGTCGGTAGGCCAACCGCTGCCGTCATCCGCCGCACCTGGCGGTTACGTCCTTCGCGGATAACGATTTCCAGCCACGAATCCGGCACCGTTTTACGGAACCGCACCGGCGGCTCGCGCGGCCACAGCGCAGGTGGCGCGATGCGGCGCACTTCGGCGGGCAGCGTCTTGCGCGCCGTCTGCGCCTTCTTGTCCTTCAGCCACACCCCGGCGCGCAACTGTGCGAGCGCCGCTTCATCCGCCTCACCTTCCACCTGCACCCAGTAACGCTTCGCCAGCTTGAAACGCGGGTCGGCGATACGCGCCTGCAAGCGGCCATCGTCGGTGAGCACGACCAGTCCCTCGCTGTCAAAATCCAGCAATCCCGCCGGATAGACATTCGGCACATCCACATAATCGGCGAGCGTCGCCCGCCCGGATTTGTCGGTGAACTGGCATAGCACGTTAAACGGCTTGTTCAGCAAAATCAGCATCATCCCTCCGCACAAAAAAACGGGCGGCATTGTACGCTGCCGCCCGCCAAGCGGGATAAATCCCGGCCCCGTCAAGCGGGGCATTTTCTGGGTTTTACGGTTGCACGGCGACGGTCGCGCGTATCAGTTTTTCCGCATTGGCGAGGGTGTTTTCCACGGCGCTGTACGGGGTGTTGCTGCGCGCCACCACTTGTTCGGCACTGTTCAGCAGCACCTGCACTTTGCCGTCGTTCTCGGTAATGAGCACTTTCAGCGGCAGTTGCAGGGCGAGGGTTGGGTCATTTTGCATCAGCGGCGTACCGGCTTTAGGCGAGCCGTAGATAAGGACGGTGGCAGGCTGCATGTCGAGTCCTGCCTCTTTCGCCGCCGCCTGATGGTCGATGCGGGCGAAGAGGGGCATGCCTTTTTCCTGGATGGCGGTTTCCAGGGCGGTGACGGTGGCGGCGAAGTCGTAACGGCTGTCGATGGTCAGCGGTGCGTTTTGCGCGAGGGCAGCAGTGGCAAGCATGGGCAGGGCGAGGAGGAAGCGGCGAATGAGAGTCATGAGGGGTCCTGTGATTGGCATGAGGGTTAAATCTGTGACTTGAAGCGGGCACTGTTCATGCCGACGTCAATCATCATTTGCAGGCCGATGGCGAAGCAGCGTTCGTCCAGGCCGAATTTGGGGTGATGGTGCGGGTAGTCGAAGTTGGGCGCGCCGGAACCGATCACAGCGTAGGTGGCGGGGGCACAGCGGGCAAAGGCGCTGAAGTCTTCACCGCCCATCATGCCCGGCAGGCTGACGATGTGTTCTGCGCCGAAGCGGGCGGTAGCAAGTTCGCGCACGATGGCGGTTTTCGCCGGATCGTTCCAGGTGACGTCGTAGCCGATTTGGTAGTCGAGTTCGTAGCTCGCGCCGTTTGCCGCGCAGAGGTTTTTGATGAGGTCTTCGATGGCTTTGCGCGCAAACTGGCGGTGTTCTTCGCTGGTGGTGCGAACGCTGCCGACGAGTTCGGCGCTGTCGGGGATGACGTTCTGCGCGTGGCCGGCGCGGAAGACGGTGTTGGAGATGACCAGGGCATCGTGCGGCGAGACGCGGCGGGCGACGATGCTTTGCAGCAGGGTGACGAACTGGGCACCGATAACGACGGGGTCAATGCTGCCTTCGGGCATGGCGGCGTGTCCGCCTTTGCCGCGTATGGTGAGGTAGTAGGCGTCGGTATTGGCGCTGGCCATGCCGTCTTTGATGTCAAGGATGCCAACGGGCGAGGTGGAAAAGAGGTGCTGGCCATAGATGAAGTCGAAATCGTCGAAGTAGCCGGTGGCGACCATTTCCCGCGCGCCGCCGGGCAGTTTTTCCTCGGCGTGCTGAAAGATGGCGTGGATTTCGCCGCTGAGTTGCTCGTAGTGATCATCAAAATAGCGGCAGGCGGCCATCAGGATGGCGGTGTGGCCGTCGTGACCGCAGGCGTGCATTTTGCCGTCGTTCACCGAGCGGAAGGGCAGGTCGTCGCGCTCTTCCTGGATGGGTAGGGCGTCTATGTCGGCGCGCAGGCCGATTTTGGCGCCGGGTTTGCCGGTGGCAAAGACGACGACGACACTGGTCGGGGTCAGGCGTTCGATGCGGCTTGCGTGTTTGAGTTTGCCCATTTCTTCGGCAATGAAGCGGCTGGTTTCCACTTCTTCGAAGGAGAGTTCGGGATGCTGGTGCAGGTGACGGCGCCATGCGGTGAGTTGTTGCAGGTATTGTTCCATTGTGGTTTTCCTGGGTTTAGAGGTAGATAAAGCCGCCCGGGCCGAGTTGCCAGTTCATCAGGTACCAGCCGATGAGCAGCAGGGTCCAGAAGATGGCAAAGGCGATGGTGTAGGGCATGAGGGCGGCGATGAGGGTGCCCATGCCGATGTTTTTGCTGTAACGCTGCGCGTAGGAGAGAAGCAGCGGCATGTAGGGCATCATCGGGGTAATGGGGTTGGTGATGGAGTCGCCGACGCGGTAGATCATTTGGGTGAAGGCAGGGTGGTAGCCAAGCAGCATCATCATCGGCACGAAGATGGGGGCGAGGATAGCCCATTTGGCCGAGGCGCTGCCAATGAGCATGTTGATGCCCGCCGAGAGGGCGATGATGCCGAGGATGAGGGTGATGCCGTTTTGCCCTCCCAGGGCGGTTGCCCCCTTGATGGCGATGATAATGCCGAGGTTGCTCCAGTTGAAGAAGGCGAGCATTTGCGCAGCGAAAAAGACGATGACGATGTAGGTACCCATGTTTGCCATGGAGTCGCCCATCATGCGCGATATGTCACGTCCGCTTTTGGCGCTGCCGGCGACGAAGGCATAGACCAGGCCGGGGAAGAAGAAGAGCAGGGCGATGATGAAGACGATGCCGTTCATCAGGGGGGATTTTTCGATGAGGCTGCCGGTCGCGGCGTTGCGCAGCAGTGCGCCTTCCGGCATGGTCAGGATGAGCAGCAGGCCGAGCATGGCGAGCAGGGTGTAATTCGCTGCGCGCATGGCTTTGTGTTCGCCGGGGCTGACGCTGCCGTCATCGTTTGTCACCACGCCGGCTTCCGGGGTGTATTGCCCCATGCGCGGCAGGAGGATTTTGCCCGTTACCCACCAGGCGACCACGAGCAGCAGAAAGGTGGAGGCAGCGATGAAGTAGTAGTTCATCGCGGCATTGAGCGGCACTTTGTCGTCAATCAGGGCGGCGGCGGGTTGGGTGAAGGTCAGCGCGAGGACATCGGTGAGGCCGACGGTGAGGTTGGCGGCAAATCCGCCGAGGCAGGCGGCGTAGGCGCAGACCATGCCGGCGATGGGGTGATAGCCCATGCGCAGAAAGAGCAGCGCGGCGATCGGCGGCAGGACGATGATGGCGGCATCGGCGGCCATGTTGCCCATGATGCCGACGAAGATGATGACGGGTATGAGCAGGTTGGCGGGGGCGCGGGCGACGGCGACTTTCATCAGTGTTTCGAACCAGCCGGATTTTTCCGCGACGCCGACGCCGATCATGGCAGCGAGGACGACGCCGAGCGGCGGGAAGCTGGCAAAGTTTTTCACCGCGTCTTCGATGATGCGTACGATGTTTTCACGGTTCAGCAGGTTGACGGCGGTGATGACTTTGCCGTCGGCGGGGTTTACGGCGGTTACGCCTGCCAGCGCGCACAGCCACGAAGCGATGAGGACAATGGCGCAGAGGATGATGAAGATGAAGACCGGATCGGGCAGTTTGTTGCCTGCCTTTTCCACGCCGTCAAGAAAACGGGTGAAGAGACTGCGCCGGGATGTGCTGGCTGTCATGGGTTACCTCTTTGTTTTTCATGGGGTTTGCCGGGATGTTACCGCCGGTTCATGCGGGCGCGACAGCGTAGCACGCTTTTTAGAGCTGACAAAGATTTTTTAGTGAAAAAACGATGATTCTTGGCTTTTTATGCTTGGTTTCGTCCTTTGTGTGGTTTTTTATTCTGTATTTGAGCAATTAAAGGCTGAATTTGTTTAACAGGGTAGGGCGGTTGTAGCTGTCCGGCTGGAAACGCCGAACATAAAAAAGCCGCCGCAGTAGCGGC
>ERZ773068.1702-NODE-1702-length-10674-cov-3.053677_pt1 | contig 10674 bp, 10 predicted proteins | sample MGYA00580620_ERZ773068 | MGnify/ENA primary metagenome ERZ773068 (study PRJEB29015, sample SAMEA2737983) | human oral metagenome | biome: human oral; feature: human-associated habitat; material: dental | place: China | collected 2101 ... | reverse complement strand
TCTTTCAAGGAAAAACAAATCCGATTGGCAGCCTTTCAGGACAGTAATAGGGGGCTTATCACAGCAGTACCTATGACACGACAGTCACAACTACAATCTGACTATAACTTGGCCTATAATCTCTATGTAGAATTGGCTAAGCAGTATGAAAACCAAAAAATAAAAGTTCAAGAAGATACACCTGCTTTCATTACTATAGAGCCTGTAAGTATTCCTTTGGAAACCTAAAAAAGGAATGATCATTGCTATTTGGGGCTTTTTAGGAATTGTTATAGGAATTGGCACTATTTTTGCTAAGGACTTTATGAAAGCTATGAAAAATAGATCTGCAGTACCTGCTCAAGAGTAGTCACTGTTTTTTTCAAAAAATAAGATACAAACTTTATTACAACTATTATGAGTTTAAATAAGAATTCTGTTTTAGGATACGCTACCCTTATCATGATTCTCATGGGATTGGGTATTTTTCGTTATGAGGAAGTTGCAGGATGGGGATTTGCTACCACGGGAGCTGGTTTCTTAGCCATCGCTTGGGTATTTGATTCTCTAAAAGGGAGGGTATAAAATAGAATATTAAAATATAAACTATAAAATGTCTGAATTTCAACCTATTCCAAAGGCTTACATCTGTAACCCTTTGCAACATAAGACCTATTTAATCAATGGAGAGCTTAGGGAGTGGACAGGTGCTTATGATGAAGTCTATTCCGCTATTTCCTCTACTGAAGTGTATGCACCCACATTGGTAGGTAGTGTGCCTCACTTGGACAAAGAACAAGCTTTAGAAGCCTTAGAGGCTGCTGCCAATGCTTTTGGAAAAGGAAATGGCTTATGGGCTACCATGAGAGTTAGGGATCGTATAGAAATCTTAGAGCGATTCACTGAGAAGATGAAGACCAAACGGGATGAAGTCATCCATCTGATGATGTGGGAGATTGGGAAGACCATTAGTGAATCTCAAAAAGAATTTGACCGTACTATTGAGTATATCTATGATACTATAGAAGAGTATAAAAAATTAGATCGTGATAGTGCACATTTCCAGAAAAGAGATGGAGTGTATGCTCATATTCGCCGAGGCCCTCTGGGAATTGTATTGTGCTTAGGCCCCTATAACTATCCGCTTAATGAAGCTTTTGCACTGCTAATTCCCGCACTTCTGATGGGAAATACAGTTATCTATAAGCCGCCCAAGTATGGAGTACTGCTCATCACTCCTTTGTTAGAGATTTTCAAAGAATGTTTTCCTAAAGGGGTTATCAATATTATCTTCGGACGTGGGCGAGAGATTGCTACTCCTATCATGGAAACCGGCTGTGTAGATGTCTTAGCCCTTATAGGCAATAGTCGCTCGGCTATCGCTCTTCAGGACAAGCATCCTCACAAGAATCGCTTGCGACTTATCTTGGGGTTGGAGGCCAAAAACCCAGCTATTATACTCCCTGATGCAGATATAGAACTAGCGGTAAATGAGTGTGTCGCAGGAGCTTTAACCTTCAATGGGCAGCGTTGTACAGCTCTGAAAATCATCTATGTGCACAATGCTATCAAGGAAGAGTTTCTTTCTAAGTTCACCGAAAGAGTCGACGCACTGCCTTTTGGAAACCCTTGGGAGCTAAATGTAAAACTCACCCCCTTACCTGAGCCTGACAAGCCGCAGTATATCCAAGATCTGATAGATGATGCTTTGAACAAAGGAGCTAAAATACTGAATAAAAAAGGCGGAGAACGTAGTGAAAACTTTATATTCCCAGCAGTCTTAGCCCCTGTAACCCCTGATATGCGTGTATACCAAGAAGAGCAATTTGGTCCTGTAGTGCCTGTTCGTTTTTTCTCTGATATAGAAGAAGTAAGGCAGGAGATAGCCAACTCTCACTATGGACAACAGGTGAGTCTCTTTGGAAAAGATATATATACCTTAGCCCCACTAATTGACAATTTAGTCAATCTCGTATGCCGTGTGAACCTTAACAGTCTGTGCCAGCGAGGCCCTGATGTATTCCCTTTTACAGGACGAAAGGATTCGGCTGTGGGAACCCTCAGTGTATATGATGCCCTCCGCTCGTTCTCCATCCGTACATTCGTAGCATCAAAGGACAACCCTTATAACAACGAGATTTTGGAGAACCTACTCAAAACGGGGATATCTAATTTCGTTCACAACGATTATGTATTATAGAATATTTTGATTTTTAATATATTATCATGAAATTGTTTATCATTGTATCTATTATTTTAGCCCTATGTATTTTAGGTATGGCTATCAAAATATGGGCTAAAAAAGATGGCAAGTTTTCAGGTACTTGTGCCAGCCAAAACCCTCACCTAAACCCTGAGGGGACACCTTGCAGTTTCTGTGGGAGACTCCCTGAAGAGGCAGAATGTCGAAAATCATAAACTATGTAAGTCAGCTATTTTCTCAAGTAGCTGACTTTTATTATACTAACCCCAGATCATGAAGCCTGAAGCCTTTAATTTCCCTTTGTTTCTAATCCTCTTAGGGATATGCTTAGGAATTATTATACAAGATACATGGAGTATCCTACCTCCCTTTGTCTGTATATTATTCTCCTTGGGGAGTATTCTATTCCTTTGGGCTTGCTTCTACCTATTGGAAAAATTTCAAAAAATAGCTATCTTTCTATGTGGATTGTCCATAGGAGCTCTTTGTTATAATGTACATAATCCTGCAAGCAGAAAAGATCATTATGTGCAGCTACTGATCCCTGATAAGGAATATACTTTTTCTGGAGTAGTTGAAGATATCAAAGGGAGACAACTTGTAGTATCCTTAGCTGAAGTTGAAGGAGAAAAGTGTAGTAGTAAGATTTCTCTATTTTTGAAAGATTCATTGAATCCCACCGCATGTGGCAAATCTATCCTATGCCATAGTAAGCTCTCGCCTATCCCTGCTTCTGGTGATATTTATCATTTTGATTATAAGAAATATATGCAGTATCAGGGAATCTTCTGGAGAGGATACCCCTCTTACTACAAGCTAAGTAATTATCCCTATTTTTCTATTACCCTATGGGCTAAGCAACTACAGACTAAACTTTCTATAGCTCTTGACAAGGAGCCTTTTTCTAAAGACTCCAGAGCTATAGTCAAGGCCTTAGTATTAGGAATACGCACAGATAGCCATTTGGAAATCTATCAACAATATATAGATGCTGGTGCGGTGCATATTTTAGCCATCTCTGGGCTACATATTGGGATTATCACTTTCTTCTTGACCAGTTTACTAACTCTCTTTGTCCCCAAAAGGTACAAACTCATTAGGATAGGAATCCTTTTAGGCTGTTTATCTTTCTATAGTCTCCTGACTGGTTTTTCTGCCTCGGTACTAAGAGCAGTCCTCATGTTTGGCTGCTATAGTATTGCTTATCTTATGGAAAGCAGAAGAGCCCGATATGATAGCTTACTACTCTCTGCCTTTATTCTACTACTATGTAAGCCTACTTTCCTATTTGAGGTAGGATTCCAGCTGAGCTATATGGCTGTACTCTCTATCGAGTTCTTTCTTCCCTATTTTAACAGATATATCTATTTTGAGAACAAACTCTTGAATTTTTTCACCAATATTATCAAAGTAAGTATTGCTGCTCAGATAGGTGTTTTCCCCTTATCCTTATATTATTTTCACCAATTTGCAGGATTATTCCTGCTTACCAATATCCTTATTCTCCCTCTCTTAGGAGGAATATTAGCAATAGGTATCATTGTTGTCTTGCTATCCTATAAGGGATGGGTGACCTCAGGACTTATCTACTGTTATGATACGATTCTCCACCTAATGAATAAAATTATTGCTTGGGTAGCCTCCGTAGAGCATATGGTGATACGCGATGTCTATTTTGATAGGATCCTTCTTTGGCTCTGCTATCTGTGTATTATAGGAGGAGCTATATACCTAAAAATAAGAAAGATAACCTTCTTATACCTTTCTCTATTCTCTCTGTTACTGATGCAAAGTTATCTCTTTTATTTGAAATATGAAAGTATTCATACAGAACAGCTTATTGTATTTCAACAATATAAGAAAACCATCATTGCCTCCCAAGTAGGAAAGCAAGCTACCTTTTATCTGTCTGATACCTTGGAGATTCCTACAAAACTTCTTCAAAATTTCCACACCCAACAGCAGCTACAAGAGATTCATTATGAACCTATTAGAAACATTATCCCCTTTAAGAATGATTTTCTCACCATCATTGATGCTCCATTTTACTTAGATCGTTCTTTCCCTACTGACTATATCTTGCTTAGGAATAGTCCCAAAATCCATTTGGAAAAATTCTTATCCACTATCCAGCCTAAAATGCTCATTGCAGATGGGAGCAATCGTCCTTTTATCGTAGAAAAATGGAAACTTACTTGCCAGAAGCTACACATTCCCTTCCATTATACCAAAGAAGATGGAAATTTATCTCTTTAATGTATACATTTGATTTCTCACTTGCTCAAATTCTGTCAAGATTTCTTCAAAAACAGCTTCTACACTTTTCACCTCGTGAATAAGGCTACTCACCTGCCCTATTTCCAGCTCTCCTTCATCCAAATTCCCCTCAAACATCCCCATTCGGGTACGCCCTTTTCCCAATAATTCTCTGAGCTTCTCTGGTGTTGCTTCTCTACTTTGGTAAAGCGTTTCTATCTGAGCATAGAATGGATTCTTCAGTAAGCGCACAGGAGATAATTCTTTTAAAGTCAAAATGGTATCGCCTTCTTTCGCCTTAATAACCTCTTCTTTGAAGTGCTGATGAACCGTTGCTTCTTTTGTAGCTATAAAGCGACTGCCCATCTGTATGCCTTCTGCCCCTAAGGCCATGGTAGCATACATCCCCCTGCCTGTGGCAATTCCTCCGGCAGCTATGACAGGTATATCCACAGCACTACATACCTGAGGAGTAAGTACTAAGGTGGTAGTCTCTTCTTTTCCATTATGGCCTCCTGCTTCGAATCCTTCGGCCACTACCGCATCTACTCCTGCTGCTTGTGCCTTGAGAGCAAACTTGCTACTGCTGACCACATGTACAACTTTGATGCCCCGTTCTTGTAACTGTGCCGTCCAAAGGGAAGGATTCCCCGCAGAGGTGAAGACCACAGGTACTCCTTCCTCCATAACCACCTCCATAGTATGTGCACTATTTTGATACATTATAGGTACATTTACCCCAAAAGGCTTGGAGGTATGTGCTTTGCACTGCCTGATCTGAGTACGCAATTCCTCGGCCGACATAGAACCGGAACCCAACAATCCCAGCCCTCCAGCATTGCTCACCGCTACCACCAAAGGCCACTGACTCGCCCATATCATTCCGCCCTGAATGATTGGGTATTGTATATTAAATAATTCTGTAATACGTGTTTGCATAACAATAATGATTAATGGTTAATATCTTTTCTGTATAAAGTAGATTAGAATTGCAAAGATACAATATTTTCAAGGGTTTGTCAAGAGTTTATAATAAGAAAGTAGGAATAATTCCTTATCCCTACTTTCCTAGTCAGCAATCAGTGAACATTGTTCATTAATCTTCTAAAAAATATCTTTAAGATGCTTCATGCTATTGGCAATACTATCCTTAGCCTCGGCAAAATCACCTTGTCCTATCTTCTTTATCACATTAGTAGCAAAACCTTTCATCTGTTCGAAAGTGATATGAGGAGGCATCGCCAAGGTATCACGATTGGTATAGATATTTACCAAAGTAGGTCCGTCGTGTTCAAAGGCCGCTTTTACAGTAGCCTCAAGATCTTCCATTTTACGAACTTCATAGCCCTTTATATTCATCAGCTCAGCGAGCTTATCAAAAGGAGGATTTACCATATTGGTCTGCCAATCAAGGTAGCCTGATACCTCCATTTCGAGTTTTACCATTGCGAGCGAACGGTTGTTGAAGACAAATATCTTCACTGGATATTGATACTGCATCAGGGTAGCCAAGTCCCCCAAGAGCATAGAAAGTCCTCCATCACCACACATAGCAACTACCTGTCTGCCCTTAGAAGAGGCCGCTGCACCGATGGACATTGGGAGCGCATTGGCCATAGAACCATGATTGAACGAACCGGTAAGGTAGCGCTTACCTGTTCCCTTGATAAAGCGTGCTGCCCATACCACATTCATACCCGTATCCACTGTAAAAATAGCATCATCAGCTGCATATTTGTCTAAGAGCTTAGCTGCATACTCAGGATCTATCTGGTCTACTTCCGTTTTTTCCTTGGCATAGTCATCCAATGATTTTTCAAGTTCCACATACTCTTTGTGAATTTTCTTTAAGAAACTATCTTCTGTACGAGGAGTCAACTTAGGCAATAGAGCCGCAATCGTATCCTTCACATCTCCAGCAAAGCCATAATCCACTTTGGCTCGACGACCGATGATATCTGGGCGCTCATCTATCTGAATGATGGTATTTTTCTTAGGCAAGAACTCCGCATAAGGAAAATCCGTTCCCAGCATGATAAGTACATCTGATTCGGCACAAGCATCATATCCAGAACGATGTCCTAACAGTCCATTCATTCCTGCTATATAAGGGCTATCGACACGGTCGAAGAATATTTTACCTCGGAAAGAAGCCACGATAGGTGCTTTGAGAGTTTCAGCAAGTTGCTCTACCTCTTTCACTGCATATTGGCAACCATGCCCACAGTAGAGAGTGATTTTTTTATGCTTGGTGTCATTGAGCACTGCTGCCAATTTGTCAAGCTCACTGTCAGAGGGGCGCACTACAGGCTTGGCTAAGAAAGTCTGTGTAGCAGTAGGAACTTCTTCCAGGTCAGCTCCTGCCACATCGCCAGGTAAGCCCAAGACAGCCACGCCTTTCTCGTTGATAGCCGTTTGTATAGCACGCTGCATCATGGTAGTGAACTGTTTAGGAGTATTGGCTACATACACATATTTGCTACAATCCTGAAACAATAGGAATGGATTGGTTTCTTGGAACCAATGGGTACCAAACTTATGAGTGGCACAAGTGCTGGCTATGGCAATCACGGGATTCCCAGAGCGGTTGGCATCATAAAGCCCATTGATTAGGTGTACATGCCCAGGTCCAGAGCTCCCCATACAACAGCCGATACCGTTGAGCTCGGCATCCATAGAAGCTGCATAAGCTGCTGACTCCTCATGGCGTACGTGTATCCATTCGAGACGACCATCCCTACGGATAGCGTCATTGACAGGGTTAAGGCTATCTCCTGTAATGGCATAGACCCTTTTTACCCCTGCTTGTACTAACATTTCGACCAATTGGTCAGATACATTCTTACTCATAATTTTTTATTTCTCTAATTGAGCGACAAAAGTACATATTTTATTCCTCTTTCCAAATTTTTTAAAACAAAATAACAACGAGAATATTTTTGAATGAAGAGTGAAGAACAAAAAGCTATTTTTAAATGAAGTAAAAAACATCTACCTGAAATTCAACACATTAAACAACAATACAAGCCATATGAAATTTAACATTTTTACTTAATTAAAATCAAATATTTTCAGTATCTTTGTACTTGAATAAATAATATCTGTAAAAACTAAAATTTATTATGAGAAATTTGTATAACTCACTGAAAAATAAAAATCTTCTTTAGTGATTTGGAAAACTATGTTCAGAAAAAGCGATAGTATCTCATAAAATACAATTCTTAAACCTGTAAAAACATCCATGAAAGCAAAAACTCTTTCTCTATTCATTGTCTTTTTTGTGAGTATAATTGCTTGCTCGAGTAATGAGGTAAGTGAAACTTATGTATATATCTGCAAAGGACCTAATAGCGCTGCTTATCACTACAATCCTCATTGTAGAGGACTAAGACAATGCTCTACAGATGTAGAAAAACTCACCGTAAAAGAAGCTGTAGAAAAAGGAAGAAAACTATGTGGCTATGAAAACTAAATGGGAATATTTCATTTCTTGGCTTAGTAACCTTTTTTCTTCCTCTGGGCGTATTGGTAGGACTACCTATGGGGTAAGCCTGATTATATGTATTTTTTTAAGTACCCTTATCCTTACAAGTATTCTCTTAACCCAAGAGAATATGTCTTTTTTTATCCTCTTATATATCCCTATTATATGGTTAGCCTTAGCTCAGGGGGCTAAGCGCTGTCATGATCTGGGAAACAGTGGCTGGTTTCAGTGGATTCCTTTCTATTATTTTATTATGCTTTTGAAAGAAGGAGATAAAAAGACTAATTACTACGAAGAATCACCCAAGTATAGGCACTCTCAAAAGAAGACAGCCTCTGAAAATAGCCCTCCTTCGGATACTGATACTTCTACACATCAAAAGAAAGAGAATTCTTATAGTAAATACAATAAGGATTATAGAAAAAATTATAGTCAAAAATACTAAAAATCTATTTCTCCAGAATCACCTCACTAAGCTTTTGAGTAAGTGCCTTTCTATGATAGGCACCAAGAGAGGTGGGCTGGGTATGGAGTTGATCTGCCTTATAGAGAGCGTAGTATTGGGTAAGGGCTTGCTTAATAGCGGATGTATCGGTTACCGAAAGGGTAATACCCGTTTGGGTCTGGGAGATAATCTCCTTCACATCCCATTGCGAGTAGCCCAAGGCAAGAATCGGACGCTGTGAGGCCATATACTCAAAGAGTTTCCCTGGGATGATGCCTTCTGTCTTGAGATGGTTGATTTCCAAAAGCAGTAACAACTGAGAGCTTCGCTGTAGCGCCAGTGCCTCGGTATGGCTCAGATACCCCTTGTACTCCAAGGAGGAGGTTAGCCCATATTTCTCTATGGTGGCAAAAACTTCCTCGCTTACCTTCCCCGCCAAGCATATACGCAAGTCCTTCCTAAACGCTTCATTCTCTTGTACCATTTCTCCCAACACCTGCCAAAGAGGCTCTGGATTGCGCTCCGAGAGCAAAGAGCCTATGTGAGAAAGCAAGAAATAAGGAGACAGCGACACTTCCTCGGTAAAAGTATCATCATAACCATTGGTAATCAACACAATGGGTTTTGGAGTCTTTGCAGCAAACTCCCGCTGGGTGCTAGGGCTGGTTACGATGATAGTATCGGCTGTCTGCAATACCTTTCGCTCTAAGGTAAGGTGCTTTTCTGCTGATTTTTGGGTAAGTCGTAGCTGAGAATGGTAGCCTATATTCGTCCACGGGTCGCGAAAGTCAGCGATCCATCGCAGAGAAGGAAATTTTTCTTTGAGGTGCAGCCCTATCAGGTGTACACTATGGGGGGGAGCCGTAGTGATAATGGTATCTATCCCTTGTGCGGTAATATAGTCAGATAGATACTTCACTGAGGGGCGTACCCAGAATACCCGTGCATCAGGGATAAAAAGGTTGCCGCGCACCCATAGCAGAGACTTATCCACCCATGATAGCTTTTTGGTAGGAATAATCCCCGCACTTATTTTCTTTGTTTTCTCTTTAGAAAAGAGAGAAGCTATGGAATAAGGTTCCCATATTTTTGTTTGGAGTAGGGTTAAGTCTTGTGGAAGGTCATCAGCTATATGTGCATCCACCATAGGATAGGTAGGGTTCTGAGGGGTGTAGATGATGGGTTCTATACCAAAATCACGCAGGTACTTGACAAATTTCAGCCAACGTTGTACCCCTGGTCCTCCCGCTGGTGCCCAATAGTAGGTAATTATCAGCACTTTCTTCATCTGCTCTTCCCTATTCTGTTACTATCTTTCCACAAGAGCCCTCACTGAGGCCAATTCTTTGTATCTCTTACGGGCTTCTTCGGCTGGAGAGCCAAAATAAGTCTGGTTACCTTCGAGAGATTTGCTAACGCCACTCTGTGCCAAAATGACTGCTTTTTCACCTATGGTCACCCCACTGGTGATACCTACTTGCCCCCATAGGGTAACCCTATCCTCGATCACTACACAACCTGCAATTCCCACTTGGGAAGCGATCAGGCATTCCTCTCCTATGACAGTATCATGCCCCACATGTACATGGTTGTCTATCTTGGTGCCTCGCTTAATGGTAGTATCGCCTGTCACCCCACGGTCTATGGTACAGAGAGCTCCCAAGTCCACCTGATCTCCTATCACTACACGCCCGCCTGAGAGGAGTTTATCAAAGCCTTCTGGACGCTTTTTATAGTAGAAAGCATCAGCTCCAAGTATTGTTCCGGAGTGGATGGTCACATTGTCCCCTATCACACAATGATCATAGATAGTAACATTGGCATGAATAAGGCAGTTCTTTCCTATGACCACATGATTGCCTACAAAAGCACCAGGTTGGACTATAGTACCCTCTCCTATCTGGGCAGTAGGAGCGATCAGAACAGTAGCTCGCTCAAAGGGCTTGAAGAAGCGAGTGAGCTTATTGAAATCACGAAAGGGATCCTCGGAGATCAATAGAGCTTTGCCTTCAGGACAGAGTACTTCTTTGTTAATCAGCACTATAGTTGCTTTAGAGTGTAAGGCCTTGTCGTAGTACTTGGGATGATCTACAAAGACGATATCGCCTGCCTCTACCACATGTATCTCATTCATTCCCAATACAGGAAAGTCTTTATCACCTACATAGCGACTACCTATGATGGTAGCTATTTGTTCTAAGGTATAGGGTTGTGGAAATTTCATTTCTTTCTTTTGCTTTTAGGGTACAAAGATACTGAAAATATAAATAGGTAAATAGTGAATTTTTTATTAAAAAACTAAGATGC
>ERZ773068.1700-NODE-1700-length-10679-cov-10.039157_pt1 | contig 10679 bp, 3 predicted proteins | sample MGYA00580620_ERZ773068 | MGnify/ENA primary metagenome ERZ773068 (study PRJEB29015, sample SAMEA2737983) | human oral metagenome | biome: human oral; feature: human-associated habitat; material: dental | place: China | collected 2101 ... | reverse complement strand
ATATTCTACATGAATTTTTATTAAAAAGCAAGAGGAAAATTGAAAAAAATTAATTATTTTTTCCTTTCTAAATGTATTAACGTTCTTTCAGCATAGAGCTGGACAAATCCAGCAGATTAATCGCTGTTTCAAAATGCTCCCCCATCAGGTCATAGACAGCATCTTCACTTAAGACGCCGCAAGCTATATTTTCAGGGAAATCCGGTCCATTCGAGAACTCTAAATCATCAAAAAATTTCTGACTAGTATAATAGTCCCTCAGCTGAATATATTCAGTTTGACAGCGCTCCAGTTGATCTAGAGCTTTCTGAGCATCTGCTAGGACTTGAGCATATTTATTCAGATGTCCTTCCATTTTTTGAATTCGTTCTAACTGCTCCATCTAATTTTTTCCTTTCTGAAATCAACCAACCAATCAGTCCACCTGAACAACCTGTAGTTGTTCACCTCCCAGCAGAATCAAATATTTTTCAATCCGAGAAATACCATATGAACGACTGAGAGCTTGAGCATATAGGTCTAGCTGACTATGGTAGCGAGCTATCAACTCAGATGCTTCCTTATATTTATCCGTCTTGTAGTCAAAGAGGATAATTCGGTCTTCAAAGAGCAAGTAGCCATCCAGAATCCCCCGAAGAACAAATTCCTGACCACTAGCTTCATCTCTCTTGAGCATGGCAAATGGTGCCTCACGATTCAATTTATCCGAGTTAGCTAGTAGGATTTCACCAAGCTGAGTCTCAAAGAAACTTGCAATCTTGTTGAGGTCAATCTGTTTTTTCACAGACTCTTCTGCTTGGACTTGTCTTAAACTTAATTTTAAAACTGCCATGTCCGGCTTCTGATCTAAAGGAATCCTTTGCATAAGTTCATGAACAGCGCTACCGACTTGTGCCCCGGTCACCTTGGCTTTTCTGCCAAAATCAGGCAAGTCGAAGTTAGGCTGAGGCCGAAAAGCTACTCGCTCATCCATGATATCCAGGCCTTCCGTATCCATAATCGGCTCATAGAACTTCTTAATCTGGCTTGGCGTTCGCACACTAGGTAGCTCAATAGCAGAGCGGTATTGGCTATTTAGTCGATCTACACTTTCTAAGATATCCAGAGCCCTGCCAATATCATCGGACTGACGGTTGTCTGTCAAATCATCCGCATCAAAGGGATTTGAATGTTGAATCTGGCCAATCTTGTCAGCAGTCAAATCTTCATCTCTGACAAATCTCAAATCAAAAGCAAGGTGATCTTCTGAAAAAACAGCCTGGATAGCATAAATCCAGTCTTGGAAAGAAGTTAGCTGACTACGTATGGAAGCCGATAAAAGTCCCAGTTCTGCCTGCCCCCAGCTTCGCTTCTCAAGTTTTTCTTGACTGCCTTTTCCAACTAAGTAGAGCTTGGTTTCAGCCCGTGTCATAGCTACATAAAGCAAGCGCATCTGCTCGGAAAGACTAGCTAGCTTGATTTCTTCTAAATTTTGTTGGTAGGGTAGCGTGTCCATCGACAAACGGATTGATCTCGGTTTCACTTCTTCTGGATATTCAACCTCTACATCAGCGATATATTTAATCCCGATCCCATTTTTACGACTCAAGATAATGCTAGAACTGGTATCTTGGCGGTTAAAAGCCTTGTCCATATTAAGCAGAAAGACATACTTGAACTCTAGTCCCTTACTCTTGTGGACTGTCATCAGATGAACCGCATCTTGTGGTGCGGCATAGGGAACGCTGGCCAAATCGTGCTGGTTCTCTAAAATCTTATCAATCATACTAATGAATCGAGACAGGCCTTTAAAACTTGATTTCTCGTAGTCATTAGCTCTGAGTGAGAGGGCATAGAGATTGGCTTGACGCTGGGCTCCATTGGGCAAGGCACCAACATAGTCATAATAAAAACGGTCTTGATAAATCTTCCAAATCAGATTGTACAAAGAATGAGTTTTAGCAAAGGTTCTCCACGATAAGAGCGTCTTTTGAAAGAGCTCTAGCTTCTTTTTAAGGTCTGGCAAGATTAAGTCTGGATGCAATCCTTGATTAGTCAAGGCATTTTCTATCTTCTCATAGAGATTTTCCTGCGATTTTTCCTGACTTTTCTGTAGCGCTATTCGAGCCAGCTCATCTTCTCCAAAGTCAAACATTGCTGATTTGAGTAGTGCTGTCAAGGCATAGTCATTTAAGGGATTATTGATCGTTCGCAAAGTGTCCAGCATGACCATGACCTCGACAGACTGGAGGTAATTGTCTTCCCCTCCATCTGGTACAAGAGGGATATTGTGCTTGGCAAACTCAGCCAAGATTATATCATTTCGAGTCCGAGAAGGCGTTAAAAGAGTAATGTCCTTAAAGGCAACCGCTTCTTCCTCATGCAGGCGAATGATTTCCTTGATAACTAGAGACACTTCTCCAGCTGAGATACTTTCCTCGCTTAATTCATCGCTTGCTACCGTCGAATCATAAAGGAGGAAGTCAGCCCTATTTTTGGGATTAGGTGATGCTTTCGTCGGATTTCCCGCCACCAAATAATGGGTCTCATCATAGTTGATTTCTCCGACCTGCTCATCCATCAGTCTCTTAAAGACATCATTGGTAGCTTCCAGTACTTCTACATGACTGCGGAAATTCTCCTTAAGAACGATCAATTTCCCTTGGCTCGGATCTGCCTGATAAAGCCGAAACTTATCATTGAAAATCTGGGGATCTGCTTGACGAAAACGATAGATGGATTGTTTGATATCCCCCACCATAAATCGATTATGGCCGTTAGATAAGAGCTCCAACATTCGCTCCTGGGTGTGGTTAGTATCCTGGTACTCATCAACCATAACCTCATGGTAACGCTCCTGATAAAAACTTCTTACCTGTGGGAAGTCCTCTAGAATCTGTATCGCAAAATGGCTGATATCCCCGAACTCAAAAGCATTCTCTGTTTTTTTACGTTCTAGATAAGTCTGAGCAAAATCACTCATGAAATCGCGCAACAAATCTAAGAGAGGTAGACTATCATCCTGGTACTTCTCAAGGAACTCAAATTGATAGATGCTGGACTCCAGACCTCGCAAATGCTCGATTCGTTCTTTACGTCCTTGATTAAAGGTATCAGCCAGCTCTTTTAATTCTTCCTTGCGAGTAGTAATGGTCAAGGCTCGGCCACCACTAGCCCGTGATAGAAGAACCACGTCTTTTAAGACGCGGAAATAGTCCTGCTCAGAGGACAATTCCTGCAAACTCCCCAGTTTATCTAGCGCAAGCAACACATTTTCCTGGTATTTAGCTCCCGCAAATTCACGTCCCTCGTGATCCAAATGAAAACGGAAATAATCTTCAAGGTCAAAAAGAGCACTTTTCACTTGCTGTAAAAGTTTGTCTCTCTCGCGCGAAAAATCGGTCCCTTCATAGCCTATCAGGAAAAAGTCCTGCAACCATCTCTGAGGATTGCTGGTTGATTGTAGAAACTGGTAAATGGCATAGACTTGCTGACGAAAACCAGAGATGTTCTTTTTCTTGCCTGTGAAATTTTTGACTAACTTTTCAAAAATATCCTTCTGCTCACCAGAATAATATTGCTCAAAAAGCTGCTGAAAGACTTCATTTTGTAGCATAGTCTGCTCACTAGCTGACTGGAGAATACGAAAATTAGGGGCCAAGCCTAGAAGATAGCCATACTTGTTGAGAAGCTTTTGTGTAAAAGAGTCCATGGTCCCAATATCAGCCGTGGCAATAGCCGCTAACTGCTGGGCTAGGTGCTCTTTAAGTTCTTCATCCTGACTTTCTTTAAGGACTTTACTTAACTCTTTTTCTAGACGTTCCTTGAGTTCTCCAGCCGCTTTTACGGTAAAGGTTGAGATGAAGAGTTCCTGGATGGATACTCCACGGAAGATCTGGTCAATAATCCTCTGAACCATGACAAAGGTTTTCCCTGACCCAGCTGATGCAGAGACTAGGATGTTTTGACCTGAGGAATAAATAGCCTCAATCTGCTCAGCAGTCCGTTTTTGTTCTTTACTTGAAGTGGCTTCAAAATGCTGTAGCTGACTGATTTCTTCTGGATTTAAAAAAGACTTTTTCCTCATTTTTCCAATTCCTCCCTCATCTTTTCTATCCATGCTCGGCGCAATTTCTCACCAACTGGACGTTTGTCAAATTTAGTCAAATCTAATTTATCTAACTGTCTGGCTTGGCCTAGGTGGCGATTGGCTTCAAAGCCTGTAATAGCCTTAAACTGATCGACATAAGGTGCTATATTTCGGCCATTTTCTGTATAGGGATTAACCTCAAAGTGACCAGCAAGAATGCCTTCAGCTACTTTTTTATAGAGAATTTCATTATAAGCTAGTAAAATAGCCAGTTCCTCTTTACTGAGACTATTAACCTTATTCTTCTCATAAACAGGACCCAAAGAGGCCAGCTTATCTGCTAAAAAGAGTCCCTTATACTGCATGGTTTTCGCAACTTCCTTGACCGCATCTCCTAGCTCTTTGGTATCTTTAAGGGCAACAATAGGCTCGGTCATTTGCAAGTACATGGCACCGAAAAGATCTCTACTTTCCTGCTGACCTTGGAGTTCCTGGATAGCCGCTAGATAAGTTGGAAGCTGAGAATTTAGACCATTAAAGAATTTTTCATAGCTAAACTTAGTCTCACTGGACTTATAGTCCACGACTCCCAGACTCCCATCAGCTAGCAAACGGTCAATTCTATCCACCTTGCCTCGAACACTAACAGCTCTGCCATCTTCCAAGATAAGGAAAGGCTCTTTACTGTTCCCAAAGACTGTTTCTTCCCCAATCGTTTCAATCCCAGCTGACTGGGCCAAAACTTGACCAGTTGACTTAGCAGTATCTAGTAGCAATTGACGAGTAAAGAGACTCTCGCTAGATTCATTGTAGAGACTTTCAAATTCAGTCTCCCGCATGGTTTCATCTATTGCCACTTCTAGTCGCTGGTCAAAGTCTCGACTAGTATCCTCCTGAAGTACTTTCTCAAAAATTCGATGCAGAAAATTTCCGTGGCTTCTAGCATCTGGATGAATCGTCCACTCTTCCTGTAATCCTAGAATATATTTGATGAAATAGCCATATTGATTTTTGAAGTATTCGCTTAGAGCAGAGGCTGAAAGTCGGAGAGGCTGATCTTCTGGATAAAGGGCATGCAGAGTTTCCGGTTGCAGAGACTCCGTTTTCAGTTCCTTGCTGATTTGCGGAATGCTGATGCCTTCTGCTGCTAACTTCTTGCGGAGAACCCGCACAGCCACCGCCCAAAAAGTTTGCTCCTCTGCTGTCCACTCTCGGTCAATCTCCTCTTGGTGGAGTTCGATGATTTGAGACAAGAGAGCTCGGTAGCTGCCAATATCATCACTGGAAGCCTGAGGCTTTTTGACAATGATGGGCAAGGAAAGCGGAGCTGCAGTCAATTCCAGCAGATAGGTCGACATGCTGTCCTCTACTTCATTGACCAAGGCCGGCGCAGACAAGACCAGCTCTTTTGTAGCCGCATTAATCAGCGATAGAGCCGTATAGCGATTCTTCTTGAGATTTTCTGAGCTAGCAATCTGTAGTTCTGCCTGAGAATCCGTCGCGTCATTGAGCAGAGCCCGATCTTCATCACTGAGCAAACTCTTGTTTTGCGCGATTTTAGGAAAACGCTCCTGAGTCAGTCCGATTGCATAGACATAAGGAGCTGTTAAAGGCTCTATCAGGTCATAAGACTGGACCTTGACCACATCTACTGTCGCTGGCACCGTCCGATAGTTGGACAACAGCATGCCTGATAAGACCAAGGCCAAAAAGTCGTCCAGTTTGACCGTGCTATCTGCAAAGACTTGAGAAAACTGCTCTAAGACGTGGCTGAAAGCCTTCCAGACTTCCTCATGACGCTCCTGCTCCTGCTGACTTGCTCCCTGTAGCAGAGCTGTCAAATTGTCCGACAAACGTGCTGTTTGGACGAACTCCGTAAACTTAGCTAAGAGACCAGACGCAGTCTGGCTGCGGGATTTGAAAAAGTCTTGCAACGGAATCATGACTCGACGACGAATATGATTGAGACGGTCTAGGTCAAATTTCCCTTGGCTATTGGCCGTGAAATCCTTAGCTAGCTTGCCTGCTCCCTTGATGTCCGCAAAGCGCAGATATTGCTCAAAATGATCCAGCTCCTCCTGAGTCAAATCACCGTAGAGCCCCGTCTTTAAGAGATTGAGCAGGTCTTCCAGTTGGAAGTTATAGCGCTTGAGCCGCTCCAAGGACTCAACAAACTGAACCAGCGGATGCTGAGCCATCGACTCGCTCCGCCCCAGATAGTAGGGAATCTGATAGTGGTCAAAAATGGTCTTGAGCTGAAGCTGGTAGGCTTCCACATCTCCCAAAAGCAGACGAATATCCTTATAACGTACACCATCATGAACCCGCTGCCGGATGGACTTAGCCACATACTCCAGCTCTTCTTTCTGGTTCATAGTAGCCCAAATGTGAAGCTGTGAGCGGTCTGTCTCACTAACTTCAACAGCCGGATCTGAAAAGTCATAGCGGCTTTCCAAGACCTTAGAAATCCTGCCAAAGGCATCTTCTGCTTCCGCATGAGGGATATAGTCAGGCTTAACCTGATAGTCCTCGGCCAGCTTTCTCAAAAAATCCACGCTGGCTTGATAAAGATTCCCCTCACGAAAGGCTGCTCGATAGGCTTTTTGGCTGGCATAGGTCCCGATAACAATCTCCACACCTTTCCGATGCAGGAGACTGACCAGGTATTCCTCTTCAGCAGAAAAACGAGTGAAGCCATCAATGACCAGAGCCAAATCTGCCAGCTCCTCATCTGTGTCGCCAGATAGAATATGCTGAGCAAAAGCCGCAATCTGAGAAGATGAGTCAAAATCACCCTTATTTAGAGCCGTAGCCACAGCCGTAAAAATCTTGACCAGATCCTCCCGCTTCTCAGGCTCCTCAAGAAATTCCAAATCCGCAAAGGACATCTGGGCCGTCTGCAATTCATGGTAAAGATCCATCAGTTGCTGAATAAACTGGGGATCCTTCTTAATCCGTCCATAGACCTTAAGCTCTCCATCATCTAACTCTGTCAAGGTCCGATAAATCAGCATTCCCAGACCAATATCGTCCAAACTCTGCCCTTGCCGAACATCATTGAGGACAAAATACCGAGCCATCTGGGCAAAGCGCGTCACCGTAATGGCAAAGGATGCCTTGTTCTTCAGGCACTCCAAAACCGCCCACTCCTTCTCAAAAGAAAGCGAATTTGGCGCAATATAAAAGACTCGCTTACCAGCCGCCACCAAACTCTCAGCCTCAGCCACTAAAACCTTGGTCAAAGAATGGCGAATATCTGTATAAAGTAATTTCATAGCCTGCCTTTTCCTCTAGAAAATATAGGTTTATTATATCATTTTTGAAGGGATTTGACTCTTAGCTATACACATTCAACTAATCCTTTTTCATCCCCTAACAACTAGATGAGACGTCTTGCATCTACTTATTTTTCCTACTTTTTTAAACAGCAGAAACTTCAACCAGCTTAGAATATTTCAAATGAAAACACCCCGAAGGTTAGATTATTTCTAACTTTCAGGGTGCGATTTATCAGCTAGATTGCTAAGAAAAATTTTCCTTTCTCAAGATGCTAGCTTCATAACACTAAAGAAGATACACTAGAGGTCAGTATTTCTTCTCCAGACTTTCAAGTTAATCCAGCAAGCAAGATGGGAAATGCCAAGTGTAAATAAAATGATGAGATAGCATTATTTCTCTTCTTTACGTCCACTAATCACTTTCCATAAGCCGGCTAAAAGTAAGCTTAGCATACCATAGATTGACCAAGAATTTGCTTTTTGACCAGTTTCAGGAAGTCTTGCTTCCCTTGAAAGAGCCACTTCTTTTGAAGAAGCATCATTTTCTTTGTGTTCAAGATTAGCGATTTCAACCTTTTGTTCTTTACGGAATTCCATAGAGTCCCGTCCTACTGGTGGTTGTTGATCCATTTGTCCTCCTGGCTTAAGATCAGAGCCACTTCCCTTGTCCTGCTGATTGTCCTTTTCTACTGCAGGATTCTTTTTAGCAATTGCTAGGATACGGTCTGCTAACTTAGCGTACTCGGTATCTTTCTCATTTGGCTGATAACGAAGTAAGAGAGATTGACTTTCTTCTACAATTGGTATCTTTGCAGAAATAGAATCTGTCTTAAACTTGACTTCGTATGGATCAGCATAATAAATGTAATCTGGGTCAAAAGCATGTAAGGTTAGGACCAGACGATGACCCTTTTTAACAGTATACAAGTTTGGTTGCAAGTACATAGTGTAGGTGTGGTACTCATTTTCTTTTAGATCGATTGAATGTCTAGAACTTGCCGAATTAAAACCTGAATCTGGGTTAGCCAAGTTCATCCAGCCTCTAGAAATAACCACGCTTTTCACTTTATGCGTCTTGTATTCTTTAACCGGAAGACTGTCTAGATTGCTACCATGCCAATCTCCTTTTTCATCAACCGTTTCTTTTTCTAGTGTACGAGTACTATAACCGTTCTTATCATAAGTGATTTCTTCTTTGACAACATCAAATTCCTCATCAGATACATCCATCAAAGTCGCGCTGACATGAGCATGCTTCTTATCACCTTTCAAGAAGGCTGCACTAAAATGAAGAGGGATATGGCCTTTAATAGTAATATCACGATCAACAGGAGCTGCATATGAAGCACTGACGGCGGATGAATGAAAGGCTGCGTCTTGGTTTCTCGTAGTCCAATTTTCACCTGTACCATAAAAATCACTGGATACAGTCACATCTTCTCTCTTGGAATAGGCACGAGCAGTGATTTTATTGTCTGTTTCCCATTTATCAAATCGACGCCACTTGGTTGGATCTAGGTTGTCCTGAGCAGTCACCTGCGGAAGATGTTCAATGCCATTTTGAAGACCGAATAAATAATGACTATACCATTGATTCATTAAATCATTAAATGCTTGACCAGCCACTGTGGTTCCTGCCCAGCGAGTAGATGGATAAACGTGATTTCCTTGGTGGAGCAATACTTTTGGATCTATACCTGCCTTCTTATATGCTTCTAGCATTAATTCAAAATGTTTTGGTTTAACATTATCATCATTAAGCCCTTGGATCAGCAAGGGAGCAGCTTTTAAATTGGCTGCATTTAAGGTATAGTCACGCTTAGCATATTCTCCATTATAATTATGACCATCCTTGTGTTGCAGCTCGTTGAGTTTTGTGATATAAGCAGCATAGTAGTCTTTAATTTTATCCCAGTCATCCTTGTCTAAGATCCTACCAGAGGTATAAACAGACAACCAAGATAGATCATTTGAAGCCCCCGTATCAAGAGGAGAACCTTGACTATTAAAGTGATCATACCAACTGGCAATTCCCGCTGCCGGTACTATTGTTTTAAGACCTTCTACACCAGTAGAAGCAACTCCAAAAGTAGTTGTTCCAGCCCAAGACAAACCAGTCATGGCAACATTGCCACTCGACCAATCCGCCTTAACCTCCCGATTGCTTGTTTTATCTGCATAGGCCTTGCGTTTGCCATTCAACCATTCGATAATACTCTTGTAGGCAGCAACTTCCAAATCAGAGCCAGTTGTATTGATTCCATCTGACCCTTTTGAGCCCAATCCACTACTTGTTACAACCGCATAACCACGGACTAGGTAATAATTGTACCAGTTCAGGTTTTCATAATCATAATGAGTATAATCATCAGAGCTTTCACGTGGATTGACATAGTACCAATCTTTAGGTTTAGTAGCTTTTGCCACCTCTTCTGTCGAAACTTCTTTGACTGCTTTTCTCTTGTCTGGCTTGGTATAGAGCTTAGCCATATCAAATTTGCCACCTTCTTTGAGACCAAGCCCTTCTAGGGTACGTTCTTCTGTCGTACCTGCAACGTATGGGCTAGCTTCAAAGATTGTCGGAGCTTTATAATCACCTTTAACAGCAGCCTTTGGAACTTGGACGAAAGTCTTTACCAAGTCTGGTTTCCCATCTCCATCTGTATCATAGTCCGTTTCAACATAAACAACATAACGGACAATATCACTATTCTCATATGAATAATGTTCAGGATCATCACCACGAGTAAATGGGAAAATAGGCTGTGCTCTTCCATTCATAAAGAGAGGTGTCTTGCGCTCTGCTCTGTAAGCAGCATGGAGTTTTTTCGCTGCAGAAACCATAGTAACAAGGTCTGTAACTGGATCGGATCCTTTCGCCTTTTGGTCAATCATTCCTAGACTCTTAGCAAAGGCTAAACGATCCTGGTCAGTTGAACCAACTTGTCCTTCTTTTGTCGATGCCCATTTCAAGAGTTGATTAACAGCTTCGCTGATTGTTGCTTCCTTCTTAGAATCTTCCTCAGTCCTTGCTTGACCAGTTACTTCTGACAAGTCTGCTAAGGTCGTCTTAGGAGGATTAGACACTCTAGTAGCACTTCTATCATTTCCTGACTCTTTATTCGAAGTTACAGTTGCTGAATTGTTCTCTTCTCTTGGATCAACTTTCTTTTCAGTATCAATACCAGTATCTGCTACTGGCTTTTCAGGAACCGCTCCCTTGTCCGTAGCTGATTTATCCGACACATTTGAAGGCTCAGGGACTGCTTTATCTAACTGATTTTCCTTCTCACCTATAGATTGATTGGAATCGATTGCTTCCTCAACGACCG
>ERZ773068.1699-NODE-1699-length-10682-cov-4.561024_pt1 | contig 10682 bp, 10 predicted proteins | sample MGYA00580620_ERZ773068 | MGnify/ENA primary metagenome ERZ773068 (study PRJEB29015, sample SAMEA2737983) | human oral metagenome | biome: human oral; feature: human-associated habitat; material: dental | place: China | collected 2101 ... | reverse complement strand
CGGCCGGGTCAAGGGCGCCAAGGTCACCGCTCGCCAGGTCAAGGACCGCCTCGACCGCGAACTGATCGGTAACGTCTCCCTCAAGGTGCTGCCGACCGAACGCCCCGACGCGTGGGAGGTCCAGGGACGAGGCGAACTCGCCCTGGCGATCCTCGTCGAACAGATGCGGCGCGAGGGCTTTGAACTCACGGTCGGCAAGCCTCAGGTCGTCACCAAGGAGATCGACGGTACCCTCAGCGAACCGATGGAGCGCATGACCATCGACATTCCCGAGGAGTTCCTCGGAGCGGTCACCCAGCTGATGGCGGCCCGCAAGGGCCGCATGGAGACCATGGCGAACCACGGATCCGGATGGATTCGGCTGGAGTTCGTGGTCCCCGCCCGAGGCCTCATCGGCTTCCGTACGCGCTTCCTGACGGAAACGCGAGGCACCGGCATCGCCTCGTCCATCTCCGAGGGCTACGCCCCCTGGCAGGGAACCATCGAGCAGCGCCTCACGGGCTCCCTCGTCGCGGACCGTGCCGGACAGGCCACGCCCTACGCGATGACGAATCTGCAGGAACGCGGAACCTTCATCATCGAGCCCTCCTCCGAGGTCTACGAGGGACAGGTCGTGGGAGAAAACCCGCGCGGTGAGGACATGGACGTGAACATCTGCCGCGAGAAGAAGCAGACCAACACGCGTAGCGCCACCGCAGACGTGTATGAATCCCTGACGCCCTCCCGCAAGCTCACCCTCGAGGAATCCCTGGAGTTTGCCGCAAACGACGAGTGCGTCGAGGTCACGCCTGAGGCGGTGCGCGTGCGCAAGGTCGTCCTGGACGCGCAGGAACGTTTCAAGATCGCCGCCCGAGAGCGTCGAGCAAACCGCTGACGCGTCGCCGTTAGGGCTGCCGCGTCGGCGGGGGCGGAACGCGCTTGCCCGTCACCATCGTGCGCGCGTCCACCCGCACCACTCCGCGCCTCGTCGCGACGCTCACGTGCGTGGGCGCCACCTCCGTGGCCTCGCCCAGGGCGTCGTGCAAGCCGTCGGCCAGGCGATATCGGATCACGACCCTCTCGCCCACCCTGAATTGCATCCACGGCAGCGCGGGAATTGCGCCAGGGGAGCGTGCGGAAAATTGCGCGCCTCCCCCCGGCGCGCCACTCGCGCGATTCGGCTCGATAGCGCCGCTTTCGGGCAAGTCGCGGACGCTGGGTGACTCGGGAGTGCTCATACGTGAATAATAGGATCAACGAGTCTTTGGAACTGACCAGGAGGAACGTCACATGACCTACGTCATCGCGCAGCCGTGCGTCGACGTCAAGGATCGCGCATGCGTGGACGAATGCCCCGTCGACTGCATCTACGAGGGTGAGCGCACGCTGTACATCCACCCCGAGGAATGCGTCGACTGCGGCGCCTGCGAACCCGTGTGTCCGACCGAGGCGATCTTCTACGAGGACGACCTTCCCGACGAGTGGTCCGACTACTTGCGCGCCAACGCGGACTTCTTCAACCAGCTCGGCAGCCCGGGAGGCGCCCAGAAGACCGGCGTCCAGGACTACGACGATCCCATGATCGCCGAGCTTCCTCCTCAGAATGAGGAATGGAAAGCCGAGAACATGTGACGGTCGGATAGGGTGGGGGCATGAGCCTGTTGCTACCCCGCCCCCTGGACCTACCCGAGTTCCCCTGGGATCAACTGGCCCCCGCCAAAGCGCGCGCGGCCGAGCATCCCGGGGGGCTGTGCGATCTGAGCGTCGGCACGCCCGTTGACGACACCCCCGACTTCATCCGCGAGGCCCTCGCCGACGCGGGGAACGCGCACGGCTACCCGACGGTCGTGGGCACGGACGAGGTGCGTGAGGCGATTGGCGCGTGGGCAGCTCGGCGCGGGATGGTCGACGTCGGCCCAGCCGGAGTGATTCCGACGATCGGTTCCAAGGAAGCGGTCGCGTGGATCCCCACCCTGCTCGGCGTGCGCGCCGGGGACACGGTCCTGGTTCCCGAGGTCGCATACCCCACCTACGACATCGGCGCGCGCCTGGCGGGGGCAACGCCCGTGCCCGTGGACCCCACTCGCCCAGGCACCTGGCCCGACGCCACCCTCGTGTACCTCAACTCCCCGGGCAACCCCGACGGGCACGTCATGAGCAAGGATCAGCTGCGCGACGCCATCGCGTGGGCGCGCGGCAGGGGAGCAGTCATCGTCTCGGACGAATGCTATGCGGCGCTGCCGTGGAGCGAACCCTACGTGAGCGAGGGAGTGCCCTCGCTGCTCGACGCGAACGTGTGCGACTGTGACCCCCGTGGCCTCCTGGTCCTCTACTCCCTGTCCAAGCAGTCGAATCTCGCGGGCTACCGCGCCGCGCTCATCTACGGCGACCCCGCGCTGGTTGCCCCCATCGTCACGGCGCGCAAGCACTCGGGACTGATGGTCCCCACCCCCGTCCAGCACGCCATGGCCCTCGCCCTGGGCGACACCGAGCACGTGAGCGCCCAAAGGAGCGTGTACGAGGCCCGACGCCGCCTCCTCCTGGAGGCGCTGACCCGCGCGGGGCTAGACGTTGACCCCGCTAGCGCCGCTGGACTGTACCTGTGGGTCGCAGATCCGGGCGCGCCGCAAGACTCCTGGGCGCTCGTTGACCGATTCGCGCGGCTCGGAATCCTGGTTGCGCCCGGAGACTTCTACGGCGCGGCCGCCCGCGGCCGCGTGCGCGTGGCGCTCACGGCCACGGACGAGCGGATAGCCGCCGCAGCGAAGCGCATCGCCAGCGAGTGGGTGGGGCGCTAGCCACCTTGACGGCACTCCGGGACACGGGCAGCGCCCGTGTCCCGGCCTTTCTTCACGGCGAAGGAGCTTAGTTGGATGCGTGCAGCGCGTCGTTGAGTTCGATGCCCACGACGCCCGCGCGGGCGATCGCCTCGATCCGCCCGGTCTGGGAGTTGCGCCGGAAGAGGATGTTGGACGCGCCCGACAGCTCACGCGCGGCCACGGTGCGCGGCTGCGAGGCCCCCGAGGAATCGATGAGGGTGACCTTGGCGCCGGCGGTCACGTACAAGCCAGCTTCGACGACGCAGTCGTCGCCCAGGGCGATTCCCAGGCCCGAGTTCGCGCCCAGCAGGCAACGCTCGCCCAGGCGGACCCGCTGCTTGCCGCCGCCGGAGAGCGTGCCCATCGTGGAGGCGCCGCCGCCCACGTCCGAGCCGTCGCCGATGACGACGCCCTGCGAGACGCGGCCCTCGACCATGGAACGGCCGAGCGTCCCGGCGTTGAAGTTGACGAACCCGGCGTGCATGACGGTCGTGCCCTCGGACAGGTAGGCGCCCAGGCGCACGCGGGTTGCGTCGGCGATGCGCACACCGGAGGGGAGGACGTAGTTGACCATCGGGGGGAACTTGTCGATCCCGAGGACCGTCACGGGGCGCCCGTCGCGGGCGCGCAGTCGCATGCGCGTGGCCTCGAAGTCCGCCACGGCGCACGGCCCGGCGTCCGTCCACACCACGTTGGGGAGCACCGCGAAGATCCCGTCGAGGTTGATCGAGTTGGGCCGCACCAGGCGGTGTGACAGCAGGTGAAGCCGCAGGTAGGCGTCCTCGGTGGTGGCGGGGGCCTCGTCCAGCCTGATGGTCGTCGTGCGCACGCGGCGGGCCTCGTCGACGCGCTCCAGGGCGGTCAGGGAGGCGGCCGCCCCCTCGTCGGATCCGGGTTCGCCCAGCTGCGGGGCGGGATACCAGGTGTCCAGTGTCGTGCCGTCCAGGGTGATCGTTGCGAGGCCGACGCCCCATGCCGTGCTCGTGTCCATGGCATCTACACTACGGGGCGCGGGCGTCGGCGGTGAGGCTCAGGGGCGCGGGGTATCCCACAGGTCGGGCCAGAAGACGCCCATCTCCGTGGCCATCGAGCGCAGCAGCGGCAAGGAGATGCCGACCACGGAATGGTAGTCGCCGGTGACCCCGTCGATAAACGGGCCGCCCAGGCCGTCGACCGTGAAGGAGCCGGCGACGCGAAGCGGCTCGCCCGTGGCCACGTACGCGTCGATCTCCGCGTCGGTGATCTGCCCGAAGTGGACCTGGGTCGAGGCGCTGCGCGTCAGGCGGGCGGCGGCGGTGCGGGAGCCGCTTCCCGCTCGGTCCGACGATGAGCGAGGGGTGAGCAGGGCAGCCGAGTGCCCTGTCCACAGCGTGGCCGTCGTGCCCCGCATGGCGCGGATGCGCTCGCGTGCGACCTCGGGGGTGTGCGGTTTGCCCTGCATCGCTCCGTTGATCTCCAGCATGGAGTCGCAGCCGACGACGAGGAGCGCGCCCGGGTCGGCATCGAAGGAGTCGGAATCGGGCGCACACAACGCGTCGCACACGTCCGCGCACTTGGCCTCGGCCAGGGCGCCCACCTCGTCCGCGGGAGTCGTGGCGGCGCCCGAGAAGGCGCGCCCGCCGGGGAGAGCCGCGAGGACAGCGTCCTCGTCAACCTGAGAGACTCTCACGATCGGAGTGATTCCCGCGGCGATGAGAGTCGCGCGGCGGGCGGGGGAGGCGGAGGCGAGAACGAGGCGCATAGGGACATTGTGGACCATGGCGTGTCGGGCGCGCAGGAGGGGTGAAAAATAGTGCAGGAATCCGGATAATCGCAGGTAAACGTGCAAATGCCTGGTGGAAAATACACGAGCCTACTACAATTGTCAGTGCATGAGGTCGCATTGACGATGTGACTTTGAAAAGTGACCTGGTATACCGTTTATCCGCTGATGTGGTGTTGAGTCAGCCCAGCGAGGAGGGATTTGCGATGGATGAGCGCGCGTCTTCGTCCCCTGCAATTCCTGATGACCTGACCGCAACAAGCTACGTTCCTCGGCTGCTCGGCGGTCATCTCACGTATTCCGCCCGCGACCTGTCGCAGGCGACCGATACGCCGATCGAACGTGTCTTCCAGTTCTGGATCGCCCTGGGCTTTCAGGCTCCCAGCGCCGACGATCCTGTCTTTTCCGCCCGTGACCTTGATGTCTTTAGCCAGTGGCACGACCTCGTCGAATCCGGTGGCATCGACACCGCGACGTCCCGTTCGCTGCTTCGCGCTAACTCTCACCTGGCGGACCGCCTGGCCCTGTGGCAGTTCGAGGCACTCGTCGAGGACTCGATGCGCCGCCTCAACCTCGATGACACGACGGCGCGCATGTACGTCCTGGACCACATGCGAGAGTACATTGACGTCTTCCAGGAGATGTTTACCTACTCGTGGCGGCGCCAGCTTGAGGCAACCCTGTCGCGCTTCGACCGGGAGGTCTCCCAGCGTGGCCACGAGGAGCGCCACGATCGTTTCCCCCTCAATCGCTGTCTCGGATTCGTCGACATGGTGTCCTTCACCTCCTCCTCGACGATCCTCGGCGACGCGCTGGTCGGACTGATCGAACGCTTCGAAGAAGAGAGCCGCACCGCGGTCATCGAAGAGGGGGGCCGGGTCGTCAAGATGATCGGCGACGCCATCTTGTACATCGCGGATGACCTCTCGACCGGCCTGCGCGTCGTCACGGCTCTCATCGAGAGACTCAACGCTGACGACGAGATGCTTCCCGTGCGCGCCTCCTTCGTGCGCGGGGACGTCTTCTCGCGCTCCGGCGACGTGTTCGGCCCCACCGTCAATCTTGCGTCTCGCCTCGTGGACATTGCGCCCGTCGGCAAGATCCTCACTGATCCGGCGACCGCGGCGGCGGTCGCCGCGGGTAAGGGCGGGGACGGCTACGAGCTCGAGGAGTTTCCCACCGCGGACTTGCGCGGTTTCGGTCCGGTCTCGCCCTACTTGCTGTCAAGCGTGCCGAATTAGGGCAGGACTCCCACGTCGCAGCCCCATCCGACCGGGGAGCACATTCGGTCAAGAAACGTGAAAGTTTTGGTTCGGAATTGCTAAGATGTTCGCGTGACTACAGTTCTCCTCGTTGAAGACGATCCGGCCATCTCCGAGCCCCTCGCACGGGCGCTGGGCAGGGAAGGCTACGACGTGCGCGCCCACGCGACGGGTGGCCAGGCCCTGGCCGACGCGCGCGGCGTCGACCTGGTCGTCCTGGACCTTGGGCTGCCCGACATCGACGGCTTGGACGTCGCGCGCGAGCTTCGCGCCTCCGGAAACCGCGTCCCGATCCTGATCCTGACCGCACGCACGGACGAAGTCGACATGGTCGTCGGCCTCGACGCGGGCGCCGATGACTACGTGACGAAGCCCTTCCGCCTGGCCGAGCTTCTCGCCCGCGTGCGCGCCCTCCTGCGACGTCAAACATCCGAACCCGCCGAGGGTGAGCTGCGCGCGCAGGACATCCGCATGGACGTCGCCGCGCACCGAGCCTTCGCCGGAGACACGGAGCTCAGCCTGACGGCCAAGGAGTTCGACCTGCTGCGCGTCCTCCTGCGCGAGGCCGGCTCGGTCGTCGCCAGGGAGACCCTCATGCGAGAGGTGTGGGGATCGGACCCGACCGGCTCGACCAAGACCCTCGACATGCACGTGTCCTGGCTGCGGCGCAAGCTCGGCGACGACGCCACCGACCCGCACTACATCACGACCGTGCGCGGGATGGGATTCCGCTTCGAGAGCGCGCGCTAAGGGAGGCCCGCCATGCGCGCACGCGCGGTGAGGATGATCGTCTCCGTCGTCGCCGTCGTGTGCGTGCTGATGGGTTTGCCCGGAGCGTTCTTTGCCTCGGCCTCGGTGTGGGCCTCCGAGCAGCGGAGCCTGGAGGTTCAATCGCAGCTGATCGTCCACAGCATCGACCGGCGCAGGGCCGCCGGAGAAGACACTGATGCGACGGTCCTGGCGTCGCTCGTCTCGGAGCAGGCCAAGAGCCGCGGCGGCACGCTCGCCTATCGGATCAAGATACCCGATGCGAACCTGGTGACGGGCGGGAACGCGATCTCGGGGCGAACCGTCACGGCCGTTGCATCCTCGCCCAGCGGCGTCTCCGTCCAGCTGACCTCCTCCGCCTCGGGTGCCCTTCGTCGAATCGCGTGGGTGTGTGCCCTCTTCGGCGGTGGAATGGCGCTGTCAACGGCGATTGGCTGGCTGATGGCGCGCTCGCTCTCGCGTGACCTCTCCGCCCCCCTCATCTACCTGGCGGCCCAGGCCGAACAGATCGGCTCCGGCGGCGTTCGGGCTCGGATGGAAAGCTCGGGCATCGAAGAGATCGATCTTGTCTCCGAGGAACTGGCGCGCACCGGTGAACGCATGGCCGGACGCCTGGCCGCCGAACGCCAAGCGGCTGCCGACGCCTCCCACCAGCTGCGGACCCCCCTCACCGCCCTGTCGATGCGCCTGGAGGAGATCGAGTTGATCTCCTCGGAGGAGGACGTGCGCGCGGAAGCCCGCACGTGCCTGGAACAGGTTGAGCGCATGACCAACGTCGTCACCGAGCTCCTGGACGTGTCCAAGCGCAGCAGCGGACAGACCGAGGCGATCCACATCCTCGAGGTCTTCAACACCGCACGCGAGGAGTGGGAGGATCAATTCGAGGCTGCGGGCAGGTCCCTCATCTTCCTCGACGAGGCCGAGCGACCGATCCTGGCCGACGCGGGCAAGCTCGGACAGGTTCTGGCGACACTCATCGAGAACTCCCTGAGATACGGCGACGGGGCGACCCACGTGTGGGCGCACGCCGGATCATCCAAGCGCGGCGTGGTCATCGAGGTCAGCGATGAGGGAGAAGGCATCGATGAGAGCCTCGCCCCCGACATCTTTGAAAAAGGCGTGTCCGGCCACGGGTCGACGGGTATCGGCCTGGCCCTCGCGCACGACCTGGCTCAGGCGATGGGCGGACGCCTGGAGCTCAAGACACGCCGTCCCCCCGTCTTCACGGTCTCCGTCGCCGCGATCCCCGCCTCCCTGGATCCCGACCGCGTCATGCCCGAGGGCCCCCTCATGTCGATGGGACGCAGGTCGCGCCGCTTCTAGCTCAGCGGTAGATTGGTCCCGTGACACGCGCGATATCGACACCCGTAACCGTTGCCGTCATCGGCGGGGGACAGCTGGCACGCATGATGCAGGAGAGTGCGATAGCGCTCGGAATAAACCTGAGGGCACTCGTTGAGGCTGAGGACGGGTCGACCGGCCAGGTCACCGTCGACAAGTCCGTCGGTGAGCCCGGCTCGTGGGAGGCCGTCGCCGCCCTCATCGAGGGGGCCGACGTCCTCACCTTCGAGCACGAGCACGTCCCGGACGCCGTCCTTCGTCAGGCCTCTCGTCGCGTGAGCGTCCAACCGCCCGCCGATGCGCTCCGCTACGCCCAGGACAAGCTGGCGATGCGCGAGCGCCTGGGTGCGATGGGCGTGCCCTGTCCCGCGTGGGCCCGCGTCGACGACGAGGCAGCCCTCGAGGAATTCGGCGCGCGAGTCGGCTGGCCGCTCGTCGTCAAGACCCCCAGGGGCGGGTACGACGGGCACGGAGTTGCCGTCGCCCACGCCAGCTCGGACGTGGCCTCCTGGTGGGGACACGGCCCCCTCCTGGCCGAGGCCTGGGTGCCGTTCCGCTGTGAGGTCGCGGCCCTGCTTGCCCGAACGCCCTCGGGGAGAATCGAATCCTGGCCCGTGGCTTCGACGGTCCAACGAGGCGGCGTGTGCTCGGAGGTCACCGCCCCCGCCGTGGGAATCCGCCCGGAGACCGCCCGCGAGGCGCGCCGCATCGGAGAAACCATCGCCTCGGAACTGGGAGTCACGGGTGTCCTCGCCGTTGAGATGTTCGTCGTTGGCGAGGGCGCCGACGAGCGCATCCTGGTCAACGAGCTGGCAATGCGTCCCCACAACACGGGTCACTGGACGATCGACGGAGCGGTAACCAGCCAGTTTGAACAGCACCTGCGCGCGGTGCTCGACCTGCCCCTGGGGTCCGGTGAGATGCGCGACCCGGCTACCCACGCGGTCATGGTCAACCTGCTCGGTTCGCGCTCCGACCAGCCGACGCGTGCCCTCGCCGACGCCCTGCGCGCCGGAGGAGAGCGAGCCAAGGTGCACCTGTACGGCAAGGAGGTGCGTCCGGGGCGCAAGCTCGGCCACGTGACGGTCGTCGATGCGGACCCGGCGACCGCACTCGCCTGCGCCCGCGCGTGCGTCGAGGCGCTGCGCGGCGGCCCGGATTCCACCGACCTGCCGTAGCGCGCGCCGCCCGCAGGCTCCTCACAACCAGGAAAGGATCACGCATGAACGCCACCCTCGATATTCAGCTGACCGCGACGGGGGACAGGCCCCTCGTCGGGGTTGTTATGGGCTCGGATTCGGACTGGCCGACGATGGAAGCGGCGGTGAGCGCGCTCGCCGAGTTCGGCATCGCCTGCGAGGTTGGAGTCGTGTCGGCCCATCGCATGCCCGAGGACATGGTCACCTACGGCAGGAGCGCGGCCCAGCGCGGCCTGCGTGTCATCATCGCGGGCGCCGGCGGCGCGGCGCACCTGCCCGGAATGCTCGCCGCGCTCACCGAGCTTCCCGTGATCGGCGTGCCCGTTCCCCTCGCGCATCTTGATGGCGTCGACTCCCTGCACTCCATCGTTCAGATGCCCGCGGGCGTGCCCGTCGCAACGGTGTCGATCGCGGGCGCCAGAAACGCTGGCCTGCTGGCCGCGCGCATCCTCGGCGCGGGTGAGGGCGAGGATGCCGAGAGGCTACGCGCGGCGATGCGGCGCTTCCAGTCACGCCTGCGCGAGGTTGCCGCCGAGAAGGGGGCCGCCTTGGTTGAACGGGTCGCTGAATCGAACGAGCAGCCCTCGGGGACGCTCTTTGGCGGGGTAGCCGCGGGTGGGACGCGCGGCGTATCCTGATGGCATGAGTATTCTCGTTTGTGGCGGCGCCGGCTACATCGGCGCACACGTTGTCCGCCTCCTGCGTCAGCGCGGGGACCATGTCGTCGTCGTTGATGACCTGTCCAGCGGTAAGGCCTCGCGTGTCGGCGACGCGACGCTGGTCCGCCTTGACGTCACGACCGACGAGGCGCGCTCGGCGCTGTCCACCCTCATGGTGGACGAGGACGTCACGGCAGTCATTCACTTCTCCGCACGCAAGCAGGTCGGAGAATCCGTGCAACGCCCGGCCTGGTACTACCAGCAGAACGTCGGCGGAATGGCCAACGTCCTGCTTGCCATGGAGGACGCGGGGGTCGACCAGATGATCTTCTCCTCCTCCGCGGCGGTCTACGGCATGCCGGACGTACCGTTTGTCACCGAAGATATGGGTGGGCACCCCATCAACCCCTACGGCGAAACGAAACTGATCGGCGAGTGGATGATGGCCGACTGCGAACGGGCGTGGGACCTGAAGTGGATTGGCCTGCGCTACTTCAACGTTGCCGGAGCCGGCTGGCCCGACCTGGCCGACGACGCGATCATGAATCTGATCCCGATGGTCCTCGACCGGATCGAGCGCGGGGACAGCGCGAAGATCTTCGGCGACGACTATGACACCGAAGACGGCACCTGCGTGCGCGACTACATCCACGTCCTGGACCTGGCGGAGGCGCACATCGCTGCCCTCGACGTTCTCGCGGAAGGACGCCAGCCCGACCACCACACCTACAACGTGGGCACCGGCCTGGGGACCTCCGTCCGAGAGATTATCGATGGCCTGCGCCGCGTGATCGGATGGGAGTTCCCCGTCGAGGTCCTCCAGCGGCGCGCCGGGGATCCCCCGACGCTCATCGGCGATCCCCTCTCCATCGGCGTCGACCTGGGGTGGAAGG
>ERZ773068.1694-NODE-1694-length-10696-cov-40.859694_pt1 | contig 10696 bp, 9 predicted proteins | sample MGYA00580620_ERZ773068 | MGnify/ENA primary metagenome ERZ773068 (study PRJEB29015, sample SAMEA2737983) | human oral metagenome | biome: human oral; feature: human-associated habitat; material: dental | place: China | collected 2101 ... | reverse complement strand
AACCCTTATTCATACCCCCCTGCCTAATAAACCATAGGCAGGGGGGTTCTGCTTGGGGGAAGGCAGCTTGGAAATCCAACAACCGCCCCGCTGTAAAGGTAGGCTGAAACCGGCTTTCAGGCTGCTTTTTTAGGTGTCGTTCCGAAGTGCCACCAGTTCACGGCCTTGTGGGCGTGATTCGCAGCGGTTCATCAATAGTATGGGCTACCAAATAGATACCCGGTTTGCCGGTAGCCTGCTTTGTATAGGAGGAGCAACAGCAAAGCAGCCTGAAACCTGGAAGACATCAATAATTATGGCCGGTTCCTAGATCCTTACCGTAAAATTTTACTTGGGCTTCCGTTTGGCGACGGAAGCCCGAGTTTGTTTCGTCTTCAGGCAATGCGGATGCTGCGTTTGTGATAGGCAGCGAGTGTGCAGCGGTGGCCGATGCTGACTAAGGTGCTGTCGGGCAGGCGCTTGAGTAACAGCTGGTAGAGCGTTTCTTCGGTCGGCTCATCGAGGGCGGCGGTAGATTCATCCAGCAAAACCAGGCGGGGGCGGGCGAGCAGGATGCGGATAAAGGCGATGCGCTGCAGTTCGCCCGGGGAAAGACGGTGCTGCCAGTCGTCGGTAATATCCAAATACGGCAGCCATTTTTCCATGCAGCAGTCCCGCATGGCATTTTCCAAATCAGGGTGTTGCGGATCAATATCGGGATAGCACACCGCTTCGCGCAGGCTGCCTTGCGGAACATAGGGCCGCTGCGGGACAAACATAATGTCTTCTTGCGGCGGGGCGCTGATTTCGCCGCTGACGCCGAACGGCCACAAACCGGCCAGGGCGCGCAGTAGAGAAGTTTTGCCGCAGCCTGAAGCGCCTTGTATCAGCAGGCTGTCGCCGGGGGCGGCTTGTAGGTTGATGTTTTCGATTAGGGCATCGCCATTGCTGCGGTACAGAGAGAGTTTATCGACTTTCAGGCTGCCTTCGCTTACCTGCCGGCGGACTTCAGCCGGGCTGCTTTCAGGCTGCATGCTGTCGAAAAAGCCGCTCAAGCGTTCCAAGCGGGCGCGGTAGGCGGTGAATTTGCCGTAGAAATTGCGAAAGAAAGACAGGCTGCGCTGCAGGCGGGTGAAAGCCTGCACGGTTTGGTGCATATCGCCGATTTTGATTTGGCCGGCGAAAAAACGCGGCGCCTGCAGCATCAGCGGCAGCAGCTGCACGCCCTGGGTGAGCATGGTGTTGTAGCCGCCCAGCGCCACGCTTTGGCGGGCAATGCGCCAGCGGTTACGGATTACGGCGCGGAAGCTGTCGCTGAGTTTGGCTTCTTCGCCGGCTTCGCCGTGGTAAAAGGCGATGCTCTCGGCGTGGTCGCGCACGCGGATGAGGGCGTAACGGTAGTCGCCGTTGAGTTTTTCGTTTTCAAAATTGTGGCGGATCAGCGGCCGGCCGACCCACATCGCGCCGATGGTGGAAAGCAGGGCAAAGATAAAGACAAAAAAGACGATGCCGCGCGGAATCTCGTAGCCCAGAATGCTGAGAATGCCGGAAAGTCCCCACAGCACGATGGTAAATTCGATGGCGGTTACCACCGATTCGATCATGCCGCGCACAAATTCGATGGACGAAGCGATAAAGTCCTGCGCATCTTGTTGGATACGCTGGTCGATATTGTCGGGCGCGGCGCGACGCATGTGCAGACGGTAGTAGTTTTTATCGGCCATCCAGCGCGAAACCAGCACTTGGTTGAGCCGCTGCGACCATTTGATTGCCAGCGCCTGATCGAGAAAATCGTTGATGATGCCGTTGAGCGTGCGCAGGGTTACCACCGCGGCGTTAATCAGGGCGAAAAACCAAAAAGCCTGCGCTTTGGCGTCCTGCAGGGCGCTGTAAAGGCCGTTGTAGAAAAACGTATTGAGCACGTTCAGGCGGATTTCGGTCAGCAGCAGCACTAGGATAAACAGCATAAACAGCACGATTTTCAGGCTGCCGCTGCGATTAAGGCAGGGGCGGGTGATCTGCCAGAATTCGCGGCCGAAGCGGGTGCGCGATACCAGCAGGACAACCACCGCCAGCGCGACAATCACGCCGAGCAGGCTTTGCAGCAGCCACATCGGGCTGGAATTCAGTTCGATTTGCCATTTCTGCATGGGGAAAACCAGTATAAAAAGGGGAAAAACGGTTTTCAGGCTGCCTATGGCGGATAGGCAGCCTGAAAAGGGAAAGCGGCAGGCGGCAGCGGACGGCTGCGGCCTGCCGACGCTTTAAAACGCGTATTCGGCTTTCAGCCAGAAGGTGCGCGGCATGCCCAGCACCGCAAAGCTGCGGTCGTACTGGCCGCGTTGAACCTGCCAGTATTTTTTGTTGAACAGGTTTTCCACGGTACCGCTGACGGTCAGCACATTATTGCCGCCGAGCTTGGCTTTATAGCGCGCGCCGACATCCACCAGCGTATAGGACGGAAAGGCGTAGCGTTTCTGCGTATCTTGGTAGGATTTGCCGAAATACTGCAGGTTGGCTTCCAGCGTTAGCCCTTGGGCAAAGGGGGTATCCCATTCCACACCGGCTTTGGCGATTACATTCGGATTGGCTACCTGCACGCCGTTTACCAACATATCGCGGGAGCCGGGATAGTTTTTAACGGTGGATTTCAGATAGGTCAGACCCAGATGTGGGCGCAAGGTTTTGTCCAGCAGGTTGGCGTAGATATTGAACTCGATGCCGCGGTTGCGTTCCATACCCTGCTCGTCGCCGGCTGCACCGCCCTTTTTCTGATAATTGGCAAAATCGGAATCGTTGCCGTAGGTCAGGCGGCCGTTAGCATTGGTCTGGCCGCGCCAGTAGCCGGGACGGCGGATTTGGAAGGCATTGAGTGTGGTAACAAAATCACCCCAGTTTTTGCGCACGCCGACTTCAAACTGGCGGCTGACGCGGGGTTTGGCCATGGTGGTGTTGCCATCGTCGTCGGTTTTGATGTCGGCAGGTTCCAAGTCTTCCATATAGTTGCCGTACACCACCAAATCAGGCGTCGGCACCCATGCGGCCATCAGCATCGGGCTGAAGCGTTTGGAATCGCCACTTTGCGATTTGCGTTTGTCGGTGTATTCGACGGCTTGGAAACGGCCGCCGAGCGTCAGGCGGTATTTGTTGCCGGCAAAGCCCAGCGTATCGGACAAAGCCAGACTGTTGACTTTGATATTGGCATCGAGGTTGGCGGCGTTTTCCCAAGCGGCCGGATAGTCCGGTTTGAAGGAGGCCAGTTGCGCGCCAATATTGCCGTTTGCATCAATCAAAGCACTGCTGCTGCCTGCCGCCGAACCGCGCACGGTAGCACGTTGGCGGATAACGCGGTCAAAAGCCGTACTCCAGTTGTGCGTGACCGGGCCGGTTTCAAATTCGCCGCGTGCGGACAAATTCATGCTCAAGGTGCGGAAATATTGGTCGGTCAGGCGCGCCGTGCCGGTGTTGTAATCGTAGGCGCGGACAGTAGTTGTCCTGCCGCCGGCATTGGTATTGGCCGTATCGGTACAAGTGCTGGTCGCGTTCAAGCAAACGGTCGGGGAAATCAGCGTGCCGTAATAGCGCGCTTTGTTGTAGCCGATGCCGCCGGTAATCTGCGCTCTTTCAAACGCATCCCATTCGAAGGTCAGCATATTGGTCTGGCCGACGGTGTTTTGCCAGTTCCACGCGGGCAGCAGGTTGGTTTTGCCGTTGGGTGCGTCAAACAGGCGGCTTTGCGCGTTTTGGATGTCCTGCATACGGGCGCGGCCGCCGTTGGTTTTGCGCTTGGCGTAGATGGAATCGATAGCCACGCGCAGTTTTTCGCCGCGGTAGTCGGCGTTTAGCGCCCATTCTTTGCTGTCTTCCTTGTAGCCGTCGCGCGGGGTGTCGCCGTGGCGCAGCTTGCCGTTGGCGCGGATGCCGAACTGTTTGTCGGCGCCAAAGCGCTGGCCGATGTCGAAGCTGCCCTGCACGCGGTTTTTGCTGAACCAGGCTAGGCCGACTTTGCGGTTGCCTTCGTCGGCGGCTTTTTTTGTTTCGATATTGACTGCGCCAGATACCGCGCCTTCGGGATCCATGCCGTTTACGGCGGTACTGGCACCTTTAATCAGCTGCACCGAGCCCACCTGCACGCTGGCGGTGCCCTGGGTGCCGTACATGCCGGCCAGGCCGTTGACGCTGAACTGGCGCGCATCGAGCTGGTAGCCGCGGAAATACAGGCCGGTGAGCGTATTGCTTTCGCCGCCGAACTGCCAGGTGGAAGCGTCTTTTTTCGCCACCACGTCCACCAAGGTGCGCGCTTCGGTGTCGCTGATGACTTTTTCATCGTAGCTGACCACGGTAATCGGCGCGGTAAAGGCATTGGCTTTGCCCAGCACGCCCAGATTCACGCGGTCGCGCATATCGCCGTCGCTGGCGATAGAGTAAGACTTGGCGGCGCGCACGCGCTTGGGATCGGCTTTGATTTTGACCGTTTGCAGCTCTTGGCCGTCGCCGTTTGGCGCGGCATCGTCGGCAAAGGCGGCGGGCACCATGCCCAGCGCCATCATCACGGCGAGTGTGGGTGTTTTCAATTTCATAATGAATAAAAAGGATTCGCAAAATAAGGGGACGCGGATTGTAGCGTATTTTTTAAAATACTCAAGATGATGCCCGAAGCGCTGCCGATGCTTTTTCAGGCTGCCTGCAGGCAGGCGCAGCCTGAAAAACCGTGTTGATATTGCGCTTCTTTTTGCCGGACGCCGTTTTCAGGCTGCTTAAGATTTACGAAAATCCAACACAAATACTGCCATTCTTAACAAAAGTTTTCGCAACATGCAGGCAGCCTGAAAGCATTTTTTTGCGTTTTCAGGCTGCTTTGGCGCGCAGGCAGCCTGAAAAAAAGCCGGCGGACAGGTTTTTTCAGGCTGCCCAAGCCGTTTTGGCGATTAAATAAATTCATGGCTGCGGCAGGTGAAAAGCGTATAATTCCGCCCGGTTTCATACCGACAGATAACAGCTCTTTACAAAGAGCGGCATTTCAGGAAACAACCATGTCAGAAACACAGCATACACCTCAGGAAAACCAAGAAATCCCTGCGGCAAAAGCCGCTTCTGCCGCCGCAGAAGGCACCGCCGCACCCGAAGCGGCGTCTGCACTGGCGCCAACTGCCGAAGCCACCGAAACTGCGGTTCAGGCTGCCCCTGCCGCCGAAAAAAACACCGGCACCGAAGCTGCCACCCCCGCCGCCAAAAAAGCCGCCCCAAAACCTAAGCCGAAAATGAAAGAGCAGGTGATCCAGGTGCATCAGGGTGCCAAACGGATCCACCCCAAGCTGGCCAAAGGGCGCTTTGCCAACCTGCGTATCGTGATGATCGTGCTCACCCAGCTGGTGTTCTACGGCATTCCGTGGCTGATGTGGAGCGGCCGGCAGGCGGTGCTGTTTGATATTCCCAGCCGCCATTTCTACATTTTTGGCGCCGTGCTGGTGCCGACCGATTTGCTGTATCTCACCGGTTTGCTGATGGTGTCGGCATTCGGCCTGTTTTGGTGGACGACCATCGCCGGCCGCCTGTGGTGCGGCTATGCCTGCCCGCAAACCGTCTATACCGAAATCATGCTGTGGATCGACCATTTTGTCGAAGGCGACCGCAACAAGCGGCTCAAGCTCGACAAAGAGCCGTGGAACTTCCGCAAAATCCGCATCAAAGCGCTCAAATACCTGCTGATATTTTTCGTTGCCGCCTGGACGGGCATTTCCTTTTCAGGCTGGTTTGTCCCCATCCGCCAATTCGTGCCCGCCATCTTTAACGGCACCGCCGGCGGCGCGGCAGTGGGCGCGGCGGTTTTCTACGGCTTTATGACCTGGCTGTTCGGCCATGTGATGCGGGAAAAAGTCTGCCAGCACATGTGCCCCTACGCCCGCTTCCAAAGCGCGATGTTTGACCACGACACGCTGGTGATTTCCTACGACACCGAACGCGGCGAACCGCGCGGCGCGCGCAAGAAAACCGCCGCCAAAGAAGAAACCAGCCTGGGCGACTGCATCAACTGCACCATGTGCGTGCAGGTGTGTCCGGTGGGCATCGACATCCGCGACGGCCTGCAGTACGAATGCATCGGCTGCGCCGCCTGCATCGACGCCTGCGACGACATCATGGACAAAATGGGCTACGAGCGCGGCCTGATCCGCTACACCACCGAAGCTGTCCTGAACCACGACTACACCGACAAAGACATCAAAAAACGCCTGTTGCGGCCAAAAGTCGTCGGCTACGGCAGCATACTGCTGGCCGCCGCCATCGGCCTGATTATCGGCGTTGCCACCCGCCAGACGCTCAATGTCGATATCGTCAAAGACCGCGGCGTGATGGTGCGCGAAAACAAACAGGGGCTGCTGGAAAACACCTACAGCCTGAAAATCACCAATGCCAGCGAAGAAACCCAAATCGTTACCGCCAGCGTCAGCGGTTTCCCCGAAATCTACCTGACCGGCCTGCCGGAAAAAGGCGTTGCCGTGAAAGGCGGCGACACCCTGTCGGTGCCGATCCGCGTATCCACCCAACCCGAATACGCCGACAAAGGCAGCCACCCCATCCAGTTCACCTTCCGCTACCGCAACGAAAAAGCCCCCGCCGACCAGGCGCGCAACATCGTTGAAAACGCCAGCTTTATCGGAGAATAAGCATGGAAGCGCCGCAGCCAGACAAAAAACCGTGGTACCGCCATCCCATCCCGTGGCTGCTGTTTGCCGGCCCGCTGATTGTGGTGGCCGCCAGTTTCATCACCCTGAAAATCGCCCTGAACAACAACAGCGACGTTGTTAGCGACGACTACTACAAAGACGGCAAACACATCAATCTGCAGCTTGACCGCGACCGCGAAGCCGCCCGCCGCGGCATCAGCGCCCATGTGCTGTTCGACAGCGAAGGCAGCGGCGCCAAAGTGTTTGTCGGCGGCCGCTTCGAGCGCAAAGTCCCGCTCAAGCTGCTGCTGCTGCACCCCGCGCGCAAAGCCGGCGACCAAAGCATCGAGCTTAAAATCAAGCCCGATGCCGGCCAAGACGGCATGACCGAATACAGCGCCGTGTTCAAAGCGCCGCTGCCCTCTGCCGTGCACTGGTATGTGCGCATCGAAGATGGCGCCGGCCAATGGCGGGTGGAAAACAAATGGCTGCCCAAGAAGGGTCCCAGCCTGAGCCTGAGCGCCGATATGTCGCTTTTGGACGACGAAGCATCCGCCGCATCGGCCGCTGCTGTTTCCGCTTCCGCGCCGGCTGAGTAGTCTGCCTGTTCAAATTTTCAGGCTGCTTTGCTGGGAACAAAAGCAAAGCAGCCTGAAAGCCTTTTTTCGCCGTCCCAAGCAGCCTGAAAGCAAAAAACGCCTTTCAGGCTGCTTTGCCGTTATCGGTGCCGCCAAAGGCAGCCTGAAAAGCGGAGCCGGTTTTTCAGGCTGCCTTAATCGCTCAGCGTGGCGGGCGGCAAGCCGGAAGATACAAACGGCTGCGGTTGGATATTGTGGCAAGCGGCGAGCTAAGGGCAGCCTGAAAAAAACCGCCTGCGAATGGGGGATAAACCAAGCAAAAGGCAGCCTGAAAAGCACCAATCTGCTTTTCAGGCTGCCTTTTGCTGCGGCGGGCGGCGGGTTCAGGCTGCCGCCGCCTGCGCCGCGCCGCGGTTGGCCAATTCGTCGGCGCGCTCGTTTTCGGGGTGGCCGGTATGGCCGCGCACCCACTGCCATTCGATTTGGTGTTGGGCGGCCAGGCTGTCGAGCCGCTGCCACAGCTCGGCGTTTTTCACCGGCTGTTTGGCGGCGGTTTTCCAGCCGTTGCGCTTCCAGCCGTGTATCCATTTTTCCATGCCGTTTTTCACATATTGCGAGTCGGTACAGATCACCACGCGGCAGGGGCGCGTGAGCGCGGCCAGCCCTTCGATTACCGCCGACAGCTCCATGCGGTTGTTGGTGGTTTGCGCTTCGCCGCCGAACAGTTCTTTTTCGTGGCGGCCGTAGCGCATCAGCACCCCCCAGCCGCCGGGGCCGGGATTGCCTTTGCAGGCGCCGTCGGTGTAAAGGTAAACGCTGGGTGCGGACATGGCCGGCCTTTCGTTGCAATGCTGCCGCAGCAGGCGTTTCAGGCAGCCTGAAAACGCTGCGGGCAGATGTTAAAAAACGGCAAATTCGGGTAAACTGCCGCCCGTTTTATCCCTTCTCGCGGAAAAAAGCGTAGGCCGCATCTTGGAACAGTTCGGCGTGCAGGCTGTTGCCGTAGGAAAGCTCGGCCACTTCGTCTTCAAAAGCAGCCTGAATCGACTCGGCCGCATCCTGCGCGGTCTCGGGCGGCAGCACCCGCAGCAGCCCTTTGAATGCCGCCGCCAGCACGCGGTTTTGCATATTCAGCTCATCGATCGACTGCTCGAGATAGTCCAAACGCTGTTCCAACTGTTCCACGGTATCGCCTTTCCAAAAAAGCGCGCATTGTAAAACCGCCCAGCCGAACCATCAAACGGAATCCGATTTATGACTAGCACCCCCGACCCCAAGGACAATATGATTTTCACTCTGGAAGACAGCCAGAGCGGCGGCAGCGCCGAGCATTACAGCGATTGGGAACACTCGCTCGACCAGCTGCGCCACATCCGCGGCAGCGATGCCGGCGCCGATTCCGCGCTGACCCGTCCGGTGGCGCGCACCGCCGAAGAGCTGCAGCGCGACGAAGTGAAGCTTTTCGGCGATGCCGAACTGGAAAGCGCCTACCGCGAATTTCTGCGCCAGAACGAAGCCGAGCACAATGCGCGGGTAGAGCAGCAGGGCGCCGAAGAAGACGTCAGTATCCTGATTCAGGAAGACTGGCTCAACGCCCAAAGCGCGCTGCAGAGCGAATACAACCGCCGCCATCAGGAACATATCCAAACGCTGGTGCTCAATCCCGATTACGTCGGCCGCGAAAACGACGCCCTGCCCGAAGCCGATGCCGACAATCTGCCCAACCGCTTTGTTCCCGCCCGCAGCGGCGAAGCGCTGCCTGCTGCCGCGGTTTATGTTTACGCCCTGCCGGATCTGCCTTCCACCCGCCGCATCCGCGTGCTGTCCGAGCAGGAGTTGGTCGCATCGCTGGAAGAGCGGCTGAAAGTGCATCTGAGCAACGCCGTCGCCGGCATGGTGCGCCATGTGCTGCAGAAAAAACTCGCCACCCTGGCCTACGATCTGCAGATGGTGCTCAACGCCGAAACCCCGCAGCTGGTGGAAGAAGTGCTGTCGCACAATATGGCGTCGATTATGCGCGCGGTGAAAGACAGTCTGCCCAAAGAATAGGGCGCCACGGCGATACGGCAAAAAGCAGCCTGAAAACCGGATATCCGGTTTTCAGGCTGCTTTTGTCTTTCAGGCTGCCTGCAAGATGCCGGCAGCGGTTTACGGCCTGCCCAGCATCAGGCCGGCGGCGACGGCGGTCAGGCCGAGCAGCAGGCTGGCGGCAAGATAAAGTGCCAGCGTGGCAAACTGCTGCGCCTGCCACAGCTGCACGCATTCGAGTGACAGGGTGGAAAAGGTGGTGAAGCCGCCGCAGAAGCCGGCAACCAGCAGCCAGCGCCAGGCGCTGTCGCGGGCAAGGCTGTGGGCAAGCAGGCCGATCAGCAGGCAGCCGGCGAGATTGGCGAACAGGGTCGCCCACGGAAAGCCCGGCTGCACTTGCGGCAGCATCCGGCTTAAGGCGTAGCGGCACACGCTGCCCAGCCCGCCGCCGAGAAACACCAGCAGCCAGTTCATGCGAACAGGTCTCCGGTGGGTGCGGTGTGGCGGCGCTCGTGCGCCAGCAGCCAGGCTTTGCGCTCCAGCCCGCCGGCGTAGCCGGTCAGGGTGCCGCTGCTGCCGATGACGCGGTGGCAGGGAATGATGACGGAGATTTTGTTCTGGCCGTTGGCCGCGGCCACGGCACGCACGGCTTTGGCGTTCCCCAGTGATTCGGCCTGCTGCAGGTAGCTGTGGGTTTCGCCGTAGGGAATGCGCTGCAGCTCCGCCCAAACCTGCTGCTGGAACGGGGTGCCGACGGGATCGAGCGGCAGCGAAAAGTCTTTCAGGCTGCCTGAAAAATAGGCTGCAAGCTGCTGCAGGGTGTCGCGCACCAGCGGGCTGTCGCCGGCCTGCAGGCGCCCCGGCCGCGCGGCCAGCACCGCCAGCAGTTCGCGCTCGGTGCCGGCGCTTTCGGGGAATTCGAGCAGGCACAGGCCGCGCTCGGAAAACACCGCCAGCATGGAGCCGAGCGGGCTGTCGGCCGCCGCCCACAGCAGTTTGCCGCTGCCGCCGGCGGGCGGGTGCCGCAGCAGGCGGGACAGCCGTTTGAGCCGCACATAGTCGGCAATACCGGTGCCGGTGCAGCGGGCAAAATCGGCAGCCAGCGCCGCCTGCTGCGCGGCGCCCTGCAGCGGGTGGCCGTCAGGGAAGGGCGGCGGGTTTTCCTGCGCATCCAGCCAGCTGGCGTAGTTTTGCCAGCGCTCGGGCAGCAGGCCGGATACTGGCGGCGGGGTAAAGGGATTCATGGCGGTTTGGGCTTGGAATGGGAAAAGGGGGGGGGTTGGTTTCGCTGAAGTTCGCATTACCTGTTTTCAGGCTGCCTGAAAGGTCGGGCGGGCTTGGTTTGGCTGCTTGGGCTGCGGGAAAATATCCGGTGGGTGGTGCGCGGGGCACACCCTTGTATGTCCAAACCAGCGTACCATAGCAACCAAACAGGCCGGCCGTCTT